>SWCD01010600.1_pt1 | contig 17299 bp, 16 predicted proteins | sample 4693011 | NCBI WGS metagenome assembly SWCD01 (sample SAMN10267278, study PRJNA491770) | bioreactor metagenome | isolation source: DHS bioreactor inoculated with marine | place: Japan: Omine Ridge, Nankai Trough | reverse complement strand
CCGCGGAGTGGATGCGTCGCGAAGGCCTCCGGATCGACGTGCTGTCCGGCCCGGCCACGGACAACGACGTGGGGGTGCGCTACATCTCGAGGGAGTTGAAGATCCCCGCGATCAACGCCCGGGCCGATGCCACCAAGCTCGCGGAGAAGATCTCCGCGCTGGTGTTCTGATGGCGGCCCTCCGCGCGGGCATCGTCGGCGGTTCGGGGTTCGGCGGAGGGGAACTCCTCCGGATCCTCTCGCGCCACCCCGAGGTGCGGGTCACCGCAGTCACCTCCCGCCGCCACGCCGGCCGCCCGGTGGCGGACGTGCACTTGAACCTCCTCGGCCACGTGGACCTCATGTTCGCGGATCTGGAGGCGGACGACCTGGCGAAGGAGGTGGACGTTCTCTTCTTCGCCCTGCCCCACGGGGAGGCGGCAAAGCGGATGACCAGGGTTCTCGACGCCGCGCCGGAACTCCGGATCGTGGACCTCTCCGGGGACTTTCGGCTGAACGACGTCGAGGAGTGGGAGCGGGCCTACGGACGGGAACATCCGGCCGGGGATCTCTCCGGTGAATTCGTCTACGGCCTGACGGAGGCGTTTCGCGATCAGATCCGGCAGTCGCGCCGCGTCGCGAACCCGGGCTGTTTCGCCACCGGCGCCATCCTCGCGCTCCTGCCTCTGGCGGAGGAGGGGCTCCTCGACGGAAACGTCGCCATCTCCGGCATCACCGGTTCCTCCGGTTCAGGGGCGGAACCGAAGATGACCACGCACCATCCGGAGCGCACCGAGGACTTCCGGGCCTACCGGCCCCTCACCCACCAGCACGAGCCGGAGATCCGACTGGCGCTCGAACGCGCGGGCGCGGGCGCGGGGGGATTCTCTCCGGCCATGGTCCCCCATAGCGCCCCCTTCGTCCGGGGCATCTTCACCACCGCCTCGATCTTCCCGACCCGTCCCCTGTCGCGAGAGATGATCCGGGGGCTCTACGAGGCGCGCTACGGCCCCGAACCGTTCGTCCGACTGCGGGAAGACACGCCGCGTGTGACGGTGGTGCGCGGAACGAACCACTGCGACGTGGCCGTCACCGCCGACGACGAGGGCAAGCGCCTGGTGGTGCTCTCCGCCATCGACAACCTGGTCAAGGGCATGGCCGGCCAGGCCGTGCAGAACATGAACCTGCTCTTCGACCTTGCGGAGAGCGCGGGACTTCTGGACCCTGGAACCCATCCCTGATGCTCGACTCCGCGGCCTTGCGCGACATCGAAGACACTCACCTCCTGAACACTTACCGGAAGTTCCCGATCACCCTCGGCGAGGGACGCGGATGCTTCGTCACCGACGTCGACGGACGGGAGTACCTCGACCTCTACGGCGGCCACGCCGTGGCGGTGACCGGCCACTGCCACCCGAAAGTGGTGGCGGCGATCTCGGCGCAGGCCTCGCGGCTCCTCTTCTACTCCAACGCGGTCTACCTGGACATCCGCGCGCTGGCCGCGGCGCGCCTGGCCCGGTTCGCGCCGAAGGGCATGCGCTCCTACTTCTGCAACTCCGGCAGCGAGGCGAACGAGACCGCCTTGAAGATCGCCCGCCGCCACACCGGTCGAAACGGCGTAGTGGCGATGGAGAAGTCCTTCCACGGCCGGACGCTGGCCGCGATCTCGGCCACCGAACTGCCGAAGTACCGTGAAAACGCGGGGCCGCTCGTGCCGCACAGTTCTTTCGTTCCCTTCGGGGACTCAATGGCGATCGAAGCCGCGCTCGACGACGGCGTGGCCGCGGTCATCCTCGAACCCATCCAGTCCATGGCCGGCGTCCGCGAGGCGCCCCTCGAGTACTATCGAGGACTCCGGGAAGCCTGCGACCGCGTCGGCGCGCTGCTCATCTTCGACGAGGTCCAGACCGCCCCTTCGCGGACCGGAAAACCGTTCTACGGCGAGCACGCGGACATCACTCCGGACCTGATCACCACCGCCAAGGGGATCGCCTCCGGCGTGCCGTGCGGCGTCGTGCTGGTGGCGGCCGAGATCGCCGACCGCGTAGCCCACGGCGAGCAGGGATCCACCTTCGGAGGCGGCCCCCTGGCCTGCGCCGCGCTGGCCGCGACGCTCGAGGTCATCGAGGAGGAGGGCCTCACCCAGAACGCGGCGCGCATGGGGAAGATCATCGCCGACACGGTATCGGCGCTTCCCGGGGTGCTCGAGGTGCGCGGCCGCGGCCTCCTTGTCGGCGTCGTCCTCGACCGTCCCGCCGCCGGCGTCCGCAACGCGCTGCTTGAAAAGAACATCATCACCGGCACCGCGCCGGGGGACGCCGCGGTGCTTCGCCTCCTGCCTCCGCTGACCCTCTCGCCCGCGGAAGTGGACACCTTTGTCGCCGGACTCACGGAGGTGCTTCGTGGCTGACCTGAAGACCGACCTGATTTCGCTCGAGGAAATCGGCATGAATCGGGTGCGCGTCCTCCTCGACCTCGCCGCCCGGCTGAAGACCCGGGACTTCGGGCGGCCGCTCACGGGCAAGTCCGCGGCGCTCGTGTTCCTCAATCCGTCGCTTCGAACGCGCACCTCCTTCGAGGTCGCCATGGCCCGTCTCGGCGGCCACGCCGTGGTCCTCTCCCCCGGCAGCGACGCCTGGAAGCTCGAGGCCGAGGAGGGTGTGGTCATGGACGGCGGCGCGGCGGAGCACGTGAAGGAGGCCGCCGGCGTCCTGGCCTCCATGTGCGACCTGATCGGCGTCCGGGCCTTCCCGGAGATGCAGTCCTTTGCGGAGGACCGGCAGGAAAAGATCCACCGGGCCTTCGCCCGCCACTCGCCGGTGCCGGTGGTGAACATGGAGTCCGCGCTGTCGCACCCCCTTCAGGCGCTCGCGGACCTGCTCACGCTGCGCGAAAAACTCGGCACGCTCGCCGGGCGGAAGCTGCTCGTGACTTTTGCCTACCACCCGAAGCCGCTGCCGATCGCCGTGCCGCGCTCGGCGCTCCTGGCCGCGGCGGCGGCGGGAATGGACGTCACGCTGGCCCGACCCGCGGGTTTCGAACTCCCGGAGGAGGACCTCGAAGGGGTCACGGTGATCGACGACCCCGAGGAGGGCTACTCCGGAGCGCACGCGGTGTACGCCAAGTCCTGGGCCAGTCCGGCGTTCTACGGGCGGTTCGAGGAGGAGGCGCCTCTCCGGGAGGCCGCCCGCGACTGGCGCGTCACCGTGGAGCGCATGCAGCGGACCGCGCCGGACGCGCCCTTCCTCCACTGCCTGCCGGTGCGACGGAACGTGGTGGTGGACGACGCGGTGCTCGACGGGCCGCGCTCGGCGGTGATTCCCCAGGCCGAGAACCGCCTGTGGACCACCATGGCCGTGGTTCTCGATCTTCTCGGGATGGCGTAGCGGGAGGCGCTGGAACATGAACGACGTCGCGGTGCTGAAGCAGGCCCTGCCCTACATGAAGGCCCACAAGGGCCGCACCTTCGTGGTGAAGCTCGGCGGGGAGATCGTCGCCGATGAGAAGGCGCGCGCCTCCCTGGCCCAGGACCTGGCCCTCGCCCACCACGTGGGCATCCGCCTGGTGGTGGTGCACGGCGGCGGTCCGCAGGCTTCCGAGCTGTCGCGGAAGCTCGGCCTGACTCCGGAGTTCTTCGAAGGCCGCCGGATCACCGACGAGGACACGCTCGAGGTGGCGAAGATGATCTTCGCCGGCAAGATCAGCACCGACCTATTGGGGGCCCTGCGCAAGGAGGGCCTGCGGGCGGTGGGCCTCTCCGGCCTCTCCGGCAACGTCATCCGCGCCCGGCGGCGGGAGGTCAGGGACCTCGTCGATCGCGAGACCGGCGAGACCCGGCGCGTGGACTTCGGCCACGTGGGCGACATCGAGTCGGTGGACGTCGACCTCCTGACCACCCTGACCGATGCCGACTACGTCCCGGTGCTCTCCTCCCTCGGCGCGGATGACGAGGGCCATGTCCTGAACATCAACGCCGACACCGTGGCCACCGAGGTCGCGCTCGGGCTCGGCGCCGACAAGCTGCTGGTCCTGACGAACGTCCCCGGCGTGCTCGAGGATCCGGAGGATCCGGAGTCGGTCGTGTCCGCCCTCTCAGCCTCCGATGCCGACCGGATGATCGAGGCGGGCGTCATCGCGCGGGGTATGGTGCCGAAGGTCACCAACCTGGTGCGGGCGGTGCGCGGAGGCGTCGGGCGCACCCACATCCTGTCGGGTTTCGTCGAGCATGCCCTCCTCGTCGAGCTCTTCACGAAGGACGGTGCGGGCACGATGATCACCCGGGCGGAGGAACAGGAACGGTACCTGACGGAATGAACGACCCGGACCCCATCCCGCTGCTTCAGGAGCTCGTACGCCTGCCGAGCGTATCCGGTCGGGAAGAACCCGCCCTCGCGGGTCTGAAGGCCTTCCTCGAGCGCCACGGCCTCGAGCCGAGGATCGACGGACGCAACCTGGTGCTTACGATCGGCGATCCGGACGGCCGGACGCTCCTTCTGAACGGTCACATCGACACGGTGCCCGTCGGCCCCGGATGGACGCGCGACCCGTACGGCGCAAGGGTGGAGGGGGATCGCCTCTTCGGGCTCGGCGCCAACGACAACAAGGCCTCCGTGGCGGCCCTGGCCTGTGCCGTGATTCACCTGAGTCGGGAGGAGCTCCCCGGACGGGTGATCTTCGCCGCCACCTGCGACGAGGAAACCGGCGGCGACGGACTGGAGTGGCTTCTTCCAAGGCTTCCCGAACTCTCCGCGGCGGTGCTCTCCGAGCCGACGGACTTCCGCGTCGCCGTGGCCCAGCGCGGTCTGGTGCGCCTGACGGCGAAAGTCGTCGGCCGCACCGCCCACGCCTCCCGGCCAGGCGAAGGCGTCAACGCGGTCCATCTCGCGCTCGAGGACCTCGCCCGGCTGCGCGAGATCGATCTCTCGGGCGAACACCCGCTCCTCGGCGCCGCGACGCTTCAGGTGACGCTGCTGGCGGGCGGAACCGCGGCGAACATGCTGCCGGGCGAGTGCACCTTCACCGCCGACGGCCGGCCGACTCCAGCGAGGGACAACGCGTTCTTCGAGCGTGAGATCCGCAAAGCGCTTCAGCATGCCGAAATCCTGGCCCTGAAGACACGGATGACGCCGGTGGTGTGTCCCGGGGATTCCGCCGTCGCCCGCGCCGCTCTCGCCGCCACCGGGACCGATGAGGTGGTGGCCCTCGGCGGAGTGTCCGACCTCTTCCACGTCCGGGACCTTCCCGCCGTGGTGGTGGGACCGGGAACGCACGACCAGTCCCACCAGCCGGACGAATCGGTCTCCATCGATGCCGTACGGCGGGCCGTTCCCGTCTACGAAGAAATCGCCATCCGCACCCTCTCGGAGAGAAAACCATGACGGTCTGGGCCCACCGCTTCGCCGATCAAACCTCGGACCTCCTGCGCCGGCACGGGGACTCGTTCCCGTTCGATCAACGGCTCCTGCCGGAGGAACTTCAAGCCTCGGTGGCCCACGCCAGGGCGCTCGGGACCTGTGGTGCGATCTCGAAGGGCGATGCGCGGAAGCTCATCGAGGGTCTGCGGGAACTCGAGCACGAAGCCGAGAGCGGCGTCCTGGACTTCAGCGGCGACCACGAGGACGTCCACAGCTTCGTGGAGAGCGAACTGGCCCGGCACGTTGGGGAACTCGCCGGAAAGCTCCACACCGGGCGGTCCCGAAACGACCAGGTGGCCACCGTCTACCGGCTCTGGCTGCGCGGCCGGATCGACGGCGACCTCGTGGCGATCGACGATCTCCTTCACGCACTCCTCGACCAGGCGGAGGGCGCCGGCTCTGCGCTGCTGCCGGCCTACACGCACCTCCAGCGAGCCCAGGCGGTGTTGCTCGCCCACCACATCCTGGCGCACATCGAGGCCCTGCTCAGAGACCGGGAGCGCCTGCTCCAGGCCCGAAAGCGCTTGAACGTCCTGCCGCTCGGAGCCGGGGCGGGCACCGGCATCGGTTTCCCGATCGACCGCCGGACGGTGGCGAAGGAGCTCGGCTTCGCGGCGGTGACCCGGAACTCCCTCGACGCCGTGTCCGATCGCGACTTCCTCCTGGACTATCTCTCCGCCGGGGCGGTGCTCGGCGCACATCTTTCACGCCTGGCCGAGGAGGTGATCCTCTTCACCTCGGCCGAGTTCTCGTTCGCCCGGCTCTCCGATCGGGCCTCCACCGGTTCCTCGATCATGCCCCAGAAGCGAAACCCCGACGGCGCCGAGCTGGTGCGCGGCAGGAGTGGCCGGCTCACGGGACACCTGATGGCGATGTTGACCACGCTGAAGGGGCTCCCGCTCTCCTACAACAAGGACCTGCAGGAGGGAGGCGGCGCCATCCTCGACGCCGCGTCGACCGTGCGGGCGGTCCTCGAGTTGATGACGCTCACGATGACCGAGCTTCGCTTCGACACGGATCGGATGGAGGCGGCGCTCTCCGGCGGCTTCGCGGAAGCCACCGAAGCGGCGGACTGGCTGGTCAAGGAGGGCGTGCCGTTTCGGGAGGCGCACGGCATCGTGGCCGGGCTCGTCCGGGTGGCCGAGGAGCAGGGTCTTGGGGACCTCGGGGGTCTGACCGACGAGGTCCTCAAGGCCGCGCACCCCCGGCTCGGTCCGAAGCTTCGCAAGCACCTCGATCCGCTTCACGCGGCGCAGGCGAAGGACGTCATCGGCGGCACCGCGCCCCGGCGCGTGAAGGTGGAGCTCAAAAGGATCCGGCGGCTGATCAGTCGTGATTAGGGTCGAAGAGCAGCGCGGTCCTGAGGTTCAGATCTTCGTTGCCGAGACCACCCGTGATCAGGAACCGGTGAAACTCCTCGCCCTCACGCTTCGGCAACCGGCTCACCGCGGAGAAGGCCCGCGGATCCTTCAGGTAGATGCCGTCCGGAGGAATCGTCGGCACCTGGAAGTACTTCCCGAGAGCGCCGTAGTTCTCGACGTAGTGCTCCATGGAGGCGTGCAGGAACCAGTCCCCGCTGCCGAGGATCTCGAAGCCGCCGAGGATCAGGATTTCGCCCGGCCTGAATTCGAATGTGACGGCCGCGTACCGCTGCAGACTGTCTCCGCTGGCGATGGTCTCGAAGATCCCGGCCTGGGCGCTCGGTAGCGGAGTGAAGAGCTCACCCTTCTGCTCGCCGCCGTCCGTCAGGAAGAGGCGTCCGCTCGGGAGGACAAGCGCCCCGTGTTCCCAGCGGGCCGAGGCGGCCAGGTTCACCGCCCTCTCGAAGCGGTTGTGCACCGGATCGTAGATGTCCGCGACGCGGTGCTCCTCCCAGAAGCCTCCTCCGGTGATCATCACTTCCCCGGACGGAAGCAGGGTGGCCTGGTGGCCGTAGCGCCAGATGGACATTCCGTTCAGCACCGGCGACCAGGTGCGAGACACGGGATCGTAGATCTCCCCGGTGGTCAACGGGTCGAGGTAGCCTTCGGAGTCGTAGGACTTGCCGCCGGTCACCAGGACCTTGCCGTTTTGAAGCAGCGTGGCGGTCTGGTCGCTCCGGCCCTCGATCATCGGTCCGGATGCGACAAACGTCGCGCTGGCGGGGAAGAACAGGTCCGCGGAGCGGTTCACCTCGCCGATGCGTTTCTCCCCACCGGCCACCAGGACCGAGCCGTCCGGAAGAAACGTCGCGGTGTGGTTCGCACGCTGCTCGCTCATGGCCGAGGTCTGGAAGAACATCTCGCGAGACACATCGAAGAGCTCGGCACTGGCGGTGGTGGTGTTCGCGGTGGTGTATCCACCGGTCAGCAGCACGTAGTCGGACGGCAGCACATTGGCCTTCGGCAGAAGCGTCGAGGTGTGACGCGCGCGCCGGTAGATCATGGTCTCGCCCGACGTCTCCAGTTCCCGGAACTGGTCGGAGGTCACGCTCCCCGGGGTCGGCCAGCTACTGGTGCGAAAACGCGCGGTGGCGGGAGTGGCGAGCGGCTCCCCGCCCTGGGAACGAACGGCCGTGGTCAGGTGCAGCACGTAGTCCGTCTCGGTCTCGTACCACGGGTCGGCCTCGAAGTAGACCGTGCGGAGATCTCCGCTGAATCGGAACGAACCGGATTGTGCGGTTGTCCCGCCCTGCTCGGTGACGTAGAAGCTGGTCAGACGAACGGAAGTCCCGTCCAAAGCCGCGCTGAACGTGGCCGAGACGGAGTAGTCGTTCGGCACTTCCTGACTGCCGGAAGGGGGAGAAATCGTCAGCAGCTGGAAGGGCAGCGTGGTGTCGGAACCGTCGTCGCCGCTGCTCGCCCCACCCCCGCCACAGGCGAGGAACAGGAGAGAGAGAGCCCCGGCGAGCGCGAGGTGCGCCACGGATCGGCTGGCCATGTTGAACATCTCCGAAGCCCCAACATCAGTTTCATGGTACGCGATGTTGACGCGGCGGCAAGAAGACTTGACAGGATATCCCCACCCACCTCACCGCCCCCCAACTTACCGTGCCGGGCCTTTTTGGTCGGAATTCGACTTACTGTGCCGGGCCTTTTTGGTCGGAATCGTGGCTGGGCCGGGGCGGGCGCGCAATCCCGAGGGGGAAGGGGAAGGGTTGGTGAGCGGGGTTGGAACGGCTGAGGGGGGGGCGGGCGGGCGCGCGATCCCGAGGGGGAGGGGGAAGGGTTGGTGAGCGGGGTTGGAACGGCCTGGGTCAGCCCCCCAGCAAATCCTCCAGGAGGTCCGTTGTCGCCTGTCGCAGCGGGATCGGGCCCTCGGCCTTGCCGTCCACGAACTGCCGGACCAGTTCGGCCGAGGTGCTTCGGAGGTCGTCCGGGGTGCCGCGGGCCACGACTTCGCCGAGGTAGAGCATGACCATCTGGTCGGCCACGGAGAACGCGCTCTCCATGTCGTGCGTCACCACCACGGAAGCCACGCCGAGGGACTCGTTGATCTCGCGGATGAGTTGGGAGATGACCGCGGTCATGACCGGGTCCAGGCCCGAGGTGGGCTCGTCGTAGAAGATGATCTCCGGGTCGAGAGCCAGGGCCCGGGCGATCCCCACGCGCTTGCGCATCCCGCCGGAGAGTTGCGCCGGCATGAGTTCCTCGAACCCGCGAAGGCCGACCTGCTCCAGCTTCAGTTTCACCACGATCGCGATCACTTCCTCGTCGAGTTCGGTGAGTTTCCGAAGCGGCAGCGCAACGTTCGCGAAGACGTTGAGGGAGTTCAGGAGAGCGCCGGACTGGAAGACCACGCCGAAGCGCCGGCGGATCCGGTCGAACTCCTTCTTCCGAAGGGCCGCGATGTCCTGGCCGAACAGCTGCACGCGGCCGGTGTCGGCCTTCTCCTGTCCCATGAGAATGCGCAGGCAGGTGGTCTTCCCGCTCCCGGAGCGCCCCATCACCACGAGCGTCTCGCCCTTCGGGACGCTCAGGCTGACATCCATGAGAACGGGACGACCGTCAAATGCCTTGCTGACACCTTCGGCCCGGATGATCTCCTCGCCGAGGGCGGCCTTCTCCATGGAATCGGATTTCCGGCCCGCCGGATGGCTCACGCCCTGGTCCCTCCCGCCGCCGCGGCCTCGACCGTGTCGAAGACCTGGAAGAGGGCGGTCAGGTTGGAGAGCTTCAGGACCCGCATCACATTCCCGGCGGGGGCTGCGAGGCAGACCTGACCCTCGTGGGGCCGGGACTCCTTGTAGGCTTGGACCAGGGTCGCGATCCCGCTCGAATCCATGAACTCCACGGACTCCAGGTTCACCACGATGCGCCCGGCCTTCTTCGACGTGAGCTTGGCCAGGGTTTCCCTGAGCCGGGGGCTCGTGTACATGTCCACGTCCCCATCTATGTCCACCACGGGGATTCCGTCCACGTTTCTGCTCGACAGTTTCATGACTTCCTCACAGACCGATACTTCACCATGGTGAGAAGAGTCCCCTCCTCCCCGGCGGGGCAGAAATCCACCCGGTCCATCACGCTCTTCATCAGGGTGATACCGAGCCCACCGGGCTCGAGATCGGCACAGGGCTTCTCCCGGAACATCTCCGCATCCCGGTACTCACCGTAGTCCCGGAGAACGACCTCCATCCGATCCCGCAGAATCCGGATGGTCACGTCGATCTTCTTGTCACCGTCCATCCGATAGCAGTGCCGGATGATGTTCGCACACCCTTCGTTCACTGCCAGCATCACACCTTGCTTCTCTTCCTCCGAGAAGCCGTAGAGGTCGGCCGCCTCCCCCACCAGGGTCCTGAGAAGCCCCAGGTACTTCGGATCCGAGGGAAGCGCCAGAGTGATGTACTCATTGGAGGAACTCAATACCACACCTCCTCGTGCGCCGGATGGCGGATCAGCGAGTCAGCCATGACGGGACCATAGCAGGGGCCCCGGGAGTCGCCAATCCGATTTCCGATTTGCCGCGTTTGCGGTGAGACGATCAATCCTGAAGCACCGGCAGGTAGCGATAGTAGGTCTCCAGGGTCAGCACGCCGAGCTCCGTGGTGACCACGCGCCCGTTGATCGAGTCGTGGTTCCAGATCGGCCAGGAACCCCGCATGCATCCGGTCTTCTGCTGCGTACCCGGCACGACCTTCCTGATTCGCTCGTTCCACTCCCTGAAATACCGGCCGCCCATCTGGTGCATGGCCAGCGTGCCGTAGTACCAGGCGTAGGTCGGGTACTCGCGATAGGAGCGGTAGAGGTCCCAGTTCTCGTTCTTCGGGATCGGCTCCATCATGTCCGCGAGGATCTTGTTCGCGGAACCGATGCAGAACGGGTGGGAGCGTCGCCAGCCCATGAAGATCCGGCACATGATCCCGAGCGGGACGGTGGCGTACTTCGTGTCCCACACCGGGTTCTGGTAGCCCGTCTCGAACTCGTAGTTCGTGTTCCGGCCCACCTCGTACCCGTAGTCCGGGTCGATGTCGATGTAGTCCTCGCGCGGCCCCTTCATCCCCACGTCCTGGGAGTAGAGGTCCATGACGTGGTAGCAGCCGGCGAAGCCGATCTCCCTGGCCTCGAGTCCCGCCCTCTTGGCGGATTTCAGGGCGAAGAGGTTCCAGGACATGCAGGAGGTGTCGGTCGTCTCGATGTTGACCCGATATCGCCATCCCCCCAGCCGGTTCTGGATGGTGAGCAGGAAATCCACGCTGCGCTGGCAGTGCCAGCCCATCCGCTCGTCCCCCGAGAGGGCGTAGGCCTCGGCGAAGGCCTGGGCGCCGACCGGGCGGTGATAGCCACCCACCAGGTCGTTCGACAGGAAGTTGCCGTTCGCCTGCTGGCGCGCCATCAGGTACTCGAGCGCCTGCGCGATGACTTCCTTGTACTTGCCCTCATCGGGTGAATAGCCGGCACCGAGGAACGCGAGCACTCCGAGGGCCGTGGTGCCCACCGGGTCGAACTCGATCCGCGCGCCTTCGCGCTTGCAGGGCGGCTCGTCCCTGCACATCTGGTAGAAGCGCTGGGGGTCGAAGCGCCCGTCCGGGTGCTGGTGTCGCGCCAGGAATTCCAGTCCGAGCTGCACCGCCTGCTCGGTCTCCTCCGTCTGGCGGAAGCCCTGGTTCTCCTTGTCGAAGTCCTCGCGCCACTTGTTCCGTTCCAGCTCCGCCTGCTTCGGCGTGAAGAACTCGGGATTCGCCTTGAACCATTTGCGCCAGATCGCCGGGTCGGAGCCGAAAAAGTGACCCGTCATCCGCTCCAGGGCCTTCTCCGCGAGGTACTCCTCCTTGGATCCGTCCCTCAAGACCTTCAGCATCCGGAGCAGGAACTTGAACCCTTCCTGATTCCGCCGGAAGCCGACGGCCTGGATGCCGTTTTCGAGGAGTTTTCCACTCGAAGCCTCCACGCGATCCTCGAGAGCCCCGATGGCCTCGGCGTCGGCCGCCTTCCAGAAGTTGATGGCCGCTGAAGCGCGAAGAACCGGGTCCTTCTCGTTGATCACGTACTTGAGCAGGGTGGGCGCGGCCTGCGTGAGCTTCAGCTTCCCCACCAGGTGGAACACGTACTTCAACTGCTCGGGCTTCTTCTGGGCGAGCCGCTTCAGCACCTGGTCCCCGATGTCCTCTGTGGCGACGCGCATCAACGCGTGCCAGCACGCTCCCCGGACCTCCCGCTCCGGGTCCCGGAGCATCCGGTTCAGGAGCGTCTCCTGGACACCCGCCTCCCGACTGGCAAGCCGCCCGAGGGCGATGGCCGCCGCCCCGCGGTACTCCCGGGAGCGGGAGGTGGAGAGCATCGCCACGAGCTTCTCGACGTGCTCCACGCGGGCGCTGCCCTCGATGACCTTCGCCTTCGCCTCCCCGGTTTCGCCCGACGCGGAACCCAGCCGGGCGAGCACCTGGGTGAAGACGGAGGGGTCGTCGATCCGGTTCAGGGCCCAGGCGGCGAACTTGCAGTGGAAGCCGTCGGTGGTCTCCAGGCCGCCGAGGAGGGCGGGCATGAAATCGGGCGAACCGATGATGCCCGCGGCGACCGCGGCGGCGTTGCGGACGTCCAGGTCGCGCGTGCCGATGGCGCTCTTGACGATGGAGTAGCCCTTCTCGATCTTGCGGTAGGCCACGGCGCGCAGGACCTCGCGGAAGATCTCGCTGTCGCCCGAATCCCCGAACTCCTCGACGATGAGATTCCAGGCCGACTCGTCCTCGCACTCCCGAAGAAGGATGACCAGGTTCCGCTTGCCGCGGTTGGATCCGTCCTTGTAGCGGCCGACCAGTCCCTTGATGTGTTCCAGCGCACCCGTGGCGTCGAGCTTCACGGCGCTTTCCGCCGCCAGACGCACGAGGTATGCGTACTTCTCCTTGAGCGCGAAGTCGGACAGGGCCAGGGCGCCGGCGGGCACGCCGACCCTGAGGATCCCGGCGACCGCCTGAGCCCGCTTGATGGAATCGTGGCTCTCCAGATTCCCGAGCTGCTTCTCATACTCCTGCTGGCGGAATTTCTCCTTCTGGGCATCGGCCCCGGGATCCTGCCCGGGAGCCAGAGCCGCGAGGGGCAGGAGAAAGAGGATGGCGAGGAAGGTGGAGAGACGTTTCTTGCTCATAGTCATACCGTCACCATCCTAACAGACTCGCCCGGTCCCCCTACAGCCAGCAGACCGATCGGTAGAACCGGGCCGTCTCCGCCACGCCGACCTGAAGGCCGATCTCGGTCCTGAAACCGAGGTCCCGTCGGGCCGCGCTCGTGTCCGCGATCCAGTAGTCCGGGAGCATCTCACGCACCTTGTCCGAGAGCGGCCGGACCGGGACTCCGAGCGCGGGCAGCAAGGCGTCGGCCGCCGGAGCGAGAAACCGGAGCAGCGGCTCCGGCAGCGGCACCCGGCGGGGCTTCACCCCGAGGGCGTCGGCGATCGTCCGGAGCAGGCCGTCCAGGGAAGTCACGCGGTCGGAGGCGAGGTGGTAGGTCCGGCCGATCGAGGCCGGGCTCTCTCCGGCCATGGCGATCCCCCGAACGAGATCGCGCACGTGGCAGATGGAGTAGAACTTCTGCCGGGGGAAGGCGGGCGCCAGCCGGTTCGCCACCAGCTGAAAGAACGTCAGCATGTCGGAATCCCGCGGACCGTAGACGACGGGAGGCCGAACGATGGTCACCGGGAGGTCCCCGGCATCCCGGGCCACACGCTCCCCCGCCAGCTTGCTCGCTCCGTAGACGCTCACGGGAGCGGGGGTGTCCGTCTCCTTGAGTGCCAGGCCGGCCCGGGAGGGCCCGGCGGCGGCCAGGCTGGAAACCAGCACGAAGCGGGTGAGGTCCGGCGCTCCCTTCCGGCAGGCGCCGAGGAGCGAGCGGGTGCCGGCTTCGTTCACCTCGAAGTAGGCCGGCGTCCTGAAGGACGCCACGAGGCCGGCGACGTGATAGGCGGCGCGGATGCCGGCGACCGCGGCCGGCAGGGTCGGCGGATCGGTGACGTCGCCGAAGACGACCTCCACTCCGAGGGGCAGAAACCGGAGGTCGCTCGTCCGGCGCACGAGGGCCCGGACCCGGCAGCCCCGCATCAACAGGTGGTCCGCGAGGTGGCTTCCGACGAAGCCATTGGCGCCCGTAACCAGGATCGGTCTGTCGTCAACCATGAGGATGGGCATTGAAGCAGGCAACGGCACGCGGGGGGAGCCAAATTCCACCCCCCCGTCCGGCCCGCCGCCATGGATGATCTTTATTGACACCCCCTGAGGGCGTGGCTAGGGTAGGGCGGTTTGGGGCTGAGGGCGCACCCTCAGTTGACGTATATCCGCACCAATCCTTGATTTCCGGGGCCTATGGGCAACGAGTCTACCGACCTCGAGCGCACTGAGACCGCCGCGTCCTCCGACATTTTTCGGGGAAACGGCGGCCTTTCTGTTTTCGACAAGTGTCATCGATTCACTCGCGCCAGGGACTACGCGAAGGCGGGTTACTACCCGTACTTCCTCCCGATCTCCGAGAACCTGAGTTCCGAAGTCGAGATCGACGGGCAACGGTTCATCATGATGGGGTCGAACAACTACCTCGGCCTGGTGCAGGATCCCCGTGTCAAGGAGGCGGCCATCCAGGCCGTGCGCCGGTTCGGCAGCGGGTGTACCGGCTCCAGGTTCCTGAACGGGACCCTGGCGTTGCACGAGGAGCTGGAGTCGCGCCTGGCCCACTTCATGCGGCGAGAATCCGCCCTGACCTTCTCCACCGGATTTCAGGCCAATCAGGGCGCCATCTCCACCGTCGTCGGCAAGGACGACGTCCTCTACGTCGACCGCGAGAACCACGCCTCGATCTTCGAGGGCTGCCGGCTCTCCTACGGACAGGTGCGGAAGTTCAAGCACAACGACATGGAGGACCTCGAGCGCCTGCTGAACCTGAACGACCGCGGCCACGGGAAGCTCATCGTGGTCGACGGGGTGTTCTCGATGTCCGGGGATCTCACCAACCTCCCCGAACTCACCGCGCCGCCGGCAAGGCCGAGGCCGCGGTGATGGTCGACGACGCTCACGGAATCGGCGTCATGGGCAAGAACGGCCGGGGGACCGCCGAGCACTTCGGCATGGAGGAACATGTCGATCTCGTCATCGGCACCTTCTCCAAGTCCTTCGCCGGGCTGGGCGGCTTCGTCGTGGGCGACGAGGATGTCATCCACTACATCAAGCACACCGCCCGGGCCCTGATCTTCAGCGCCTCGATCACTCCCGGCTCCGCCGCCGGGGTCCTGGCCGCGCTCGACATCATCGAGAAGGAGCCGGAGCGCCGCGAGCAGTTGTGGAAGAACGTCCGCCAGATGAAGGCCGGCTTCGGGGCCCTGGGCTTCGACACGCTCTCCAGCCAGACGCCGGTCATCCCCATCGCGGCCGGTGACGACATCACCACCTTCCTCTTCTGGCGAGCTCTCTACGACAACGGGGTCTACACCAACCCGGTGATCTCTCCGGCCGTGCCCATGGATCAGGGACTCATCCGCACGTCGATGATGGCTACCCACACCAGCGAACAGCTCGACCGCGTTCTCAGCGTTTTCGAGAAGGTCGGCAAAGAGCTGAAGATCATCTAGTGTCCCGGGACACCAAGTGATGGAGATCGAGGCCCTCGGCTTCTCGCGCCGGGATCGCAAGCGCTTCATCGACGTGGAATTCGCCCTGAATCGCCACGACCCGCTCTGGGTCCCCCCCCTCCGGGCGGATCGGATGAAGTACCTGGATCCCTTGAGGAACCCCTTCTTCGAGCACGCCGAGGTGGCCCACTTCGTGGCGGTTTCGGGGGGCCGGGACGTGGGGCGGATCGCCGCCATCCGAAATCGCGCCCACGAGGACTTCCACCAGGAGCCGGTCGGGTTCTTCGGTTTCTTCGAAGCGATCGAGGAGCTTTCGGCCTCCGAAGCCCTCCTTCAGGCGGCCGCCGACTGGCTCCGGGAGAAGGGGCTGAAGACAATCCGGGGGCCTCTCTCCTACGACACCAACGCGGTGTCGGGGATGCTCGTCGACGCCTTCGACGAATCGCCGACGATCCTGATGCCCTACAACCGCGAGTCCCTCCCCCGCCAGATGGAAGCCGCCGGCTTCACGAAGGCGAAGGACCTGCTCGCCTTCCGCCTCGACTCCGACAAGCTCCCCCCCCGGATCGCGCGCCTCTCCGACCGCGTGAAGAAGAAGGAGGGGATCACCTTCCGCAGGCTCGACATGAAGCGGTTCGTCGATGAGGTCCGGATCGTCCGGGAGATCTACAACCTGGCCTGGGACAAAAACTGGGGCTTCGTGCCGATGAGTTCCGCGGAGATCGATCACATGGCGGTCGATCTGAAGCAGGTGGTGGACCCCGACTTCATCCTGTTTGCCGAAATCGAAGGGAGACCGGTGGGCTTCGCCATGGCCCTGCCCGACGCCAACCAGGCCACGCGAGGCGTCCGCAACGGCCGTCTCTTCCCCTTCGGCCTCCTTGCGATCCTTCGAGCGTGGAAGAAGATCGACACCGTCCGGGTCATCACCCTGGGAACGATCCCCGAGTACCGGAACCGGGGCCTTGAGGTGCTCTTCTACCGGGAACTGTTCGACACGGCCTTCAGGAAGGGCATACGCTACGGCGAGTGTTCCTGGATCCTGGAGGACAACGAGCCGATGGTCCGCGGCATCGCCGCCCTCGGCGGTCCCACCCCCAGGAAGCGCTACCGCATCTACGACCGCGCGCTTTAATCCACCGGGGCCCGCGCCCACCTTGCCCTGCCCCTCATCATTTGGTATGATTTTTATTTTGTTTTTGAGGGGCGGGTGCTATGGCGCCAAAACTCACTTCCGCGGACTTCGTGCCGATCCGGTTTGGCCGCGAAGAGCCGCTCGACTTCACGTGCCTCGAGGAATTCTTCCGCGAGAGCTACGCCCCTGCCCCCTGCCGCCTGATCCAGATGGGCTGCGGGGCCGGACGGGTCGCAGTCTATCTCGCGCAGCGGGGTTTCAGGGTCATGGGCATCGACCCGAACCGCGAACTCCTGGCCTCCGCGCGCGAACGCGCCCGCCTGGCGGATGTGGACCTCGACCTGATGGCCGGAGATCCCCTCGAACTCCCCCCCATTCCGGAGGAATCCATCGGCTTCACGGTGGACTTCGACACCGCGGCGAAGCAGGGCAACGGCCTCGAGCGTGAGGACTACCTGCGCAAGATCTTCCGGTTCACCACCCGAGGCGGCATCATCCTCGCCGCCGGACCGGCCCCGCGCCGCCCGGCCGCGAAGCAGCCCACCGGCTCCTTCGCCTTCGGCAGCCCCTTCGTGGCCGACTTCACCCGGGCCGGCTTCACGGTGCTGGGCCAGAGCATCAAGGCCGTCCCGAATGGGAAGGCCCGTCTGGTGGTGCACGCTCGGAAGCCGCTGTAGGGGGGCACCGCCCTCCTCGGCACCGCCCTCCTCGCTTTGCTCGTCGGGGCGGCCGGCGGCTTTGCC
>SWCD01006328.1_pt1 | contig 17314 bp, 13 predicted proteins | sample 4693011 | NCBI WGS metagenome assembly SWCD01 (sample SAMN10267278, study PRJNA491770) | bioreactor metagenome | isolation source: DHS bioreactor inoculated with marine | place: Japan: Omine Ridge, Nankai Trough | reverse complement strand
TTTTAAGCGAAAGTTTTAAGTAGATCAACTCGCGCGGGTTTACTCTACCTGTACATATTTTTGAGGTTAGTCTTTCAAGATCACCAATTTCTTTCAGTTCAGATTCTAAATTTTTTCTCAATTTATCATTGCTAAAAAACTCTTGAACACACTCTTGTCTTTGCTTAATTGATGTGACTTTTCTTAACGGGGCAGAAACCCATTTCTTTAAAAGTCTTCCGCCCATTGCAGTATTGGTTTTATCAAGAATAGAGATCAGTGAACCTTCGCGTGATCCTTCCTGAATGTTGAATGTAATTTCAAGATTTCTTTTGGTTGAATAATCGAGCATCATGTAATCGGAATGATTGTACAAGGCCAGATTATTCAAGTGTGAAAGATTCGCTTTCTGTGTTTCCTTCAAATAGTTTAATACACATCCCGCAGCAATTGTGGCAGAGTTAAAACTTTCTAATCCAAATCCCTTTAATGTTTTTATGCCGAAGTGACCGAGAATTAAATCCTTGCTGAAATCATGATCAAATATCCAATCATCAATCCTGGTAATGCTTGCGGCAAAATTTGATTTCTTAGTCAGCTCTTCAAACCTTTGGCGGTGCATTTTAGCAATTAAAACCTCAGCGGGATTTATATGTTCCAACTGCTGAAGCAGTGTGCTTTCGTGTGCTTCGTAGGCGTAAAATTCACCCGTTGAAATGTCCGTGAATGAAAGTCCGATTATTTCACCTTGAAAATGTACCGCGAGGAGATAATTATTTTTTTTGTGATCTAATATTTTTTCGGAGAAGGCAACACCCGGTGTTACCACTTCAACTACATCGCGTTTAACAATTCCCTTAGCAAATTTTGGATTTTCAACTTGCTCGCAAATTGCAACACGGTAACCTGCGCGAACAAGTTTAGGCAAGTAAGTATCTATTGCATGATGCGGAAATCCGGCAAGTGGAACTGAATCGGCTTTTCCGTTTGCCCTTTTAGTTAAAGTAATTCCCAAAACTTTTGAAGCGGTTTTTGCATCGTCTTCAAATGTTTCAAAAAAATCACCTACTCGAAACAAAAGAATTGTGTCGGGATGATCATTTTTTACTTTGGCATATTGTGCCATTAAGGGTGTTACAGCCATTTACTCAGTTTATCTTAAATTCAATTTTAACAGAATTGAAAATACCATTATTTTTTTATGATTGAAAAAAAACTTTTAATTTTTGTAATAATTTGGCATTAAATCAAATAATTCATATAGTTTAATTATATTTGTAAATCAAAACAAAGCAACATAAAAATTTAGTCGCGGAGTGAAATAATGTCCCATTCTTTTAACAGCAGAAAATTATCCGAGAAGGAAATCTCCAATTTTTCATACGAAATAAAATTAAAGGGTGAATATGAATTTCATATTTCGAAAGAGGTAAGAAAAAAATATGAATTCGGGGATGAACTCTTTTCGCTTTCCGGCAATGTTGTTTTTGCAAATTTTAATGCGGTTAGAGTTTTTGCACAGAAGATAAATGCTAAAAGAGATAAAGCGAATCATGTTAGACCTGGTGAAATAAATGCGCTGGGATTGATCGATGAGATATATCATTTTTTGATTCGCGAATATGAAAAGAGTGAAAATCCCGGAGTGATGAGCCGCGCCTTAAGTCATCTAAAAGAAAAATTAACTGATGAACAATTGAACAAGTTGCTTTATGATTTCGTAAATATATTTCCTCCGATAGATGTTTACAAAGGCAAGGTGAGCGCGTATGATTATTTTAATTCATATACCGATGGTAAATCAAATATAGAAATTACACTCGAAGAATTAATGCTTCTCCATTTTTCGAATATAAATCCGGCAGGCAAAAAATTAAAAGAGCTCTTCGATGAAAATTATTTAACTGATAAAAAAGCTTTTGCAAAATCGATTGAAGAACTAGATAAATTTTTTCAGAAGGAAAAACCATTTGGTCCCGATAACCAGCCATTATTCGAATTGCTGAAAACACCATTTCTACAGAACCCCGATGATCTTGAAGCTCAGCTAGATTTTATAATGAAACGATGGAAAGTTGTTGTTGAAGCCAAGTTTGCAAAGCGAATATTATCGAGCAAAGATTTGATGAAAGAGGATATTACTTTCGAAAATACCGGCGGCGGAGGAGGCGGAGCGCCATCGGTTGCACCCAAGTATAAAGGCAAAGCCGACATGGCGGATATTTTAGTTTTGGGTAAATCATCTTACAAATATGCAGAAGATGCGGCACATGATTATGATGAACCGGAAGCTTTCACTAAAGATTTAAACTGGATGCCGAGCGTTGTTTTGATGGCGAAAAATATTTACGTGTGGCTTGATCAGTTATCAAAGCAATATAACCGTGAGATAAAAACATTGGATCAAATTCCTGATGAAGAACTTGACCGGCTTGCAAGGTGGAATTTTAACGGACTTTGGCTCATCGGCGTTTGGGAACGAAGCAGAGCTTCCAAAAGAATTAAGCACATTATGGGCAATATCGATGCTGTGTCATCCGCTTATTCCTTATACGATTACCAGATTGCTCATGATCTGGGCGGAGACAGTGCCTATGAAAATTTAAATTACCGAGCTAAGATTAGAGGGATAAGATTGGCGAGTGATATGGTGCCTAACCATACGGGAATATTTTCCAAGTGGGTTATTGAGCATCCAAATTATTTTGTTCAATCCGATTATCCTCCTTTTCCAAACTATAGTTTTAATGGCGAAGACCTATCTGAAGATCCGTCAGTTCAATTGAGAATTGAGGACGGTTATTATACTCACTCCGATGCGGCGGTTGTGTTTCAGAGAATTGATAATAATTCGGGCGAGGTAAAATATCTTTATCACGGCAACGATGGAACGAACATGCCTTGGAATGATACTGCCCAATTAAATTATATGAAGAAGGAAGTGCGCGAAGCAGTTATTCAAAAAATATTTGATGTGGCAAGAAAGTTTTCCATAATAAGGTTTGATGCAGCGATGACTCTTACCAAGCGGCATTATTCGCGATTGTGGTTTCCTCAGCCGGGTAAGGGGGGCGACATACCTTCACGTGCCGAGCATTCACTAACGCGGCAAGAATTCGATGATCTGTTTCCCGAAGAATTTTGGAGAGAAGTTGTTGACAGAATAAATAAAGAAATGCCCGATACACTTTTACTCGCAGAAGCATTCTGGCTGATGGAAGGTTACTTTGTACGCTCGCTCGGCATGCACCGGGTTTACAACAGTGCCTTTATGCACATGATGATGAAGGAAGAAAATGATAAGTACCGCGATTTAATTACAAACACTTTAGAATTTGAACCAGAGATTTTAAAACGGTATGTAAGTTTTATGAGTAATCCTGATGAGGAAACAGCAATAAAGCAATTTGGAACAGATGATAAATATTTTGGCGTGTCAACTTTGTTAGTTACTTTGCCGGGACTGCCGATGTTTGGTCACGGGCAGGTTGAAGGCTACACAGAAAAATATGGAATGGAATATCAGCGCGCTTATTATAATGAAACGCCGAAAGATTGGTTGGTCGAGCGTCATCAGCAGGAAATATTTCCTTTAATGCAGAAGCGCTATTTGTTTAGTCAAGTTGATAACTTTTGGCTTTACGATTTCTTTGATGGCTTCGGCGGAGTGAATGAAAATGTTTTTGCATACACAAACGTTCACGGAAATGAGCGGGCACTGGTGATCTACAATAACAAGTATGAAAAAACTCAAGGCAGAATATTTCAGTCTGCGCCAAAACTTGTTGGCGCGGAAAAATCCTTGCAGTCGAAAACACTTGCCGAGGCTCTGAATATTAGATCGAGCAATCACCATTTTTATATTTACCGTGAGCAAAGATCAGGATTAGAATATGTTGCTTCGGGAAGAAGTTTTGCATTTAATGGTTTTGAAACAGAATTGAATGGTTTTGAATATCGTGTGTTCATTGATTTTAGAGAAGTATTTGATGCAACGGGTGAGTATGAAAAACTTGTTAGCAGGTTGAACGGTAAAGGCGTGCGGGATATGGAAAGAGAATTTAAGGAAATGAAACTTCATCCGGTACATGATGCATTTGAGCTGTTGTTCGAAGAGGAGATTGTTAAAGAGTTTGCTGATTCAATGCTGCCGAAAAGTAAGGATGACGATGAAAATGAAAAAGCTGAATTGAAGCAATTGAAAATCAAATTTCAATTGTTATTAAATACAGTCCGAACACATTACAACCTTGATACAAAGTTGAAACCGATTACTGCCGACTATCTGAAAAAGATAGAAGCGGGAATTAAACTTAACGAATTCATTTCCAAAAATTTTGATACGAAAAAAAATATTTCATATATCAAATTTCCTGACGCGCTTGTAATTTCTGACAAGGCGAACTATAGAGAAAACATGCTCATTCTGATGATGATTTTTACCGTATCATCACTAAAAGAAATGGTGAACGACAATGAGGAATTACGTGTTGAAGAATTTATCGATAGTTTATTGCTCTCAACACCGGTTAAAAAAATATTGGGTCATCTTGGTCGTGGGGAAAGTGAGATAGCGAGTGAAATTACCTTGATGAATATTATTCTTGATCAAAAAGAAAACTTGTTTGATTTAAGTAAAATAAAAGTGGAAAAGAAAACAAATAAAGAGATATCGAACGAAATGATTTGGGGAAAGAAAGCAAGTGAATTAATTGATCTTCTTGATGATGAATATGTTAAAGCATTTATAGGATTGAATTACCATAAAGATGTTTGGTATTACAGTAAAGAAAAATTTGATGAACTGATCAATTGGTTATTCTCAATGACTCTGCTTGGGTATCAGTCTGATTACATGAAAGAGGAACCGGAAGAAAAAACCACAAAAGCAAAGACTGACAAGCGCAAAACAGAATTAGTAACATTGATAAAAGATACATTTGATTATTATCTGCATCTCAGGAAGATATCAAGGGAATCTGGATACAAGATTGAAGCGTTAAAGGTTTTGATTAATAATGATAGAGTAGGAGTTATTTCCGAATCCAGGTAATGCTATTGGTTGAGGACTTTGATCTAGTTCAATTAAGAATCTCTTCCAGCTCTTTATCAGTAATTTCAAGTATTCCTAAGCGAAAATTTTTGCTTACTTCATTTGATGTTTCATTGTTTAAAGAGTTAAAATCTTCTACACCATAATTTTTTAGTACATATTCATTTCTTAAATCTCGGAAATACTTTTTTAATTGTACCGTAAACAATAAATAATTTTTATAGGTAACATCGCCATCAAAATAAATTGCAAGTTTATTTAATGTTTCATTAATCAAACGATTTCTTATTTCTTCCTTTAATTTATTTATTGAAGACACTTCCTTATTAACAAAGAGTTTTTCATTTGTGTATTTACAGACAATTCCCTTTTTAAAGAAATTTTTATAATCAAGTTTTGGAAGTGGTGGGAGTGGAGGACCTAGATCCGAACGAAATTCTAATGGGTAATCTATTCCGTATCTTGGTAAATGAATTGAGCTTTGACATAACTCATTAGATTTGTCTACACTAACGCATTCGATCCATGAGTAGCCGGCTTTTCTTAATGCAATTTTAAGGGCTTCTAAATCTTTATTTTTTATATCGACGTCAATAAAACAATAAGCTGATGACTCATGAGAATTTTTTTTACCTTCAAATATTTTTAGTGGTAATGTGGAATCTAGCTCAGCTATTTCACCGTTCAAATTTAGTATTAATTTATCATCTGAACTTTTACTTAGATAAATAAAATTATCCATGTATCTCCACTTTATCGGTTCAGAATAAATTTGTGGCACTGAAATAGACAAATTTAATTTTTCATTTACATATTCGAGATAGTTCCCTTGAGTTAATTTTTCAAAATTATCTTTAACTGGGTAGCCAAGTTCATAGAGTCTTTGATCATAATAAAATGTAAGCGTATTATTTGAAAATTCCAATATATCTTGCCGAATATTATCGCTATATGTGAAATGTGATAATAGTGTGTCTTTATTTAAGACATAAAGCATAAATCTATTCTCACTTTGGTGTAATTCGAAAAAATAATCTTCTCTGAATTCAATAATAGACGGTGCTTTATAAGTATTCTGAATGATCCATTTCCCCAAAAGTGGATTTTGTTCCTTACTTCCTTTACAAGAAATTAAGGAAAGTTGAATGATAAGAATGAGCGTAAAAGTAAGTGATTTCATTCTTCCTCTTAATATTTTTAACTATTTAAACTTAGTTATTTCTAATTCTAGTTAGATTGTCATACGTTACTTCAAAAACATCGATTCGATAAACATTGTTTAATTTACTTTTCTGTTCATCAGTAAAATTATCCATCATACCATATTTCTTAACTAATAATGAATCTCGAACAATCTTAATATTATTGATTAGATTGGAGTAAAAATGAAGGTAATTGTTAAATGTAACATCACTACTAAAATTAATCAATATCAAGGCTCTGCTTTTTGTCAGTAATTTATATTTTATAGATTTTAATAATAAATCTAGAGAAGAACTATCATGATTGACAAATATTAGTTCATTATTAAATTCACAAAAAAAATCAACCGATGAATTCTTAAAATTTTCTATATTTATTGATGGCCAAGGAGCAGAGTCCGGATATAAACTGTCGTGATATTCATGCTTGATTTCTGGCAATGGGATAAATTGCTGAACATACTGATTATTTCTATTGCTACAAACAAATTTCACTCTATTATAACGAGTCGAAGCTAGGATTTTTAGAAGGGGGTAAAAGTCTTTATACTTAATCCATTTGTCAATAAAACAAACAGGGTCAGATTGATAACGATTGTCTTTACCCTCTATAATTATTTCACGCAGTCTTGAATCGAATTTTGATTTTTCTCCATTAACTAGAAATTTAGTGCTCTGAGTAGAATCGATATCGTAAAAGAAGAAATTATCATTTTCTATCCAAGTTAGTGGTTCTGCCTCAAGTGATGGGATGGATATACCGAGTTTTAATTTTTCATTAAAGTATTCTAAAAAGTTAGAATTACTGATTTTATAAAACTTATTAGTGTAGAGTTTTTTTGAATAAAAACCCAGATGGGATATAGTTAAATGATCATCATTAAATGTGTAAAAGGCCTTATTTAATTCAAACGGAAATGTTGACTGCGTTAAGATCGTGTCATTTTTAACTTTGTATAAGTGCTTTATAGGATAATTGGAATACAACTTGACGAAAAAATATTCTTTAAACTCATAAATCTGAGGGGCTTTATAATTGTCTACCATAACCCACTGTCCCAAAAAAGGATTGGTTGGTTTATCTTCTTTACACGAGGGAATAAAAACTAGAAAGACTAATACGGAAAAAGCAAAAGGAATTTTCATATTTGCCCCATCTTAGTAAATTACAAATCCTAATTTGTCAGTATCAAAATTTAGGGAACGCATTCAATGCGTTCCCTAAATACTAATTACTCTGCACTGCCAATTCATTTGCGAGTTGTTCATTTATCGCTTTCGCAGCTCGTCTCCCTTCTCCCATTGCAAGGATAACAGTCGCGGCACCGAGAACAATATCACCGCCGGCATAAATTTTATCTATTGATGATTTTTGTTTTTCATCAACTTTAATGTTGCCCCATTTGTTTACGCTCATATCGGTAGTAGTTTGGCTTATCAATGGGTTGCTGCCGTTACCGATTGAAACTAGTACGGTATCAACTTCCATCATAAATTCACTTCCTTCAATTACAACAGGGCGTCTTCTACCGGAATCATCAGGCTCGCCGAGTTCATACTTCAAAACTTCCATTGCTTTTACACGACCGTCTTCAGTTCCTAGTATCTGTTTTGGATTGCGTAAAAAGTGGAATTCAATTCCTTCTTCTTTTGCGTGCTCAATTTCTTCATTCCTTGCGGGCATTTCTTTTTCGGTTCTTCTATATATCACGTAAACTTTTTCCGCACCTAAACGCAAAGCCATTCGGGCAGCATCCATTGCAACATTACCGCCGCCAAGTACTGCAACTTTTTTAGATTCATAGATCGGTGTGTTTGATTCTTTTTTGTCAAACGCCTTCATCAAGTTAGCACGTGTTAAATATTCATTTGCAGAAAATACACCGACTAAATTTTCACCTTCAATTCCCATAAAATAGGGGAGACCGGCTCCGGTGCCTACAAACACTGCATCAAACCCGTCTTTGTCAATCAGGTCGGTAAGTTTGCGAGTTCTGCCAACAACAAAGTTTGTCTGGAATTTAACACCCATTTTATTCAGCGTATCAATTTCCTGGTCGATGATCTCGTTTGGTAAACGGAACTCAGGAATACCGTAACGCATAACGCCGCCCATTTTATGGAAGGCTTCAAAAATTGTTACCTCATGTCCTTCACGGCGAACATCAGCTGCAACCACAAGTCCAGCCGGTCCGCTGCCTACAACAGCTACTTTTTTACCAGTTGCAGGCTTAACTTCAGGCACTTTTATATTTCCCGTTGCTCTTTCCCAATCGGCAACAAATCTTTCAAGTCTGCCTATGCCAACGCCTTTATCAATATCCTTTAGAGCAGCACCAACTTTACAATGCTCCTGGCACTGTGTTTCCTGCGGGCAAACTCTTCCGCAGATCGATGGAAGCAAACTTGATTCTTTAATTGTATCAGCAGCAGCCTGCATATCGCCGTCGGCTATATGTTTTATAAATCCTGGAATATCAATAGCAACGGGGCAGTCAGCAACGCAAGTATTCTTTTTACATTGTAGGCATCGCATTGCCTCTAATCGCGCTTGCTCCATTGTAAATCCAAGTGCAACTTCATCTAAATTTTTACCTCTTTCAATTGGGTCTTGTGTGCCCATCGGTTGTGATGGAATTGCTAATCTTTCTTTCGGTTTGAGTTCATCTTTTTTAACAATGTATTCAGCTAACCATTCTCTTGCTTTTTCTGCAATTACTTCAGGGGTATCGTGACTCATAATTCAGCCTCCTTTTTTGCAACTTCCAATTCAAGGTTACATTCGTGATCTTTTTTCTTTTCAAAATCTTTGTATGAATTTAACCTCATCATCATATTATCAAAGTCAACTTTATGTCCATCAAATTCGGGTCCATCCACACAAACGAATTTTACTTCCCCGCCTACATTTACTCTGCATCCGCCGCACATTCCGGTTCCATCAACCATAATTGTGTTTAGAGAAACTTGTGTGAAGACTTCATAAGGTCTGGTAGTCTCCGCGCAAAATTTCATCATAATTGGGGGTCCAATTGCAATTGCCATGTTTGGTTTTTCTTCACGTTCGCAAATTTCTTTAAGCGGCTCGGTAACTAATGCTTTTCTTCCGTAAGAGCCGTCATCTGTACAGACAATAAACTCATCCGCAATTTCTTTCATTTTATCTTCGAGTATTATTAATTCTTTATTGCGGGCACCGATAATTGTAATTACTTTATTGCCGGCTTTTTTTAATGCTTGCGCAATAGGGTGAAGAGGAGCGACACCAATTCCGCCTCCAACGCAAACTACAGTTCCAAAATTTTCAATGTGTGTCGGCATGCCCAAAGGACCAACGAGAACCGGAATATCATCTCCTGCATTCAAGCGTGACAAATCGTAAGTACTTTTTCCAACTACCTGAAAAATAATTGTAATGGAGCCTTCTTTCTGATCGGCATCGGCGATCGTTAAAGGAATTCTTTCCCCCAAGTCTTCATCAGTTTGAAGGATAATAAATTGACCGGCTTTTCTTTCTTCGGCTATTAACGGTGCTTCTAGTCTCATCAAAAAAACATCTTTTGAGAGCTGTTCCTTGTGGATTATTCTGCTCATATAATAGTTCCTGAAAAGATTAAAAATTTAATAATTTTACCTCAAATAAAAGACTATAAGGATATTAACATCCTAAAATTATTAAATATTTTAGAACCAACAAATGTATTTTTTTGGTTTCTTCAAAAAAAAATTAGAAAAAGATATTAAATAAGATTTAAGAATTTAAATTCTTATTAAATTGTATTACTTTAGTTGTTAACTTACTTAAACTTAATACAGCAATTTAACTATAAGGAGACATGTTGTGGTTATAGCAGTTCCGAAAGAAATTTTACCCGGTGAAAAAAGGGTAGCAATTGTTCCGGATGTTGCTTCTAAACTTATCAAAAAAGGCTTCCAAATTAATATTGAAACAAATGCAGGACTTGGAGCAAGCTTTACTGATAAGGATTATGAAGCGGCAGGAGCTAAAATCTTCAGCAATGTTGAGGAACTTTACAATAGTGCTGATATTGTATTAAAGGTACAAAGACCGGTTGAGCATCCCACATTAAACAAGCATGAAATTGACTTGATCAAAAAAGACACTTTGCTGATTGCTTTGGTTTACATTCTGCATTACCCTGAAATAGCAAAACAATGCGCTGAAAAGGGAATAAACTTAATTTCCATGGATGCAATACCGAGAACTACACTTGCTCAAAAAATGGATGCGCTTAGCTCGCAGGCAAACATTGCCGGTTACAAATCTGTTTTGATGGCAGCTAATGAATTAGGAAAAATCTTTCCTCTTATGATGACTGCAGCCGGAACTATACAACCTGCACGTGTTGTAATAATGGGTGCCGGTGTTGCCGGACTTCAGGCTCTCGGTACTGCAAGAAGATTAGGTGCGATCGTTGAAGTTTCTGATATTCGTCCCGCAGTCAAAGAAGAAGTTCAAAGTTTGGGCGGAAGATTTATTGAAGTAGATACCGACGAAGATATGCAGGATGAAGGCGGTTATGCAAAAGAGGCATCAGAAGAATTTTTGAAGAAGCAGAAAGAATTGATCTTCAAACATGTTTCTGACTCTGATATTGTGATCACAACTGCACTTGTACCCGGCAGAAAAGCTCCAATTTTGGTTACCGAGGAAATGATTAAAAACATGAAACCCGGTTCAGTTGTTCTTGATATGGCAGTTGAATTCGGCGGTAACTGCGAGATAAGTGAAAACGGTAAAACAGTAACAAAACATAATGTTATTATTATCGGTGAACCAAATTTAGCGGGATTAGTTCCGGTTAATTCAAGTTCCGTTTATGCTAAAAACCTTATGGCTTTGCTTGATCATATTGGAAAAGAAGGGACAGTTGAATTGAATCTTGAAGATGAAATTGTTGCCGGATCATTAATTTGCCATAATGGTGCAGTTATAAATGAAAGGACGAAAGCTTTACTCAATTAAAAATTAAAAAGGAGAAAGGAAAAATTTTAGAAAAGAGTAAAAATATATTTTACCTACTACTTTCTAACTCCTAACTTCTAAACAAAAAATATAGGAAAGAACGATGGAAATATTTGATTTAATTATGCAGATATACGTTTTCGTTCTGGCAATTTTTGTCGGTTTCGAATTGATCACCAAAGTTCCACCAACTCTGCATACTCCTTTAATGTCGGGTTCCAATGCTATTTCAGGAATTACGATTGTTGGTGCTTTATTAAGTGCCGGACTTGAGGAGTTTACAATCAGTACTATACTTGGTGTTGTAGCTTTAATATTTGCAACAATAAATGTGGTCGGCGGATATCTTGTAACCGACAGAATGCTAAAAATGTTCAAAAAGAAGTGAGAATAGAATATGCAAATTTTATCATATCTAATTTATCTTATTGCCTCAGTGCTGTTTATATTCGGCATAAAAAAACTTGGTTCTCCAAAGACTGCACGGCAGGGAAACATGCTCTCATCTTTAGGAATGTTTTTAGCTGTCGTTATTACGCTGTTTGATCAACATGTATTAACATATGAATATATAATAATTGGTCTTGTAGTTGGTACTGCTATCGGATCTGTATTAGCATTAAAAATTCAAATGACCGGAATGCCCCAAATGGTTGGGCTCCTTAATGGTTTCGGCGGCGGTGCTTCCGCACTTGTTGCGTTCGCCGAATACTATAATATTCTTACCCATCCGGAAAAAATATTTGAAATTCCAACTTCGATTGCAATTGTACTGTCGGTACTAATTGGAGCTGTTACATTTACCGGATCCCTTATTGCTTTTGGAAAACTTCAAGAATTAATTTCCGGGAAGGTTATAAAATATCCGGGTCAGCATCCTTTAAATGCTTTGCTGATATTAGCTGTAATTGTTGCCGGTGTTTTTTTAGTAATTGATCCCTCTAACACTACAATGTTATTTGGAATTGCAGGTGTTGCATTGGTACTTGGAATATTATTAGTCCTTCCAATCGGAGGAGCAGATATGCCTGTTGCAGTTTCACTGTTAAACTCTTATTCAGGAATTGCGGCATCGATGACAGGATTTGTTCTTCAGAATAATATGCTGATTATTGCCGGCGCGCTTGTTGGTGCCTCAGGAATTATTTTAACACTAATTATGTGCCGCGGAATGAACCGCTCGCTCATGAATGTTGTTATGGGCGGATGGGAAACAGCCGGGCAAACAACAGCTGCCAGCGGAGATGCGCCTAAGGGTGATGTTAAATCAGTAGATGCGGAAGAAGCCGCGATGATTTTTGATTCGGCTCAGAATGTTGTAATTGTGCCGGGATATGGAATGGCAGTAGCTCAAGCACAGCATGCAACTCGTGATCTTGCAAATATTTTAGAGAAGAAGGGAATAAATGTCCGCTTTGCAATTCACCCGGTTGCGGGTAGAATGCCGGGACATATGAACGTACTCCTTGCAGAGGCTCAAGTTTCTTACGATAAGCTTTTTGCTTTGGAAGATATTAATGACGACTTCAATAATGTTGACGTTGCTTTTATTGTTGGTGCAAATGATGTTGTTAACCCCGCTGCACGTCATGATCAAGCGAGTCCGATTTATGGCATGCCGATATTGAATGTTGACTACGCAAAAACTGTTATCATGAATAAACGTTCCATGAATGTTGGCTATGCAGGAATTTCTAACGAACTGTTCTTCTATCCAAATACGTTAATGTATTTTGGTGATGCGAAGGATGCGATCACTAAACTGGTTAATGAGATTAAGGAACTTTAAAGGCAGAAGTCAGAAGACAGATTTCAGTAGTCAGAATAAAAAGAATAATCTTGAGGCTGTTTGAGTTTTTCAGGCAGCCTTTTTTATTTGTGTCAATTTGTGAAATTCGTGGCAAGTGTTTTTAGCCATGAACCCGCTTGCCGGACGGGCAGTGCGCGAATAAATAATTTAATTAAAACGCCAATTGTATTGATATTGCGGGTGTTGAGGGGGCGCCGGTTTCTGAGAGTATTTCTTTTTGTTTATGCTGATCTACAATAAACTTAGCGACAAAGTAGCCAACAGCGGCTCCCATAAATACATCAGATGCCCAATGTTTATTGTGATACATTCTTGAAAACCCTGTAATGAAAGCGGGTAAATAGCTTATTGCTTTTAGTACATCTGATTCAACATTATTATAAAATACCGTGGACATTGCAAACGCAATTGCAGTATGACCTGAACTGAAGGACATGTAATCATCATTCTTAAAAGAGTATGGTGAAAAGTTAAATGCATCATAACCGGTAAGCGGTCGTGCTCTGCCGAATGAAATTTTAAATAAGCCGGTTATAGCAACCGAATAAATGTAAGATTGCAAAATCTCAAAGCCGAGTTTTTTATTTGGCCGATTTTCTTTTGCAATTCCATGAGCTAAAAATAACCCGCCTAAAATTGCCGGAGTAATTGGCTCGCCATAATAAGTGCCAAAAACCATTGGAATACTTTTTACATAACCGCGATCCTTTAACATCTCCGCTCTAACGTTTTCATCAACATGCATTAGTAAATAACTTATACTGCCGATGCCGCCAAGTATTGCCCAATCAGTTAAATTCCATTTTACCGGACGGGATAAAAAGTCGTATGTCTCATCGCCGAACTGAGGAAAGTCATATTTTTGCTGAGCGAATAAGTTTAAATTTATTAGTAAAAAAATAAATACTACTGCGGTATGTTTTGGTATTTCTTTGAAATTAAAGATCATAATTTATTTTTTCTTAGCGGATGTGTATTTGATGATATGAGCTTTTTCCACGGTTATCAATCCGCCGGAATTTGCATCTTCAAAAATTTTATCAACAATTGGAATAAAATTTTCGATCTTCTTTTCCTCGTCAACAATCTCAACTACAAGCGGCAGATCTTCTGAAATAGCTAGAAACTTTGCAGAATGAATTCTGCTGTTTCCGCCGTATCCCATTATTCCTCTGTAAACAGTAGCTCCGGCAAGTTCGGCTTTTCTGGCTTCAACAACTATCTTTTCATAAACCGGCACTGCACCATGCTTATCATTTTCGCCGACAAAAATTCTTAATAGTTTTGCTTCCCCTTCAATTTTCATCTATCACCTCGTTACTAAATAGCCGATGTAAATACCAAGCATAGTCAAAACTACATTCAATAAAATGTTTAATGAAGCAAGCATGAACTCAGTATCTCTTAATAAATTTATTGTCTCGAGAGAAAAAGTGGAAAAGGTTGTGAATCCGCCGCAAAATCCGACCGCCAGCAATAATTTTAAGTTTGAGTTCAGTAATTCCTTTTCATCAAATCCAAATATTAAAACGCCCAAAATCAAACTGCCTAAAACATTTACGATCAAAGTTCCGTAAGGAAAATAAACCGGCAGGAATTTAAAGGAAAAGGCAGAAACTAAATATCGGAATCCGCCGCCGAAACCGGCGCCTAAAAAAACTAATAAAAATTTTACCATAGCACTTAATTTATTTTTCAAAATATAAGGCTTTTAGTAGGAATAGAAAATTTGCTACAACAATTATTTTTTATTTGAGTCATATAGATAAAGTGTGTAACATTCTTGCATTTATGCAGTCTAAAGAATTGTAAATAAAAAATGGAGTTCAGCGATGAATAAAAGTAATTTAAATATTTGTCTCGTAATAGTGCTAATTAGTTTTCTTTCCGCTCAATTATTTGCCAATGGTTTAGATCTGATTCATGATAAAAAATTTGAAGTAAGTGATGGTGAATTGCTTGAGTTGGAAATATCTACCGGCGATATAATTATTGATTCTTGGAATGAAAATACCGTTAGCGTTAAAATATTTGGTAATTCCAAAGCGGAAGATAAAATGGAATTTACTTTTGAGAAAACAGGAAAAGGTGTTTTTGTTAAAGGAGATAAAAAAGGGAGTTCATGGTTTAATTGGTTCAACAGTATAAAAGTCAGAGCTGAAATAAAAGTTCCCAAAACATTTAATATAGAATCAAAAACCAGCGGAGGAAATGTTAACCTTAGCAATGTTCAGGGCAGATTAGTACTAAAAACATCTGGTGGTGATATTGTTATCTTAAACAGTTCAGGGGAATTAACTGCAAAAACTTCCGGCGGAAATATTGGCGCAAAGAACCATTTTGGGAACGCTAATCTTAAAACCTCCGGCGGTGATATTGAAACATTCAATTTTGAGGGAAACATTTATGCCAATACATCCGGCGGCAATCTGAATCTAAATATAAGCAACGGAAAAGTTGATGCTGGTACTTCGGGTGGAGATGTTGTACTTAATTATTCCGGTGAAAACATGGGGGTTCAGTTAACTACAAGCGGCGGTAATATTATGGTTAAGCTTCCAAAAGATTTTTCTGCAAATGTGTATTGCAAAACAAGCGGCGGCGATGTTGATATTGAATTCCCGGCTCAAAGTTCATCTAAAATTAAAAGCGGCAGATTTGAAGGAACTTTTAACGGCGGTGGACTCGAACTCGAGTGTAAAACATCAGGCGGGGATATTACTGTTAAGTCACTTTAAATTTTAAAGCAAAAAATAAATAATGCAGCGAGCCCCGTAAAAGTTTACGGGGTTTCTTTTAACCTCACATTCATTCCAAGTTGATCGCTTTCTTGATCTTTCATCAAAAAATAAACAGTAATTATCAATCTACCGGATTTCAACACTTTTATATTAACCTAAAAGTCGATATTTTTGGATGGTTCAATAATTAAATTTCCACTGGGGAATTATAGAAAATTTATACCTTTTCAATAATTGAAAAACTAATAATTAAGGCTATTCCAAAATGGTAAAAATAATTTCTTTGTGGTTACTTTTTTCAGTTGGCAATTTAATTGCACAGGACTTCGAAATTAAGAGTCTACAAACCTACTCCAATACCGGAAGAGGACAATACGATCAGGCTAATTTCCCAATAATTTCAAACACAGGTCTTGATGGCGGATCAATAACAATTGAATTTGATATTGATGCCGATTTTGAACCGAGTTTGAATATCATTTTTAAGTTTTGTGATAAAGACTGGCAGCCGTACGAAAATATTTTTCTAGAAAATCCGATTCACAATACTGCTTATAGTTTATATTTCGAAAGACTGCCGCTTAACATTGAAAGAGCATCTTATCATTTCAAAAAAAGTTTTCCTAATCAGGATGTGACTTTTCCATATTCCGGTAAATGGCTTTATTACATCACTGCTTCGAATGATGAAAATGAAATATACGCCGAAGGTCGCTTTATTGTAGCTTACCCAACAATTCCGATAAAGGCTAATTTTCGTAAGAGCAGAATGGAGAATCAGATATCGAATAAAGTTGAAATGGGAAGAGTGCTTAATCTGAATGTCGATTTTACAATTCCTGATTCGCTTTACCCCAGCAGAGTGATTTATGTTGAAGTAATCAAGAATAGGGAAATTTATGATCCCGTGATCATTGACCGCGAAAATTATAATAATGACAGATTTTACGAATGGAATGGCGACAGAGAGTTTACTTTTATTGCAAAAGATATTCGACCGGGTAAAAATTATAGAAGACTCGATTTGAATAATTATGGTAAATATTCTACTCCAATTGCAAATGCACAATTCGATGGTGTAGAAACCGAGCGTTATTCATTCCCAAATAAGCAGAGAGATAATTTTGGCGGAATGGTTTTAAGAGATTATAAAAATGATTATGCTGAATATCTTGGCGTAAAGTTTAGATTGCGCTTGCCCGACTATTTTGAAAAAGATGTATTTGTTGTCGGCGCTTTTTCTGATTGGGATTTGTTTAGTGATTATCAATTGGAAAATGAAAATGGTTTGTATACAAACGTGATAGAACTTAAACGCGGTATTTATGATTACCAGTATGTGACTGCTTATTATGATGGTCAAACTTTCAGCGACATTGACTGGCTCGAACTTGAAGGAAATGACTGGACAACGATAAGTGAATATAGAATTTTGGTTTATTATAAAAACTCCGACTTTGGGGAGTACGATGAAATAATTGGATATGCAAAAATTAATAGCGGTGTAAAATGAGCAATGTAAAAGTAGGCGTAGTCGGAACT
>SWCD01011629.1_pt1 | contig 17358 bp, 14 predicted proteins | sample 4693011 | NCBI WGS metagenome assembly SWCD01 (sample SAMN10267278, study PRJNA491770) | bioreactor metagenome | isolation source: DHS bioreactor inoculated with marine | place: Japan: Omine Ridge, Nankai Trough | reverse complement strand
GCAAGAACACACTCATGGGACGTTCTGGGTCTGCTGCGGCAAACAGCGCCGGAACGAGATCGGATCCCGCTACCCGTTCTGGAATCGGTTGGCCCAACAAACGCGAAACGAGGACCAGGGGCAGGCCATCAGCCACCACCATCGCCGCGTCACGATACGTCGCTTGGAACAATGCGTTGTCGCGCAGTTGCACCAAGTGGTCAACGTTTGGAGTCACCACATATTTGCATTCGCCATCGTACTGCGCGATTAAATCGCACAGTCGGTCCACAGCGGCAGCTAGCGGGATCGCGTCGATGTGGATCCCAAAGAGGTCGACTGTTGTTTCTGGCGGTTGTTTATGCAGCATGACTAAGCCGTTTTGTTACTTCCACGAATCGGAACCGCCATTGCAACGTACCAGCGCTTCTTTGAGGGTCATGCTGCGCCCACTAGCTGCAGTGACCGGTAACGGTAGTGGCAGAGGTGCCGGCGGCCGCACCGTTGGTGCGGGGGGCGGCGTTTGGATGGCCGGAGTGGGTTATGTTCCCCCCACCTGGTTGTCTGGTTTCTGCGGTTCTGGTTTCGGGGTGTCTAATTCAATCGCTTCCGATACCACCGTCGGCGAAGGCTCGTGTAGCGGAGCGGGTGTGGGTAAGGTGAGGACCAGCAAACCCATTCCGACCAGCAGTCCGCCTACGCAACCCGCTGCGGCAATCACACTGCGCCCCGGCCCCTGCGGGAAGGGACCAATTTGTGGTCCATCGACTCGCGTCACCAAGGTGATGACGTCGCCAGCTGACAAACGGGCTCGCGTGGTATTCAGTTCCTGTTGAGCATGGGTCAAGCTGCTTGTCTTCTGTCGGACTTCGGCCAGTTGATTGGCGTAGGAGGCCCGCATTTCAGCCAGCGTCTGGAGCCGCTGCTGCAGCCCATTTGCTTTCGTCGTGAGCGTATTGATTTGCTTTTCGGAAAGCGTCTGTTCCGCTCCCAACCCACGTACGGCCAACGCTAGTTCGCGGTGCAGGTGCCCGCGAATTTCTGTCACAGCTACAGCAGCCGCTTTGACACGCGGGTGTTCCGATGACATGGTGCCGAGCAGTTGCGAGCTGTTGAGCTGGGCATCGATCAAGCCCTCTTTCAGACGCCTCAAGGCTGGCTGACTCTCCAGTAAACGGTTGGGAGTTGCCACCAGGTTGTCTGGATCTTGTTGTGCGGCAGTCAGTAAATCGAGCAGCTGTTGGTTGGCCGAGTAGTTACTCTCCGCTTGTCGCAACTCCTGTTGCAATTCAGCTAAAGTCGTCTGCAAGTTGCTGCCGCCAGAAAACGATTCACTCAGCATTCGCAATTCGGCCAGGTCGCTGCCCGCACGCGCCTCCATCGCCTGCAATGTCTCTGTATCCTTGTCCAATTCCTGTGCGGCGAGATGGACCGTATTGGTCAATTCGGCAATCGCATCCTGCATCTCTTCGTCTCGCAGTTGTTTGAATCGCTTTTCCGATTCATCGCAGATGGCCGTCGCCAGTGGAACGGCACGTTGCGGATCGGGGTCGGACACGATCAGATAGAACATACGGGTCGTGCCGAATTCCATTCCGTTAGGTGCCAGGACTTCGACCTTGTCTTGCATCGTGGCCACATCTTCGGCTCCGGGCCATTGTTGCGGGTGATCACACGAAGCGGAGGGGCCCACAGCCGCTAACGCCGCCGCAATTACCGAATGACTTCGGGTCAACTCCAGAAAAGTCTCCTGGGCGTGCTTCAATTGCTCCGCCTCGTTGAACTGGCCGGGCCAGGCAGTGTTCTCAGCATAATCTTCACGCACGGTGAGCGCTTGACTCGCAATCCAGTCAGGTTGGTGAACCAATGCGTATGCCAGACTGAGTCCGCCGACAATGATGGTGGGCAGTAACCAACGTGCGGGATGTTGCATAGCGTGGCGTACCAGCTGGCGAATGCCCTGCTGCGTGTCGTTCGTATTCTGCATGCCAGTTCTCTCTGGTTTACTCGGGATGTATAGGCGCACCGATCGCCTCGAAAAACGTAGCTTATCGGCACGGCAGAGGAGTCAGTATTCTGATTCGCCGATCGGCATGTTGAAAAAACGCCACGTGCCACGTGATAGGAAAAATAGTTGTGAATATACCGAGACGCGGGCGACCGCGGTGCTAATAGTGACGTACGTTTGTTAGTAGAGGCTCTTTTGGCGTCTCGGGAGACATGTCCCCGTTTGGCCGTAGCACCTGAGTGGTTGTTCCGGGCACGATTATGGGGATTCCGAAGCTGAGAACAGGCACCGAGATCTAAGAGCCGGCCGGCGAAATGCCACATTCGTCGGCCATTTTTTTGCGCCTGTGATTCGCGATCCGGCCGCCGGACTCAGGGTCCGATGATCCGGCAGGGCGTCCAATAACTAATACTCAACAATTAATTATTAATCATTGAGTATCCCCCACGCGCCCTCCCCCGATAACACTCCCTCACATCTTCCCTGGCGTCCTGATTTGCATTTCCGCCCGAGTGACCGACACTTGAGCGGCCGATGACAGGCCGTTTCGGGGACATTTTGCGCTGGTGACGATCCGTAATCTGCTATCGCCAGCAGCAGGTCCTCGTTCGTACTCGCACGTAATGCCTCTCAAATTGCTCCATAGATGTGGGTCCCAACCATGAAGGTAACGCGACTCGACCAACTTGACACCTCTCCACAGGCCTCCGCCGCGTGGGATTGCATGGCGCACGGTAATCCGTTTCGCCGCACGGCCTGGCTGCATAGCTGGTGGAACCATTTTCAGAGCTGCGGTGAGTTGTTTGTGTTGCAGGTCTCCGATCGGTACGGTGAGATTGTCGGCATCGCTCCTTGGTTCATCGAACACTCGGTGCGTCAGGGGCGTGTGGTGCGATCGTTGGGATCGGGTGACACCTGTTCTGAATACCTCGGTGTGCTGGCAACCAGAGAGCATGAACAGCAAGTAACAGCAGCGTTAGCGCAATGGTTGGTAGCTGCGGCCGAAGGGCGGCAGGGAGCCGAGAATCGATGGGACCTGCTCGATCTGGTCAGTGCTGATACTCAAGATTCAGTCCTGTCGCACTTCACGGGCCAACTGCAGGACGCGGGGAACCATGTCCATTGTCGAGATGCGATGAGTTGCTGGCGGATCAACTTGCCAGCATCCTGGGATGAATACCTGGCGACGCTCAGCCGATCGCAACGGAAACGCGTACGGCGCATGGACCGCAAGTGGTTGGCGAGTGGCGCCACGCGGCTGCAGACGGTGACCACGCACGCTGAGTTCGAATCGGCGATGGACATCCTGATCGAGTTGCATCAACAGCGGCACGAGAGTCTTGGGAACGCCGGATGCTTTGCCGATGAGGTCTTCACTCGGTTTCTACGAGAGGCAGGTCAACGCCTGCTGCAAGAGCAGACGCTTCGCCTGCACTGGATGGAATTGGACGGCGAGCCGTTTGCCGCTGAATTTCAACTTGCGAATGGCGATGCCACTTACGCATACCTCGGTGGGATGCGTTGCGGGATGGACGAATTCAGTCCCGGTCAGGTCATTCAAGTCGCCATTTTGAAGCAGGCGATTGCCGAACGGCAGCGAGTATTCGACTTCCTGCGAGGTGACGAAGCATATAAATCGCATTGGGCTGTTGAGGAGTATCGCTGTCACGACATTCGGGTTGTGCCACGTCGGCACACCGCGCAGCTGCGTCATCAAATGTGGGTGGCCGGCGGTGCTATGAAGCAGCTAATTCGGACCAGCCTGGGAGCGCTGGGATAAGGAAGTGATAGCGAGCGGTTCGGAATCAACTCGCGTTTACGATACAGGCAGAAATGAACAGACACGTTGCCAACCTGTTAATGCACCCGTACTACTACGGGTCCTTGCCCCGACGCTGGTGGGAAAGTTCGCGCCGTTGCGTTAACGGTTCTGCGCCGATCATCGTGGTGTTCTATCATCGGGTGGCGGACGAACATCCCAGCCCCTGGTCGATTTCAACTCGGCGATTCGCACGGCAGATCGAGTGGTTGCGTCAGAACTTTAACCTGGTGTCGCTCGAGGAAGCACAGACGCGCATCGAAGGCGGCTTTAACGAACGCCCCGTCGCCAGCATTACGTTCGACGACGGCTATGCCGACAATTGCGCGTTCGCGCTGCCACTGCTCATTCGGCAGCGTGTTCCGTTCACCTACTTTGTGTCGGTACACCATGTGCAACATGGCGAGCCCTTTGCACACGATGTCGTGGCAGACCAGCCGCATCGTATCAATACGGTGGAAGAACTGCGGGCCTTGGCAGACGCGGGAGTCGAGATCGGGCTGCACACACGCACGCATGCCGACTTGGGAAAGGTTCAGGATCCCAATCAACTGTACGACGAACTGGTCGCGGCCGGTTGCGATCTGTCGGAAATGGTGCAACGGCCGATGCGCTACTTCGCTTTTCCTTATGGGTTACATCACAACTTGAGTACCGAAGCGTTTCGCGTGGCCAAGGAGGCGGGGTATCGCGGTGTCTGCTCGGCGTATGGTGGTTACAACTTCCCGGGCGACGATCCCTTTCACATTCAAAGAGTTCACGCCGATCCAGAGTGGATCCGTTGGAAGAACTGTCTGACCGTTGACCCTCGAAGGATCAAGAATACGCGACGGTTCGAGTATCAACTGCAGCAAGAGGTTGATCAAAGTGCGTTAGAAGTGCCGGCCGCGCACGAGGTACCACAGGCGGGTGAGATAGTAATGAAATAGGGATGGACAACACTCATGTGGAATCGGCGGTGCGGCTGAGCGTGGGTGGGACCGGTTGCGACGAGCGGCGAGCGATCTATGAATAGCAGTGATGCAGGACAAGTTGGCTCCGCAACGACACTCGGTGCCCCGCCGCCGATGCGCGCGGCGACTGATTCGCTGGCATCCGGACTCGTCTTCATGTTGACGTTGGCTGTGGTCCAACGGCTGGTCGGGTTTGTCCGCAGTATTTTGTTTTGCAGCGTGCTGCAGGACGATGAACTGGGGCGCTGGTCGCTGGCCTTCAGTTTCCTGTTGCTGGCCGCCCCCTTGGCAGTTGTCGGATTGCCCGGTTCCTTCGGCCGCTATGTTGAGCATTATCGCAGTCGTGGTCAGTTGGGTCCGTTCTTGAGGCGGACGATCATGGTCAGCCTGGCGTTGGTCACGGTCACCATCGGCGTCGTTGTCTGGTGGAGCTCGTTTTGGGCTTGGCTGATCTTGGGGGATGCGGCACTGGCACCCACGATACGTCTGCTGGCGATGGCGTTGATCGCCGTGATCGCCTTCAATTTTGCAACCGAGCTGCTGACGGCCATGCGCAAAGTGCGTGCCGTATCGATCATGCAGTTTTCTTCCAGCATCCTGTTTGCGGTCCTGGCGATCGGCTTGCTGAAATTTACTGCATTGCGTGAGGAGGCGGTGATCATCGCCTTTGGCGTCGCATCGCTGGTCGCGGTCCTCATGGTGATCGGTCCGCTACGTGATATCCAGCAGGAGGCAACCGAGAATTACGGGTCGCTTTCCCAGCGTCGGCTCTGGCAGAAATTGCTTCCCTTCGCTGCTTGGATCTGGCTGACGAATATTCTGGCCAACCTGTTTGACGCTGCTGACCGTTTCATGATCGTGCATTTTGCCAAAGAGGGCCTGGCAAGTGCCGAGTCGCTCGTGGGCCAGTACCATGCGAGTCGCGTGGTTCCGTACCTGCTGATCGCGATCACGACGATGGTGGCTGGCGTGGTGCTACCCTATCTGACGCACGACTGGGAAGCGGGACGACGACAGGCGGTATCGCGACGCCACACGCTGACACTCAAACTCAGCGGCCTGATACTCACCTCGATTGGCACCTTGCTCCTGCTGGCCGCCCCCGTCCTCTTCACCTGGTTGTTGGACGGGAAATACGAGCACGGTTTGACGGTGTTGCCCTGGACGGTGACGTATTGCATTTGGTTCAGCATGATTATGCTGGCACAGAACTACCTGTTCTGTGCCGAGAAGGCTCGGCTCGGAACGCTGGCGTTCTTCCTGGGGCTGGTCATTAATCTTGTTCTGAACTTCCTGTTGTTGCCGCGGATCGGATTGGTGGGTGCGATTATGGCCACGGCGACCGGAAACGCTATCGCCTTGGCACTGATCGTGTTCTTCTCGCATCGCCACGGGTTGAAAATCGATCGCTATGTCATTCTCTGTTGCAGCTTACCCCTTGTCCTGATCGCGGGGCCCGGGACGGCCCTCGCCGTCATCCTGTTGTTGGCTCTCCTGGCAATGCGACACCAGTGGCTGTTCAATCGTCAGGAACGAGCGGAACTGCTGCAGGTCGCGTCACAGTTCGCCGGTCGATTCCAGCTGTTAGGTAAGAAGCGGCAAGCAGCCTCTGCTTGATATCTGTCGGTGTCGTTGCCGTCGGCCAAAGTAAGAACGAGTTGAAATCATGTGGAAACAACCGAGTCGATACTCGCCGTTACTTGATCGCGGTCCTTTGCGCGTGCTGTTTGCAAACACCAGCATGCCGGTCGGCGGCGCGGAGATGTTGTTAGTGAATTTGGTGCGCAAGATCGACCGCAGTCGGTTTCAACCCGAAATTCTCTGCCTGAAAGAGCCTGGTCCATTAGGCGAGCTGCTGGCTAAGGAAGTCCCTGTCCACAGCCGGTTACTCACATCGAAGTATGATATGCGCGTCTGGCGTCGCCTGCGGACATTGCTGCGGCAGCGACAGATTGATGCGATCGTCACTGTCGGCGCTGGAGACAAAATGTTCTGGGGTCGCTTGGCGAGTTGGCGGGAAGGGGTCCCCGTGATCCTCTCGGCCTTGCACTCTACCGGTTGGCCAGATGGGATTGGTCGGCTCAACCGCTGCTTGACTCCGTTGACTGATGGATTCATCGCCGTGGCTGAGGAACACGGTCGCTATCTGACGGAGCAGGAACGCTTGCCGGCAAGCCGCGTGCACGTTATCTCCAATGGCGTCGATGTCGAGCGGTTCTGTCCCAACGTGGCGACGCGCCAGGCGGTGCGCCGCGACTTGCATTTGCATGGTGACGTTCCCGTAATTGGAATTGTCGCGGCTCTGCGGCCAGAGAAGAACCACCTTCTGTTCCTCCGCGCTGCCAAGTGGATTCAACAACAGGTGCCCGATGCGCGGTTTTTGATTGTGGGGGACGGACCACAACGCGAACCGATTGAATTGGCGGCGCTCTCGGCCGGTTTGCGGGACAGTGTGATGATGCTCGGCGCGCGCAGCGATATCCCTGACCTGCTCACCGCGATGGATATCTTCGTGTTGCCCAGCCATATCGAAGCGAATCCAGTTTCGATTTTGGAAGCGATGGCGACCGGTCTGCCGGTGATTGCCACGCGCGTCGGTTCGGTACCTGAAACCGTGCAGGAGGGCCAGACCGGCTACCTGGTGGCTACCGGCGATGCCGCCTCGATCGCTCGCCAGTGCGTACACCTGGTGTCGCGGCCCGATGTGGCTCGTCGCTTGGGCCAGAACGCACGTGAATCTGTCCGGCAGCAGTGGTCCCTGGAGCACATGGTGCGAGGCTACGAGCAGCTGATCTCCCATGTCTACCGCCAGAAGTATGGGCCTGCCTTCACCGCAGAGCACGAAAACCTGTCGGCATCCGAGCTGTCGGTGCAAGATCGGTCCGCACCGAGCGAAGCCAAAGGAGAGCCGGCACAGGACGTGGAACCGGTCGCCTGAGGTCGTTACGAATTGCCTTGTACGGAAACTTGGCGCAAACGGAATTGTGGCCCGCCAGCAGCCTTCGACGCAAGCGGAGAATCTCGGTCGGCTGCAGGATTAGCTACCTTCCGGTGCTTCGAGCAGCGCGATAGTATGGACAGGCGGCGGTGAGACACGATCCGACGGTCCCACTCGCAGTGCAATGACTGATCGCCGGTGGAGGATAGGGCGAGGATCTTGGCTGGGCTGAGTCGAATTGGGCCGAACAAGAGCAGTCCTTTTCAGGTCAGGCGTTGAATCCGATAACCGACCCTGCAGACTCCTGGTCGCCCATTGGTCACTGGTCACTGGTCACTGGTCACTGGTCACTGGTCATTGGTCACTGGTCATTGGTCATTGGTCACTGGTCATTGGCCATTGGTCATTGGTCATTGCACGAGTGTCGTTCAAGGAACACAGATAACGTTGTATTTTTATGAGTCTGACTGCAAATGTATTGGCGATTATCGCGAAACTTTTGAGCGGTTCGAGCGTGCGCTGGATCGACTGTCAGCCCGATACTTGTCAACGCATTTACTTTGCGAATCATACGAGTCACCTCGATGCGTTGGTATTGTGGTCGAGTTTGCCAAAGGAGGTACGAGCACTGACACGGCCGGTGGCAGCGAAGGACTATTGGGAAGGTGGATGGGTACGGCCGCACATAGCCAAAAACTTCAACGCCCTGCTGATCGATCGCAGGAAGATTAAGGTCCACCAGAGTCCGGTCGATATGATGATTCGCGAGATTGGCAGTGTATACTCGCTGATCGTGTTTCCCGAGGGGAGTCGCAACACGGGCGAAGATATGGCGGACTTCAAGAGCGGGTTATACTATTTGAGTAAGAAGCGTCCTGACCTGGAGCTCGTTCCGGTATACATGGACAACTTGAATCGAGTCCTGCCACGAGGCGAGTTTCTGCCGGTGCCGCTGTTGAGCTGTATTACGATCGGACCTCCAATGTGGTTGGAGAGTGGCGAGCCCAAGACTGATTTTTTGCAACGGTCGCGCGAAGCGGTGCGACGCTTGAAAGACCTCTAAAGCATGATTGAGTTCGTCCTCCAACAACTGGGTCGCTCACCACTGGTGCTACAAGCGGTGACCGAAGCGCCCAAGGTGGCAGCCGAAACGCAGGTGGCCAGTGGTGGCGATACATGGCTCAATACACGCAGTCTCTGGCTACTCGGCGTGGTGTTGGCGATTCTGGTCATCGCCGGCATCGTGGCTCGGTTCCTGCGCAAGCAGCCGGAAGGTACCGTCCATCCGGCGATCGCTCGCACGTTTAGCGAGCGGGTGCGGGCCTGGTGGATGATGGCGGCGATTCTCGTCGCAGGGTTCCTGCTGGGATATGAAGCGACCGTGTTTCTGTTCGGGTTGGTTTCGTTCTGGGCGCTGCGCGAGTTCATCACGATGACGCCGACCCGACGCAGCGATCACCGCACACTCTTCTGGGTCTTCTTCGTGATTACGCCTGTGCAGTACATCTTGATTGGCATGGGTGAGCAGTGGTATCCACTCTACAGTATCCTGATCCCCGTTTATGGTTGGCTGTTCATCCCCAGTCGTATTGCGTTTACGGGGGATGCGAAACGATTTCTGGAACGATCGGCCAAGATCCTGGCCGGCTTGATCGTCTGTGTTTATTGCCTGAGCTATGCTCCCGCCATCCTGGATAAGACGCTCCTTACGCGTAACGAGGCGGGGGAACTCATGGTTTGGAACGGGAGTAAACCAGGTTTGCTCTTCTATTTCGTGCTGCTGGTCCAATTGGCTGACGTGCTGCAATACGGGTGGGGCAAGCTGATCGGTCGTCACGTGATCGCGCCGAATATCAATGCCAGCCGCACGTGGGAAGGATTTTGCGGCGGAGTGGCAAGCACCACGTTGTTCGGCGTGATGCTCTATTGGGTCACCCCTTTTGGAATCTGGGGATCGGCATGCATGGCCATGGTCATCGCCATAATGGGATTTGCCGGCGGGATGACGATGTCAGCCATTAAACGCGATCGAGGAGTCAAGGACTACGGTACACTGGTGCAGGGGCACGCCGGGGTGCTGGACCGTATTGACTCGCTCTGCTTCTCAGCTCCCGTCTTCTTCCACTTGGCGCCGATCGTCTCGCGCATGTCGTGATGCACCTGCGCGGCGGGTAAACAGAGGAGCGTTCGCGATAGATGCCGCCGGCTTGACCGGCGGAGTTTCACGTTCGGTGCTACTCTTTCCCAGGCTGCCATCACTTCGGGCGAGGTGACAGGGTTCCAGTGGATCGAGTGTCAGCCGAGTCCGAATCAGAACGCGGTTGGCTTCGGTCTCGGTTGCCGCCGGATTGAGGTCTCGTAGTCGACTCGACCGATGTGGGTGGTGCAATGCCTTGTCTAGCAACGAACCTAACAATCCGCCGGGCGAGCCGGCGGGATTTGTTGTTGCAGACCGCCGCGCGTCTCACCGCATAATCGATGGACGGCCAACATGCTGCTTGGTGCCTGCCGTGTTGGTCGAGGTTGTGGTATTACCCGTCCGGTTCGCCGCTTCATCACGGCGGCGGCTGTACCAGCCATTGCTGGGACTTGTCGACAGAATGGTGTTATTGCCGTCGGTCGACAGGATGGCGTTCCGAATGGGAGCCCGCGAGCCTGATGCGTTGTTTCGGGCCCCGCGAGGTTGGCTGCGGGGAGCGACGGGCGAGGGGAGGGGGACCAGGCCACTGGCTCCCGCGACCGTGGCGTCCCACCGCTCGCGTTCCGAGCCCACCGATGTGGCCGGCTGCGTATCCATTGCCAGCTCGATACCCGACTCGATGCCCGACCCGATCTCCGGACTCCCTTGCCGAACCCAGTCGAGCCAAGTTACTTGCAAGTCGGAGAGGCTGTTGAGTTGGTAGTGTTTCTGAGTTGCTGCCGTCCAGTTGTTCCATTTCATGCCATCGCCCACATATTCGACGAACTTGCGTTTGCCACCGCGAGCGATGCAGTAGCGAGCGAGCGAGTAGCCTTGGGAATAGAGCGGCAGGATATCGCGTGGATATTCCTTCATGGCAAACATTTGATTGAAGGCGATCCCGCGATTCGAGGTCAGGAATTGGATCAGCAACTTATCTTGTTTCGAACGCTCGCTGGTATCCTCCACACTTGTGGCTGCCCCTTCATCCGCCCAGCGTGGTAGGGGGCGTCCGAAATGAGTGGCCATTATCGTGTGTGTCACTTCGTGGGGCAGCACACTGTCCAGAATCCGTGCCTGGCTTCCCTGGATCTCCATGTCCCAGCCGCGGGGTTGGCCGTTGATAAACGTAAAGCTGGTGGCACCGCCAGCGCCCAAAGACTGCCCGGCGTTGACGCGGATCTTACAAAGGTCTTGCCAGGGTGGCAGCTCGTGGCCTAACCACTCAATCGCCAGCTCGCGACGGAAACGCTCGGCCTCAGCACAGACTTGACGAGAAAACTCGGGTGACGCAGCTTGCACCACGAAATGTTGGGAGCGACAACTGCCATCCGGCGCAGTCACGATTCGGGGACGCGATCCATAATCGGCTGCCATGCTCCCAAAAGCCGCTAAGATGGCGGCTATGTGCAGAATAGAAATTGCGCGTAATCGCGGTACGGTCACAGACCGGAAGCCTGCGTTGGGTCGAGTTGTTGGGCGAGACATTGTCACTCCTTGACAATCTTGAAGTCGGTGTCGCATCTTGCGACAGGCACTCTCGGGGACGCACCGATGCCTTGCGGGAGGCAGGAGGCGCGCCAAACGAGGATCGATAGTGAGCCGGGGTGGGTAGCCGTGGAGGGCCGCTCCTTGCGGTTAACTCTCAAGCACGCAATGAGCTCAACGTTCGATCACACCGTTTTTCAAACGTTCGCAGAGGTTACTTTATCGGCGCAAATCAACCTAGAGCGGTTTCTTGCGCGAACTGAGTGCTAGCAGTTGTTGGCGCCCCCTGTGTGCTGCCCCAGCTGGCCCGGCGCAGCCCTACGTCCGCACCCAACGGAACTGGCCCCGATACGATGCAGGCGTGGTTGGAGAGCTCCTCCGGATAGCGGCAAAGGCGGAGAACGACCTGAGAGATCCAAGCGGAAATAGTCGGGATTTGGGCCAAGACGCACTAGCGAGCCTGGTGCTCTGGCAAGTTTTGGTTTTGGGATCGAAGCGCAGCTGGATTCGTCAGAATTCAGCCCGATATGAGGGCAGGCTGCACTTTGGCGAGTCCTGCTACATCCCAATTCTTAGCTTTGCCAAGGCACTGGTTACTTCACCAGTAATTCCAGTACCGGCTTGTTTCCGACCGGGAATTCCAGCGAGGCGAGTTCGTGGCGCGAGACCCATTTATACGGACTGACCGGGGTGCTGCTGGGCGAGTCCAGACCAGAGTCTTGCAGGTGGTCGAGGATTCTCAGTCGACAAGCATAGAAGTACAGCTTGATTTGGCCGTGGTCGTACTGCTGCAGGTTGATAGCCAGACAGTGTGTGGCGATCACCGAGATGCCGGTCTCTTCCAAGCACTCACGTTCGGCCGCCTGCTGAGGTGCTTCATCTTCTTCCAGCTTGCCGCCGGGAAACTCCCAGAATCCACCGAGCGGAACATTGGTCGCTCGCCTGCCTACCAGGAACTGATCCTCGTGCTCGACCACAGCGATCGCAACAGATGTGAATTGAGACATGAAACTCCATCCGCCGGGTGAACGTGTCAGAGCAAGGCTTGCCACCAACTGTCCTACGAGCCCGTCTATTTGGAGGCCGCACGAATCACATCGAGCAGGCGGCCGGGCGAACCCATGGCATTGTAGCCCCCGTCGACATGGAGGATCTCGCCGGTAATCCCGTCCGAGTGATCGGAGAGCAGGAAGGCGCCGGTCTTGCCAACCTCTTCGTGCGTAATGTTGCGTCCCAGCGGAGCCATTTGAGCGTAGAGGCTCAGCATATCGCCTACACCTGCCGCCGAGCCAGCCAGGGTTTTAAGGGGTCCAGCGCTCAACGCATTGACTCGAACCCCCTTGGGCCCAAGATCGAATGCCAGGTATCGCACGATCGCGTCGAGGGCCGCTTTGCAGATGCCCATCACGTTGTAGCCCGGTACGCATTTTTCGCCGCCAAAATAGGTCATGGCGGCGATGGCGGACCGTTCGCTCATGATCTCTTTGGCAGCGTTAGTGACCGCAATCAAACTGTAGGCGCTGATCTCCATCGCCATCTGGAACCCGTCGCGACTGGTTTCCACCGTCGGGCGGCCCAGGTCCTGGCGATCGGCAAAGGCGACCGAATGAAGCAGAAAATCGAGTTTGCCAAATTCGTCAGCGGCTCGCTCCATGACCGCAGCGATATTGCCGTCATCGCGCACGTCGAGCGGTACCAGGAACTTGGCCTGCTCGTAATGCTCGGTGCATTTGGACACCCGGCGGCGATTCTTCTTTCTCGGGTCGTCCGGCCGATCGGGAAGGTGGGTGAAACCACATTCACCACCCTCCTCCATGATGAACTGCGCAATAGCCCAGGCGATCGATCGATCGTTGGCTACGCCCAAAATCAAGCCCTTCTTCCCGTCAAACTGACCCATGCGCTTCTCCCCAGCGTCCCCTCATGTCCGACTCATCGACGTTGCAAGATCCACAGTGTGCTGGTTTCCTCGCTCCCTGACAAGGCTGTGTTCCAGGCCAATTTTCTCATTTTGGCCTGATTTTAATCTGTTTCCGCCTCAAATCGCACGGTAATCACGCTTTGACGCCAGTCGTGCACGACCGTCAAGCCCTGCCCCTGCAGCCCGGAGCGATTTGCCAGCGCCATCAGACAGGTATAAGATAAATAGTCGAAATGACGACAGAGTTGAATGCGACTGTCGTCATTACGAAAGCCGGCACAAGGCCGTCGAGTAGCGTTTTTGAAGCCCGTCACAGCCGCACTATGGCGGCCTTAGCTCCTCTTCTGATTTCAAGTCCCTTGTTAGCAGCCTTATGGCAGCGGTTCTGCCACTGTTTGCTGAGCGATCACCGAGCGTTCGCAGCGTGATCCATGCGTGTTCTCGTGCCGTTTCGCGAGCGCAACCACACACGGAAAAAATAAGTGTCGCCCTCGTTCTTCCAGCTTGACGCGACAATAGTCACAAAAACCACTTCCCCAGCTTCAGGTGCCCCCAGTGTCCGACAATCGAGTGTCCCACAATTCAGCATCTCAGAACCTGCTGCAAGTCGCCACGCGGTTGGTCCAGGCGTTGGCCGCAGGCCAGCAGACTGCACCGATGTTGAACGAGGTGCTTGACGAGGGTTGTTTGCAGTTGGCCGTGGCCTATGGGGCCGTGCTCCGTTTTGAACGCGGCGAGTATTTGCAGGTGGCGCGGTGTGGCGAGGCCGGTCCGCTGCCCTTGGACATGCTCTCTGATGCGTTGGATGCTGAGCAGCCACGCTCCGAAAGCGGTTGGGTGGCTGCCCCGTTGCCACACGTCTCGGGGCCCGCGCAATTGGTGGTGTTCAACGGCTCGCCAGCTCAGAGTGAAACGTTGCTTTCCGTCATCCCGTTGCTGGCATCATGGATCTCGGCTGCCATCGCGACGGCGGCAGAGCGGCAGCGGCAGCAGAGTCAGATCGAGCGGCTCATGGCCATCCAGGAGATCTTGGCCCAGTGGGGACAGACGCTGGAAACCGATCAATTATTGGAAAAGATCGCCGAGGCCTCCACGCGACTGTTGGCAGCCGAACGTGCGAGTCTGTTCTTGTGGGACCGCGAGACAAAAACGCTGGTCGGAAGACCTGCTCTGGGAGTGGAGGGTGGTGAACTGCGAATCCCCGAGGATACGGGAATTGTGGGACAAGTGATTGGCAGTGGCCAACCGCGGCGTGTCGACCTCGACTTGGGCCAGCAGGAGATTGACCGCCGAGTGGATCAGGAGCTGGGCTTTGAAACACGCACGCTGTTGTGCGTTCCGCTACGAGGACGTGGTGGCAAGTTGTTCGGCGCGTTCGAATTGATCAACAAGCTTGAGGGGAATTTTACGGACGAGGATGAAACGGCGCTAAGTGAACTCGCCGCACACGCTGCAGTGGCGTTAGAGAACACGCAGCAGTATGAGCAATTGTTGAAAACCCGAAATCAGTTGGCGGATGAGGCGGCTGCAGGAGTGGAGTTGGTGGGCCAGTGCCCTGCGATCGATGCCTTGCGTTCCACGATTGCGCGCGTTGCCGATACGGAACTGGCCGTGTTGATACTGGGCGAGAACGGGACCGGCAAAGAAGTTGTATCGCGATGCGTTCACTACCTGAGCCGTCGTCGTCACGAGCCGTTCATTGCGGTCAACTGTGCTGCACTGGCCGAGACGCTGTTGGAAAGCGAGTTGTTTGGTCACGAGAAAGGTGCATTTACCGACGCCCGAGAAACGCGTATTGGTAAGTTTGAATTGGCAGCCGGTGGCACGCTGTTCCTGGACGAGATCGGCGATATGAGCCTGAGCGGGCAAGCCAAATTGCTGCGCGTGTTGGAAGAAAAACTGGTCGTTCGTGTGGGCGGGTCAAACCCTATTCATACCGATGCGCGAGTGGTGGCTGCGACCAACCAGAATCTAGCCGAATTGGTCGGTAAGAAGAAGTTTCGACAAGATCTCTACTTCCGACTGAACGTGGTTACGCTGGAGTTGCCACCGTTGCGAGACCGCGGTGACGATGTGTTGCTGCTGGCCGAACAGTTTCTCGCCACGTTTTGCGGGCAGGCACGCCGCAAGCCTCCACGACTCACGTCCGCCGCCCGCAAGCGATTGTTGGGGCACGCCTGGCCCGGCAATGTCCGCGAGTTGCGCAACTTAATGGAACGGATAGCGTATCTGTCGAGCGGCGATAAGGTGGACGCCGATGAATTGGCGTTTATCCTTTCGCCGCGCGAGGATGATAGCACCTGGTTGCCCTCCGATATGTCGCTGGCTGACGCCACGCGGCAGTTTCAGGTTCAGTTCATTCAGAAGCAGATTCATCGCTCGCAGGGGAATATGACCAGCGCTGCCGAGCGACTTGGGTTGCACCGCGCCAACCTCTATCGCAAGATGCGGCAACTCGAAATGGACGAAGCCAACCCGTAGCAACACCCCCACACTTCTTCACCCCCTTACACTCCTACACCCCCACACTTCTTCACACCGCTTCCCACCAGCGTTCGTAAGCCCGGTTGACGCGAAACGCGATCAGCAGGCTCATCGCCAGCAACAATCCGGTCTCCATGGCTAATGGGATGTCCGGAACGTAGCTGAAGGGTGGGTAGTTTTTCCATAGTGCTGCCAAGCTGTAAACACCGACCGGCAGTGTCAGAGTGCTGACGCGAAGCAGTGCTGTGGTGAGTCCCAGTCGGTTCGGCATGGGAAAAGTCCAGTTGGAAAAAACGAGGGAAACGGGCGCATGAAGTGTTACAGACAGGTGTTGAAAGAGGCCGCCAGCGATCTTCGTGCGGAGAGCCCCTGTCTCCCGCCAGCTTCCGAGTATAATACTGCCCATGCCCTGCGACGGGCAAGCGAGTTGGTTTTGTGGCTGTGCGGTTTCCCGTTTTGTGTCCAGGGGAGATGAGGAGGTGAGGGTGCGACTCTATTTTGTGCTGGTACTGTTTGTTGTCGCGTTGTTAACCGCGTGTTCCACTGAACCCGCGGCGGAACCGGCGAAGGTTGTGGAGCCGGCGAAGGGAGCGGTACCGGCACCCGCGCCAGGGGCAAGCGAGACGGCGGAAGAGTCTTTGCTGGCCAGCGGGCGGGCAGAGTCGCCGGAAGGGAATGGGGAATCATCCGAACCGTCGGCCGAGCAGCAGGACGAGGCACAGTCGCTGGCCCAGGACCAGCGGTATCGCCAGCTGGTGCTGGGCACGTGGGAAGATGATTATGAAGGGCATCGCACCATGACGCTCAACGAGGATGGTAGCGGGACGATGATTGTTGAGCTCAGTGGAATGAAAGCGACGCTGTTTGCCGCGCGATTGGAATTCAACATGCAATGGACGTTACAGGGCGGTCGTTTGCAGAAACGGACGATCGACGGCACACCTGCGCGGCGGGTGAACATGATCCTGAAGATGATGGGTGACCGTGTTGACGAGCCGATTTTGGAGCTGACCGACGACCGCCTGCTGTTGTTGGACAAGGACGGCGTGACCCAGTACGACTGGCGGCGTAAAGAGGGTAGCTCCGCCCCGTCCGAGTAGCGTTGCGATCGTAGGCTAGCCCCGCGCTGTGCGCGGTGAGTCAGCACGACCCCCTTTAAAACAGACCACTACGTCCCCAGCCCGCAACTGCGCCGGAATTGCGCCACAGCTGCGCCGGAACGGTCCGGGGCAGAGTTTCCGGTTACTTCGGCGGCGGACAGCCTGCGGGAACCGCGTATCGGGGCTTGTAGCCGGTGGAAATATTGGTACGCTAAGACGTTTGGAATTCGCAGTAAGCTGTGCGAGCCCGCTGCGGGGAGTGCCTCAGCAGCGTGGCACACCATCTGCAAAACGTTCGCTCACAACAACTTAGCCCCCCTAGCTCAACTGGCAGAGCATCTGACTCTTAATCAGAGGGTTGAAGGTTCGAGTCCTTCGGGGGGCACTTTGTAAAGCCTTAAGCTGCAATGGTTTATGGCTTTCTTCTTTTGCCCACTTCTGCAACACTCGGCGTCTGCAACACATTTTGCAACACTTTGGTAGCGCGTT
>SWCD01003542.1_pt1 | contig 17368 bp, 14 predicted proteins | sample 4693011 | NCBI WGS metagenome assembly SWCD01 (sample SAMN10267278, study PRJNA491770) | bioreactor metagenome | isolation source: DHS bioreactor inoculated with marine | place: Japan: Omine Ridge, Nankai Trough | reverse complement strand
CCCCAGGGTCCGCCCGAAAGGGCTCCCCCTCGGCGGGGGGGGCGTCCGGCAGGAGCGCGCGGATCTCGCCCGGCGCGACTTTCGAGCGGACCGGGTAGGTCTCCACCTCTTCCATGTAGTCGGCGATGCGGTCGATGACCGCCCGGCCGTAGTGCCGGAACTCGTCCGGGGTCATGTGATGGCTTGTCGGGTCACTCATCATGACCCGATTTTCGCAGATGAGTCGGACGTCGTGAAGCTCAGTCGTTTTCCTCTTTCCACCACTGACGGGCGTCCTCGACGATTCTCTTCATATCACTGGGCGTCATCCCGTCCTTGAGCCCGCAATCGTGGCGGGTGATGTTGAGAATCGCCTGATTCGCGGAGATCGCCACGAAGAAGTCCTTGTCGCCGAGCACCCCGATCAGGGCCGGCACCGCGTCCCGGACCCCCAACTCACCGAGGGAGCGGGCAGCGGCCCGGCGGACGAACACGTCGCTGTCCTCCCGCATCACTCGAATGAGTGCCGCGCCGGCCTCCTTCTTGCCGCTACGACCCAGTTCCACCGCGCTGGTAAACCGGACCCCGGCGTCGGGCGAAGTGAGTCGCGCGACCAGCGTCTCGATGTCCACCTCGGCGGGCAAGGGAACCGCCACCACCGGTCTCGGCACCGCGCTCAGAAGGCCCGCGCTCTTCAGGAGAGCCGGGATCATCTCGGGGATCGATTCGAGCTCGCCGAACTCCTTGATCCCGGTGGCGATGACCCGACCGGGGCCGCTCCCGGGAACCTCGACGACCCTCAGGTGCAACACGTACTCCTCTCCGAACCGGGCGAGCTTCCCGGTGACGATCCGGGCGGCTTTCACCTCCCGCCCGAGCTTGCCGCAGCCCAGGAGGCTCGTGAAGAGGTCCTTCAGGGAGATCTCGGTCTCCTTCTCGGCTCGCTTCACTTCGGCCGGCTCGGGGGTGCGGAAGAACGGCTCCAGGTGGGCCGTCACCAGGTCGGAGATGTCGGTCCCGATCGTCGGATCCTCCGAGCGGATCTTCATCGCCACGGAGAAGGGGGCGACGAGGGCGATCGGCTTTTCGGCTTCATCCGCTTGGGCGACGGGCGGGAGAGCGATGACGATCGAGAGAGCGAGAGCGGCGACGAGAAAACGCATGGGCCTTCCTCCTTGGTTTCCGATCCCACCCTAACCCGGAATGCGCCACCCGCAAGGCGAGGGTGATCAGAAGGAGGGGGGAGCAGGCATCGAGGGGTCGGGGTCGAGACTCAGGATCCGAAGCTCCGGCCCCTTGGCGCCGAGCTTCACCCGATCTCCGACCCGGACGAACGCGCGCGAGATCTTCTGTCGGTTCAGGAAGACGCCGTTGCGGCTCTTCAGGTCCTCCACCGACCAGCGGTTGCCGCCGGTCAACACGATGCGGGCGTGCATGCGGGAGACGGCGCTGGTGCGGAAGCGGAGATCACAGACCCCGGATCGACCGAGGAGGATCTCCCCCTGGTCGTAGCTGCGCTGCTCCCCTTCGCGCGCAGTGTATCTGCCGAGTTCCACTGCTACCGATGGCATTCTCGCCCTCCTGGGACCCGATTCTGCCGTTCTTCGGCGCCGAGCGCAATCGGGAATACGGAGGCAGACACCTTTCCACAGACTCTGCGGATCCGTCCCGGAGCAAAAAAAACGAACTCGGTAGAAAGGTGTCTGCCTCCGTACTCAGTCCGCGGTCAGGAATTCCACCACCTTCCTGATCACCTCGCTACGGTCGTAATCGTAGAGCAGGATGTGGTCCGAGCGGGGGAAGGTGAGCACCGTCACGTTCGGGCGCGATTCGAGGCACCCCCGAGCCGTCTCGAAGGAGGCGGCGAAGTCGTTGTCCGAGCCGAGGAGGAGCGTCGGCCGGTCGAGGATCGATGCCGCCGTGCGCGCCCGCCGCGCCAGGTCCTCCAACTGCTGGAAGGCTTCCAGGGAGACGTACTTCGTTCCGGGGAAGTACTCCTCGTAGACCGACGGATCCGCGATGTTGCCGCGCCAGGGCTTCGGCACCACCGGCAGGATCGGCTCGACGATCTCGGCGGCCGTCTCCAGCATCGTGTCGGCGTTGGGCAGCGCGTAGAACGGCGCGATCAGCACCAGCCGATCGACCCGGTTCTCCGAGGCCACCACCGTGGACAGCGCGCCGCCCATGGAAAAGCCGACGAGGTGCGGCTTCGGACCGCCTTTTTGCGTTTCCCGGTTGATGATCCCTCGCAGCCAGGTCAGGAGGATCTCCGGCGTGATCTCCCCGCGCCGATGGGCGAAGACGTCGCGACCCTGGCCCGGAGTGACGGGGGCCACCACCCGGAAACCCGCGGTGACCAGGGGCAGGGCCAGCGGCTTGTAGTCGAGCGGACTGCCGCCGAATCCGTGGATGAGGACGACCGTTCCTCGCGGCTCGCCCTCCGGCATCAGCACCTGGTCCTTGACGATCCATGCCTCGTCGGGCTCCGGCACGCCGTCGTACTCCCGGCGCGCGAGATCCGCCACCACCAGGTTGAACAGCGCCAGCGCGAGACCGGCGAACAGCACGATCCTGACGACAATTCTCATCGCTCCCGCCTGAGTTCGGGGTCCGCGGCGGTGCGGGTGACAAGGGCGAGCAGCGCCTCGTACCCCTCGATCATTCCGTCGATCGTCAGAGTCTCCGATCTCTTGTGGGCGTCGTGCCCGAACCCCACCCCCACGCACACCGCCGGAATCCCCGCCGAAAGCGGGATGTTCGCGTCGGTGGAGGAACCGATCACCTGCGCAGGCAGCAGGCCGACGCCCTCCCGGGCCGCCTGGACGTGGTCGAGGAGCGGATGGTCGTCGGCAAGCGACCCTGCGGGGCGCGAGCCGATCCCCTCGATGGTCAAGCCGAGCGGCCCCGCCGGGGGGAAGAGGCGGCGCGCCGCGACGATCGCGCGGCCGCGGAGATCGGAGACGGCCTCCTGCTCCTCGGATCGGAGGTCGAGGTCCAGCGTCGCGTCCGCGGCGATGGAGTTCACCGAATGACCGGCGCTGAGAGTCCCGACGCTCAGGCTCGTTCTCGGGCACTCGGGCAGGGGCAGTCCGTAGAGCGTGTCCACGAGCCGCGCCGCGCCGAGAATGGCGCTCGGCGCCCCCGCGTCCCCCCAGGAGTGCCCCCCGGGGCCGGTGATCCGGAATCGCAGGCGTTCCGAGCCGATGCCGGAGATCACCACGCGATCCCGCATCGCCCCCTCGACCGCGAGGAAGGCGTCGATCCCGTCCCCGCGATCCTTCACCAGCTGTCGCGCCCCTCGGAGATCGCCCAGACCTTCCTCGCCCACGGTGGCGACGAGAAGCACCGGACCCAGCTCGCTCCGGGGCAGATCCCGAGCCAGCCCGACGAGAACCGCCACCCCGGCGCTGTTGTCGCCGATCCCCGGGGCCGCCAGCGTCGCTCCCCGGCGCTCGACCTCGATCTCGCCCTCGTCCGGGAAGACCGTGTCCAGGTGGGCGGCGACGACGATGACCGGAAGCTCCGGATCGCCGGGGATCTCACCGATGACGCTCCCCGCGTCGTCCAGTTCCGCCGAGACTCCCGCCTGACCGAACATCTTCAAGACCAGCGCGGCGCGACGCCCCTCCTTCCCGGTGGGGGCGGCCACGCTGCAGATGCGGACCGTGTCCGCGATCAGGGTCTCGATACCGATCATCCCCAGAGTGTACACGGAACCGAGCCCCACATTCCCGCGTACAATCGGACTGGACCCGGCCCCGGAGGTCTCTCTTATGTCCCGCCCACTCGCATTCATCGCCATCGGGCTGACCGTCGCCCTCGCCCTCTTCTCCGCGCCCCCTCCCGTCGGCGCACAGCAGGGAGACGGTCCGGATGAAATGGCGGGAGCGAACCGCGCGGCTTCCGTCCTCCTCCTGGAGCGTATGAAGCGCGACCGCCCCGCCGACTACCGCCGTTTCTGCGGCCTTCGCCGCAGCGACACGCTCGTGGTCTCCGGCGCCTACGACCACGTGGAGTGGGTGCTCCGCCACATGGGGACGCCCTTCGCCACCATCACCCCCGGGGCCCTCGACCGCGCGAGCCTTCACGGTGTGCGGACGGTGCTCGTGAATTGCCCCGGCCGGATCGGCGAGAAGGCGGTGAAGAAGCTCCGCGACTTCGTAGAGGCCGGAGGCTTCCTCTTCACCACGGACTGGGCGGTGCAAAATGTGATCGAGCCCGCCTTCCCGGAGACGATCCGCTACACGAGAAAGCCCACCCGGGACGACGTCGTCGCCATCGAGATCCTGAAGCCGGAGCACCTCTTCCTCACCCACGTCCTCACCCGCCACGACCGCCACCTGTGGTGGCTGGAGAACCAGTCCTACCCCGTGGAGGTCCTCGACCGCCGCCGGGTCGAGACCTTGATCAAGAGCGAGGAGATGAAGCGGAAGTACGGCGCCTCCCCGGTCGCCGTGACCTTCCCCGCGGGCCGCGGCCGCGTGGTCCACATCGTCTCCCACTTCTACCTGCAGCGCAGCGAGCTCAGAACGGAGCGGGATCGCCTGAAGGCCAGGGACTTCGCCGCGGACATGGAATTCGCCCCGAGCTCCCCCGCCGTCCGCCGCCTGGGCGGCGCGGGCTTGGACGGCGTCCCCGCGGGACAGCTTCGAAGCGCCTACTCGGCCCAGCAGCTCCTGGCGAACATCCTGATCGAAGCCACCCGGACCGGAGGGAGCGTGGCCGACCCGACCCCACCGGTTCAGGTCGATCCGCCGCGCCCCGTCCCGACCTCCACCGGCAAGGCCGCCCGGACCGCCACCATGCTCCGGTCCGGCCCCGACGGAGACCCGGTGAAGCCCATCCCCGCCGGGCTTGTCCTGAGGGTGCTCGAGGTGCGGGCCGGCTGGGTCAAGGTGGCGACCCCGGCCGGGGAGGTCGGGTGGGTACCGAGGGGGGTTGTGGAATAACCGGCGCCCCCTGAAATCCGACCTACTGTGCCGGGCCTTTTTGGTCGGAATTGGGGGCGTACGGTGGTCACGGTTTGGAGGGCCGACCGCCGTGTCGGCCGCGATTTGCCCTGTGCGCCCCCCTTGGAATTGCGCGTTCGGCCGCCTCCCTCAGCTGTTCCTGGCGCGCAGAAGCCGGATTCCGCCCACGACCTGCCATCCTGCAACTCCTGGTCTGAATCCGCAATAACTGGTGCCTGGCACCTCTCGAGCCCCGTGGTAGCCCGGTTCCTCGGGACTTCGGGCGAGAAGGTACTCGCCGCGATCCAGAACCCGGGCTTGCCGCTGAAGGAAGAACAGATCCGAGCGCAGACCGAGAGAGCGAAGCTCCATATCCGCCAAGGTAGCGTGTGCCGCCCACACCCCCGCCACGCCACTGTCGGCAGATCGGTGGATTGCTGATCGTGGTGGGGCCTATACTCTCTGCGTGAAACGGCTTCTCCTGATGGCCCTGGCCGCGTTCGTCCTCTTCCTGATCGGCGGCACGGTGTGGACCCTGGCCGACCTGCCTCCGGTCTCGATGGTTCTGCGCCACGGCTCCTCCTACGCCCCTGCACCCACCGGCAACCGTGAGACCTTCGAAGGCGTGGAGTTCGTGGAGATCGGGCCGGGCTGTTTCCGGATGGGGTCGGAGAAGAACGCCGAGGGCGGAGACCTGCTGGGGCAGTGGTGCGCCCGGTTCGGCCTGCCGTGGGGAGACCAGCCGAAGCAGTCCAACGAGATGCCGGTGCACTGGGTGGAGTTTCGGCGGGGGTTCTTCATGGCCAGGACGGAAGTGACCAACGCGCAATATGAGGCCTTCGATCCGAAGCACGAGCGGAGCGAGGAATCTCCGGGAGACAACGACCCGGTGGCGGAGGTCTCGTGGGAGGACGCGAAGCGTTACTGCGCCTGGCTGGGCGAGAAGTCGGGGCGGAACATTCGCCTGCCCTCGGAGTCGGAGTGGGAGTGCGCCTGCCGGGCGGGATCGAAACGAGAGTTTTGCTTCGGTGACGACGAGAAGCGTCTGGGCGAGTACGCATGGTACGACGAGAACTCCGACGGCACGGCCCACGAGGTCGGCATTCGGCGAGCGAACGCCTGGGGGCTTCACGATCTCCACGGCAACGTGTGGGAGTGGTGCGAGGACACCTACCACCGGAACTACGAGGACGCCCCCGCGGACGGCACGGCCTGGACGGACGGTGGCGAGGAGTGGGAACCGGGCACGCCGCTCCGCGTCTTCCGCGGTGGGGGCTTCTACTACGGGGCCGTGTACTGCCGGTCTGCGGGGCGCAACTGGAGCGGCCCTGGCTTCCGGTGGGACTTCCTCGGCTTTCGCCCCGCTTACTGGCCCTCGGACCCTTGAGCCACTGGGCCATCGAGCGGCGTTGCAGTGATGGGACCGCGCGGGCACCGGTGTGACGGGGATGTTTCTTTCCGGCGCCCAAAAGGGCCGGCAGGCCCGGCCGGCGCCGCCGCACCGAGAAGCCAAGCGCGAGGTGCGCCGCCGGAGTCATGCCGAGGGTGCGCCCATCTCACCGGAGGGCCTCGCCGGAAACCGGTATCTACCGGTTCCGCCATCTTCTGTCGCTAAAACCAGCGAGTTACGACACTGAACTGCCCGGTATTGCGAAATTCCCAGACCGCTGTGTACTGCCGTAAGTCAATGACTTGCGGTCATTTCGGTCGGTTGCCAGGGGCCCCCTCGCGATCCCTTGGCTGTAGGTTCGAATCCTACACGGCCCACCAACCCAAACCCCGCCCGTTTACGGACTTCGCACGTCCCGCACACGATCTGTGACGTTCCCCTGTGGACGATTCCTGCCCACGGACGTACGCTGGTCAGGGCGGCGGGCCGGAGGGATCCCGGCTTCCTTCTTGCGGCCCCGGGATGTCCCTCCCGCATGTTCTGATCTCCTTTAAGCGGGCCGGCTGACGCTATGGCCGGACATGGCCCTCGAGGCGGGAATGAAGAAGCTGAATGCGAAAGACCCAGAGACGCAGGCTGCGGACATCCCGCTCGATTCCGCCAGGCACCTGAGGTCCTGCCGCACTGAGAGTGACGCTCTCTTCGAGCTTCTCCCAAGGCTCGGCCTCGATCAGCATGGCATCTCCCACGTCCGAGGCCTGTAGGAGGCACCATGGCCCACGAACCGGAGCCCGCGGGCGAGATCGTCCTCTATCGGACGGAAGATGGGCGAACGCGACTGGAGTGCCGCTTCGCCGATGAAACGCTCTGGCTCAGCCAGGCGCTGATCGCGGAGCTCTTCCAGACGACCCCGCAGAACGTCACCCAACACCTGAAGTCCATCTACCGGGAGGCCGAACTCGAGCGGGAGGCAACTTGTAAGAAATTCTTACAAGTTCGCCGGGAGGGGGGCCGGCAGGTGCGACGAGCAGTCCTGCACTACAGTCTGGACGCCATCCTCGCCGTCGGCTACCGGGTACGGTCCCCTCGAGGCACCCAGTTCCGAACCTGGGCCACGGAGCGGCTGCGAGAGTTCCTGGTGAAGGGTTTCACCATGGACGACGAGCGGCTTAGGAGCCCGCCCGTCGAGGGCTCCGGGGTCCCCGACTATTTTGACGAACTGCTCGAGCGCATCCGGGACATCCGGGCCAGCGAACGGCGGGTCTATCTGCGCGTGCGCGAGATCTTCGCTTTGGCGGCGGACTATGATCCGAAGCGGCCGGAGGTGGTGACCTTCTTCCGCACCATCCAGAACAAGCTCCACTACGCCGCGACCGGGATGACGGCGGCGGAGTTGATCGCCGGGCGGGCCGACCATGAACACCCGAGTATGGGCCTGACCTCCTGGAAGGGAGAGGTGGTCCGCAAAGGCGACATCACGATCGCCAAGAACTACCTTTCAAAGGAGGAGATCGGGGAGCTGAATCGGATCGTGACGATGTGGCTCGACTTCGCGGAAGACCAGGCGCGGCGACGCAGGCAGGTGTTCCTGCGTGACTGGCAGGGGAAGCTCGATGAATTCCTCCGGTTCAACGAGCGGGAGGTGCTGTCGGACAAGGGCCGCGTGAGCAAGGCCGATGCCGATGCCCGGGCTGAAGCCGAGTATGAGTGCTTCGCCGGGCGCCGTCGCGCCCTCCTCGAGGCGGAGGGGGAACGTGTCCGGCAGAAGGCGCTGGAGGAAGCTGCGAAGGCCCTGCAGGCGCCGACGGCCACGAAGCAACGCGGGAAGGGGCGGAAGCCATGATGTTTCCCGGAGCCGGACGCCTCTCCCCAGTGGCTCCCGGTTCGCGAGAGCGCCCGTCTCTGCTGCGAACCAAGGCTCACTCCAGGTGGGGAGCCGGAAGACTCCGCCAGCCTCCCGGACTCACCATCTCGGCAAGACCCACGCGGTCCTTGACAACCCTGGAGATTCAGCCACGCCACTGTCGGCAGATCGGTGGATTGCTGATCGTGGTGGGGCCTATACTCTCTGCGTGAAACGGCTTCTCCTGATCACCCTGGTTGCGTTTGTGCTGTTCCTGATCGGCGGCACGGCGTGGACCCTGGCCGACCTGCCTCCGGTCTCGATGGTCTGGCGGTACGGCTTCTCCTATCACCCTGCACCCACCGGCAAGGTGGAGACCTTCGAGGGCGTGAAGTTCGTGGAGATCGGCCCGGGGTGTTTCCGGATGGGGTCGCGGGAACTCGCCGAGGGTGGAGACCTGCTGGGGCAGTGGTGCGCCCGGTTCGGCCTGCCGTGGGGAGAGCAGCCGAAGCAGTGCAGCGAGATGCCGGTGCATTGGGTGGAGTTTCGGCGCGGGTTCTTCATGGCCGAAACGGAAGTGACCAACTCGCAGTACGAGGCCTTCGATCCGAAGCACGAGCGAAGCGAGTGCTCGCGGGGAGACAACGACCCGGTGGTGGAGGTGTCGTGGGAAGACGCGAGGAAGTACTGCGCCTGGCTGGGCGAGAAGTCGGGGCGGAACATTCGCCTGCCGTCGGAGTCGGAGTGGGAGTGCGCCTGCCGAGCCGGATCGAAACGAGAGTTTTGCTTCGGTGACGACGAGCAGCGTCTGGGCGAGTACGCGTGGTACGACGAGAACTCCGATTACACGGCCCACGAGGTCGGCACCCGCCGAGCGAATGCCTGGGGGCTTCACGATCTCCACGGCAACGTGTGGGAGTGGTGCGAGGACACCTACCACCGGAACTACGAGGACGCCCCCGCGGACGGCACGGCCTGGACGGACGGTGGCGAGGAGTGGGAACCGGGCACGCCGATCCGCGTCTACCGCGGTGGGGGCTTCAGCGGCTGGGCCGTGTACTGTCGGTCTGCGGGCCGCTACGGGGACCTCCCGGGCATCCGGTTCGGGGGCCTCGGCTTTCGCCCCGCTTACTGGCCCTCGGACCCTTGAGCCACTGGGCCATCGACCGAGCCCGGCCAAGGCCGCGCAGCGCCGGGCCGGGATCGACCGGCGTTGGAGTGATGGGGCCGGGTGGGCACCGGGGTGACGGGGATGTTTCTTTTCGGCGCCTGCAAGGGCCGGCAGGCCCGGCCGGCGCCGCCGCACCGAGAAGCCTTGCGCGAGGTGCGCCGCCGGCCTCCCTGCCCTCGGTTCAGAACGGCCGGGGTCGCACATCCTTCGGCGGCTTGCGCGGCGACTCCGCGGCGCGGGCCAGGGGCTCTCCCGTCCAGGCGGTGAAGAGCTGCTCTTCGCTTTCGCCGGCGGCGGGAAGGGGCCGGAGGACCACGTCCGTGAGCGGAGCCTCGCCCAAGGTGACGGGGATCTTCCGCAGGCGGCTGCGGCGGCTGATCGTGAACTCCACGACCTCCCCGGGCTTCCTCTCCGCCAGGCGCTCCGGCAGGGAACCGAGCCGCCAGTCGTCGAGGAAGATCAACTCGTCGCCGGCGTTCAGGCCCGCCGCGCGGGCCGGGGAATCCGCCAGCACCTCCGAGACGGTCAGCTTCCCGTTGGCCTCCTTCGTGGTGATCCCGAGATACGCCTTCGGGTCGCCTCCCTCCCGGGCGACGAGCTCGAGCCCCACCTTCGCGAACCACTCCTCAAACGGCAGCTCCGCCGTGCTGTGCACCCACGCGCCGAGCTCCGGGGAGAGATCGCGGCCACAGACCTCCTCGATGATCTCCAGCAGCTCCTCCTCGGTGAATCCCTCGTCCGGGCGCACCCGGTAGAGCTTCCACAGGTCGGCCATGACGTCGTCGAGACTCTTCTCGGCACCCGTGGCCTCGCGGATGGCGAGGTCGAGGAGCAACGCCACCATCGCGCCCTTCAGGTAGTAGGAGATGGTGGTGTTGCGGGAGTTCTCGTTCGGGCGGTAGAGCTTGATCCACGCGTCGAAGGAGGCCTCGGCCACCGGGTCCACGTTGCGGCCCGGGATCTCCCGGTAGGCCCGGATCATGCGGGCGAGGTCGTCGAGGTAGTCGGGCATCGGCATCAGCCCGGCCCGGACGAGGAGGCGGTCCTGGTAGTAGGTGGTGAAGCCCTCGGCCACCCACAGGAGCCGGGTGTAGTTCTCGCGGTCGTAGTCGAACGGCCCGAGCTCGCGCGGCCGGATCCGCTTCACGTTGTAGAGGTGGAAGTACTCGTGGGCGATCAGCGAGAGCTGGCGGGCGTAGCCGCGCTCGGGGGTGAAGGAGTGGGGGGCGAAGCCGCAGACGGAGCAGTCCTTGTGCTCCAGCCCGCCGCCCGCGCCCTCCAGCACGTGGAAGATGAAGGTGTAGGCCCGGCAGGGGTGCTCCCCGGGGAACATGCCGGCCACGGTCTCGCAGATGGTGTGGGTGTCCGCGAGCAGCTCCGTCGGGTCGAAGTTGCCCTCGCCGAAGAGCGCGATCCGGTGCGGGATCCCGGCGGCTTCGAAGCTCAGCAGGCCGTGCGTGCCGAGCTCGAAGGGCGAGTCCATCAGGGTGTCGAGGTCGTCCGCCTCGAAGGTGTTCTCGGACACGAGGGGAAGCGGCGTCGCGACATCCCAGCCCTCCGGCGTCTCGATGGTGACGTGCGCCGGCTCGGCCTCGCGGCCTTCCACGTAGAGGAAGGTCGCGGCGGGGTGGAGGAAGGCGTGGTCGGCATCCACGTGGTTCGTCCGGACCGTGAGCTCATTGGCGTAGACGGTGTAGGTGATCAGAACGCGCTTGCCGGGCTTGGCGTCGACCCGCCAGGCGTTCTTCTCGAGCTTCGTCACGGGAACCGGGGCGCCCTCCACCCGGCGGGCGGTCACGCTCACCACGTTGCGGGAGAACTCCCGGACGAGGTACGACCCGGGCGTCCAGACCGGCATGCGGAGGATGACTCCCCCCTCGTCGGCGTCGGCCACGGAGAGGTCCACCTCGATCAGGTGGCTTTTGGGGTCGGGGAGGCGAATGGTGTAGTGGGCGCGGGTCTTCTTCACGGGATCCTCCGGGCATGCTTACCGCCAAGAGGATGTCCGACCGGCGGGGGAAAGGCTACGAATTGCGCTTCTCTCGGTCCGCCAGGATGCGCTCGATCTCCGTCATCGGCGCCCGGGGGATGGCCAGGTCCGGGACCACGTTCTCGGGTTCCGGGAAGGGGATGAGCTTCTGCAGGGACGGCTGCTCCCGATGCAGGACGCCCATGCGGGTGAGCGAGGCGATCAGGACCCAGGCCGCCGCGAGGTCGAGAGCGATCAGGAGTACGAGCGGCTGCCGCGCGAGCGGCCCGGCGTAGCCGAGGTAGATCAGGCCTCCCGCCAGCACGCACAGCACCGCCCCGCCAAGATACCGAACGTGCGCGGCGAACATCGACGGCACGACCGTCCCGGGGAAACACCGGGTCAGATCGCCCGTGACCGCCATGGCCAGCATCCCCATCGGGAAGTAGGCCGCTCCGAGTCCGAGAACCACCAGGGTGGCCACGCCCAGGTCGAGCGAGAAGATCTCGATCACCAGGAGGGGAAGGAAGCAGAAAAAGAGCAGCGACAGGAGCTTGATGGCCGCTCCGAAAACCTCTTCCGCCTCGCGGGGGTCCGGCGGGCCGGGAGCGGCGTCATAGCCCTCCGCGGTCGTCTCCACCGCCACCAGCAGGTAGCGCGCGAGGTAGGCCAGAGCCATCACGTCGAGGACCACGATTCCCGCGGCGGAAAGCCCCGCCATGCCGCCTTCGAAGATGCTCACCGTGAACCGGATGAGCTCCATCGTGGCGGTGACCGCCAGCAACAGGAGGAGCCCGGTCCCGCTGAGCGGATAGGCGAGGGACGACGCGACATTGGTTCGTTTGGTTCCGAATTCGAGCACGACCTAACATCGGAATCTGACCGCTTCTGTCTTTAGCGGAGACCCATCAGGGCGGAGAACCTCCCACCCGACCCCGGGCGTTCGAGTGCCCCCCTAGATCTGTTTTTTTTCATCTTTTCCCTGAATCAGAATCGGCACAGCGGTCGGCACGGAGGCCGACCCCCCTACTCCCCGATCACCTTCACCAACACCCGCTTCCGCCGCCGCCCATCGAACTCCCCGTAGAAAATCCGCTCCCACGTCCCGAAGTCCAGCCGGCCGTTCGTCACCGCCACCACCACCTCCCGGCCCATGATCTGCCGCTTGTGGTGCGCGTCGCCGTTGTCCTCACCGGTGCGGTTGTGGCGGTAGCGCGAGAGCGGCTCGTGTGGCGCGAGCTCCTCCAGCCAGTCCTTGTAGTCCTGGTGCAGGCCGGACTCGTCGTCGTTGATGAAGACCGAGGCGGTGATGTGCATGGCGTTGACCAGGCAGAGGCCCTCCATGATCCCGCTCTCGTCCACCACCTGCTGAACGTCCCCGGTGATGTGGATGAAATCCATGCGGGCCGGGACGTTGAAGGTCAGGTAGCGGGTAGTGGCCTTCATGCTGGTTCCTCCTCGATGAGCTCCCGAAACGCGGGATCGTTGCGGACGGAGTCGAAGTCCTCCTCCTCCCGGGCGAGCAGCCGGTAGGAGGGATCGCTGGTGACGGCTTGCCTGAGCAGATCGAGCGCGCGCTCCCGCTCTCCGCCGAGGACGCAGTAGCAGGCCAGGTTGTAGAGGCCGATGGTCTCTCCCGGGCGGTGGCGGAGGAGGTCCTCCATGGAGGCCATGGCCAGGTCCAGGCGGCCGTTTCGCTTCCGGCACCAGCCCAGGCCCACCCAGGCGGCCACGTTCCCGGGGTCCTCGGTGAGGATCAACTCGTACGCCTTCTCCCCGTCCTCGAAGCGATCGAGACTGCGGAGGCACTCCGCGCGCATGCTCCGCGCGAAAGGCAGCTGCAGGTTCATTTTGAGCAGAACGTTGGCCCGCTCGAGGCAATCCTCGAAAAGCTGGAGCTCAAAGTACCCCTCCGCTTCCCGTGCGATGCGCGCGGCCTTGTTCTCGGCGTCCATCGATCGACTACTCGAGTTCTGCCGTCTTGACGAGGCTCGCCACCGCCTCGGGCGTGGTGCAGGCCAGGAGATCCTCGCGGAACCGGCGACGTCCGAGGAGCCGGGCCACGTTGGCGAGGGCCTGGATGTGCGGTCCCGTCACGTTGAGCCGGGAGACCATCAGGATGAAGATGCTGACGGGGTTTCCGTCCACCGAGCCGTAGTCCACCGGATCCGCGGTCGTGACCACCGCCGTCAGGATCTCCTCCTCGATGGCGCCCTTCCCGTGCGGGATGGCGATGCCGTGGCCGATGCCGGTGGTCTGGATCTCCTCGCGGCGGAGGACCGAGGCGTGGATCTCCTGCCGGAGTTTGTCACTCTCGATCGGCAGGAGACTCACCAGCTTCTCGATCACCTCACGCCGGTCGGCCGCCGGGAAGCCGACGGCCACGCAATCGGGACAGAGGATGTCGGAGTAGCTCTTCACACCCATGGCCGGCTTCGAGGATACCACCGCTCCCGCGATGGAACCACGCTCAGGGCCGAAGCGCCTGCTCCAGATCCGCCCGGATGTCCTCGAAATCCTCGCAGCCGACCGAGATGCGGATCAGGCCGTCGCTGATGCCCGCGGCCGCGCGACCCTCGGGGGTCATGCCGGCGTGCGTCATGGAGGCCGGGTGCTGGATCAGCGTCTCGATCCCACCAAGGGAGACCGCGAGGATCATCACCTTGACCGAGTCGAGGAGCTTCACACCCGCCGCGTGACCGCCCTTCACGCCGAAGGAGATCAGGGCGCCGGGGCCCGCCATCTGCTTGCCGATCAGGCTGTGGCCGGGGTGATCCGGCAGTCCGGGGTAGCGAACCCACTCGACCTGCTCGTGGTTGACGAGGTAATCCGCCACCTTCATGGCGTTCGCCTGGGCCCGCTCCATGCGCATCGGCAGGGTTCGGAGTCCTCGGTGCACGAGCCAGGCCTGGTGCGGGTCGATCGTGCCGCCGAGGTTCTTCAGGACCCAGGCCAGCCGGGCGTGCAGCTTCTCGTCGGAAAGGACCAGTATCCCCGCGACCACGTCGGCGTGGCCGTTCAGGAACTTGGTCATCGAGTGCAGCACGATGTCCGCGCCGTGGGAGAGGGGGCGTTGCAGGTACGGGGACATGAACGTGTTGTCCACCACGAGCAGGGCGCCGACGCCGTGAGCGACGGTGGCGGCGTGCTCGAGATCGGTGACCGTGATCGTCGGGTTCGTCGGGGTCTCGACGTAGACCATCTTCGTCTTCTCGCCGACGGCGGCTTCGAGGGCCGCCTTGTCGGAAGTGTCGATGAAGGTGGCTTCGATCCCGAAGCGCGTGAACTCCTTCTCGAGGATCACCCGGGACGGGCCGTAGAGGGCGCTCGAGGCCACGATGTGGTCACCGGGAGAGAGAAACGCGAAGTACACCGTGCTCACCGCGGCCATCCCGGAGGCGGTGGCCAGGCCGAACCGGCCGCCTTCCATCTCGGCTACCGACTCCTGCAGGGCGTCCACCGTGGGGTTGGACAGGCGGGTGTAGATGTAGCCGCTCTCCTTCCCGGCGAAGCGTGCCGCGCCTTCCGCCGTGGAGCGGAACGCGAAGGTGGAGGTCTGGAAGATGGGGGTCGAAACCGCCCCTTCGAACTTGAACGGGTCGAGGCCGGCGTGGATGGCCTCGGTGTGACGGCCGTGCTTGGAATCGGATGACATGAGAGGTGTCCTTCAATCGGGGTAGGCGTGCGGTGCCCGCAGGGACCCGCGGCGAGGTTAGGCCGCAGACCGTGCAGAGAGAGATATACTCGCGCACATGGTCCGGGTTTCCATCATCTTTCTCATGCTGCTTCTTCCAGCCGGGATCGCATCGGCGGAAGACGACGCCACCGCCGCCGACGCCACGGAGCGGGGGCGGTCCCTCGGGCGCATCCTGGACGTCCTCCTGACCGCGGATACGGGAGCGGAAGAGGGGGGGCGGACCCTGCTCCTCCTCGTCGATGCCACCGATTCCCTCACGACCGCCGACTTCGCCGCGGAGCTTTCCGCCTCCATCGCCCGAAACCTCGAGGCCCTGGCCGGCACCCGCCTGGCGGTGATGCGCGTCGGAGACCCGGGAGCCCCGGCCTGCGATCCCACGGTGGACCGGATCGCCCCGGTGAAGGCCGTCCGCGAGATCCTGGCCCGCCCGGAGAGGACCTTTCAGAACCTCTACTACGACGTCCGCCGGGCCGCCGGCGCCCTCTCGAGCGCCCCCGGATCGAGGGAGATCGTGCTCGTCTCCCTCGAAAACGGCGACGCGGAGGACGACCTCGAAGCCACCGTCTCCGCCCTCTCCCGGTCCGGCGTCCGCCTCTCGGTGATCGCGCCGGAGGCCTACCTCTCCGACACCTACTGGGTCAATTCCGCCACGCGTCCTCCCCGGGGCACGACGCTGCACGGCGGGGAGGCGGCCTTCGTGGAGGTCCCCTGGGGCTGGCTTTTCCAGCAGGGAGTTGCGAACCAGTTCGTGTCGAGCGGCTTCGCCTCCTTCGGCCTGACCCGGCTGGCCTCGGCCTCCGGCGGCAAGGTCTACCTCTACTACCCGCCGAGCTCCTCCGGCCACCGCTGCGCGATCTACGGCAGCTGCCCCTTCTGCAACGGCGACCACGCTCCCACGAGCCGCTCCTACCAGTCGCACCGCCTGCGCGCCCTCGCCCCTCACCCCGGCCCGCGGCGGGACGCCATGGCCTTCGCCGCGAAGGATCCGTACTTCAAGGCCGTGCTCGACATCTGGGGGAGAGCCGCGAGGGAGGGGATCCTCGGCAGCCGCCCCTCCGTGAAGCGGGCCGGCGCCGGACTTCGGGAGGAGAAGCGCCAGCGCGGCCGGGTCGCCGCCCTGACCTCGTCGCTCTCCTTCTCGAGCCAGGGCGGGAGAGCGGGGAAGCTGGCGGTCGTGGCCGGCCGCCTGGCGGCGGAACTCGAGCAGGCCATCGCCCACGCCGACGAGATCGGCGGCAGTCGCCGCTACAAGGCCACCGCCGACTACACCCGCATGATGCTCCTCATCACCCGCGTCAACCTGCTGGCCTTCGAGGCCTTCTGCCGAGAGGCCGGGCCCGTGCTGCGAGCGGGGGATGACGGGAGCTTCGAGCCGCCGGAGCGTCCCTTCTACGAGGGCGACCCGAACTTCGTCGGCATCGGCATCTCCTCCATGAGCCTGTGCCATGGCGCCCTGCCGTTCCTCTCCCTCCATCTGCCGGGGGGCGACGCCCTGAAGCAGGAGATCGCCGAGCTCGACCGGCACCTGACCGGCTACCTCTCCCGCAACGAGCGCACCCCCTTCGCGGACGCCGTGTACCGCTCCGGGATTGCCCGGTTCATGCTCACCGTTCGGGGGAAGTACACCCCTCCTCCGAAGCGTGACCGCCCCGACTCCGAGACCGACGACACCACCACCGAGCGCCCCACTCGAGGGGGCGGAGGCGGAGGCGGCGACACCGGCGGCCCCGCCAGCGGGGGGGATTGATCGTGCGCGGCGCGCTCCTGGTTCTTGCCTGTCTGCTGCTCTTTTCGTTCCCGGCCACGGCCGGGGAGCGGCCGATCTCCGAGTTGGTGGCCGAACTCGGCGGGGCGGACGCCAACCTGCGCAACACGGCGCTGAACGAGCTGCGCAACCGGAAGGACCCCAGGGTCATCCCGCTCCTGGTGGAGGCCCTGCCCGGCTTCGAGTACATCGGTCAGTACTTCGCCTTCATGATCCTGGACGTCTTCCCGCCGAAGCAGACGATGCCCGCATTCCGGGCCCTGGTGAAGTCGGACCAGCCCTACGTGCGGCTTGCCGCCGCGACCTCGCTCCTGCGGCTCGGCGAGCGGAAAGCGGTCCCCGTGATCGTCGAGGCCCTCCTGACGAAGGATGTGCCCACCAACACCCGGATGTACATGCTCAACCGCCTGTACTCCATCCGGGACCCCGAGGTGCTCGCCGCTGTCCGGTCCTTCCTCGTCCCCGGCGAGGACCCGGTCATCCTCGGATCGGTGATGAACCTCCTCGCCAACCAGCAGGACGCGGCCTCCCGCGCGGCGTGTGAGAAGCTGCTCGCCGACCCCCGACCCGGCGTCAAGGCCATGGCGCTGGCCTTTCTCTACCGG
>SWCD01011445.1_pt1 | contig 17393 bp, 11 predicted proteins | sample 4693011 | NCBI WGS metagenome assembly SWCD01 (sample SAMN10267278, study PRJNA491770) | bioreactor metagenome | isolation source: DHS bioreactor inoculated with marine | place: Japan: Omine Ridge, Nankai Trough | reverse complement strand
AAAAGGGGTGCAACCTCAATTGTGCGTGGTCTTCGCGCTGTTTCTGATTTTGAATATGAATTTCAGCTTGCCTTAATGAACAGAAGAATTGAAAAAGAGGTTGAGACCGTATTCTTAATGACTGGACTGCGTTGGATCTACATCAGTTCTTCAATCATAAAAGATGTTGCCAGGCATGGCGGTGACACAAGCGGCCTTGTCCCTGATCATGTTTGTGAGAAACTCCGCCAGAAATTTATGACGTGAACCATGAGCTCGTTATAGAAAAGCTGGTGGTGGGCGGCAAAGGGTTAGCCAGACTTGCGAGCGGTCTGGTTATCCTTGTCCCCTATGTTATCCCGGGTGAAAAGGTACGTGTTGCCCTGGGAAAAAAGAAAAAATCCTTTCAACATGCCTCTGTTCAAGAGGTTGTTCAGTCTTCCCCTGATCGCATAGTTCCTCCGTGCCCCTATTTTGGCCATTGCGGTGGTTGTCACTTCCAACATATAAAGCCAAGTCGTCAAAATCTCCTAAAAAAAGACATCTTTTATGACGGGTTTACGAGATCAGGGCTTCTGTTTGGTGAAAATTCCATTAATTATCTTCCTTCACCCAAGATGTTTGGCTATCGACAACGTATTCGCCTTCATGTTGAAGATGGATCATTAGGGTTCTTTGAACCTGAGAGCCATAATTTTCTTGAGATCGAGAGTTGTCTGCTGGCGCGATCTGAGATTAATGATCTCCTTAACGACCTTTCTTCTTCAAACCACTGGTTTCAGGTCGCCGAGCATATAGCTGAGCTTGAGATACACGTTAATCCTGCCGATTCAAGTTGTCTTTTGATTGTCTCCATGAAACGTAAGCCGAGGCCGACTGATCTTAAGTCTTTAGGCAAGATTGCAACAGACACACCTAACCTTGCCTCTGTTATCGTAAAGAGTGATGGAGGAGCTCTCTACGCCTCTTTTCCAGAGAGAATAAAAAAGATCAGCTATTTGCTTTCTTGTGGGGCAAGTGAAAATATAGAAATATCTCTTGAGCCAGGAGGGTTCTGTCAGGTTAATGAAGAGCAGAATCAGCGGATGGTGATTCAGGTTTTAGATTGGCTCAAAGACCAACCAAAGGGGAGGGTGCTTGATCTTTTCTGTGGAGTTGGCAACTTCTCTCTGCCTTTGGCAGAAAAGGGATTTTCGGTTATCGGTGTCGATCAGCAGCGTTCAGCCATTCGATCTGCACGAGAAAATAGTGTTGATAATAATTTAAACTGTGATTTTAGTCGTGCCAGTGCTCAAGAAGGGCTCGAACAGTTAATTTCCGAGGGGGAAGCATTTGATTATGTAGTTCTTGATCCTCCCAGAGCAGGATTCAAGGAAGGTAGTAGAATGCTCTCCAAGCTTGGTGCTTCTCAAATTATCTATATTTCCTGTGACCAGGCAACCTTGTTTCGTGACCTTAAGGCAATTTGTGTCAATGGTTATGAAATTTCAGCAATAACCCTTGTGGATCAATTTTGCCAGAGCCATCACCTTGAATCTATGGTTTTGCTAAATCGTGTCTAGCGCTCCCTTATTGGCTCACTTCTCGGGCTAATTTATCTAAAATAACCTCTCGGTTATTTAATTCTTGATTAAGTATTATCACTACCGCTGGGTCTTCAGGACCTTGGCCAAGGTATCCGGCATAGGAGTAGACACCGGTCATGGTCCCTGATTTAAGAAGCCAATTTTTATGGGAGGGGAGCAGGTGGTGATAGGGCCGGAAATCTTGCAGAAAGACAAGCATAGCCTTCGCTGTTATTTGGTTCCTCCGGTTAAGGCCGGCACCATCAATAATAGTTAGCTCACTGTTTTTAATTCCCTTTCTCTTAGCAAACTTACTAAACGAACGCCGTGCCTTATCCCATGTGACAGGTGGTCCGAATTTTTTACGCCCCATAGCGAGGAAAAGCTGATTTGCCATAAAGTTGTTTGAGTAAAGCAGCATGGGTGGAAGAAGTTCAAGAACAGGTTTGGAGTAATGGATATAAAAAAGCCCGGCATGCTTAGGTGTTTTCCGTGCTCCATATCTACCCATCATTTTTATGCCATTTTGAGCAAAGATTTCTCTAAATGTCTCTGCTGCTAATCGTTGGGTCTGGCCGCTTTCCATGCTGACATTAATTCTATGAAGGCCTGGCGCAAGGCCTTGACCCAGTTCGGTCATGATGGGGATAGTAGGGGTTTGCTCTTCCCCTGAGTGGATTTGCCCGTCTGGAGTTATTTCAATGTTGATTGTGTTGAAGTTAACACCCAAAGCGGACAGGGGAGTGTCGTAGGGGTTGTTTGTCGTGCTTTCAGAAATGCTGTTTTCTTCAAGGGCGTACAGGCTATCGTCAATATAGAGATTGCGAAATTCGCGAAGGCCATTTTTCTTGAGCGCTTTAGAAATAAGAATGATTTCTTCAGAGATAAGGAGTGGGTCACCTTCACCTTTAATCCATAAATCTATTCCTGGAGTGATATAGAAATACGTTGGGAAACGATAGTCTTCACCCAAAATTTCCAGGCTTGCCAGTGCAGTAATGATCTTAAAAATCGAGGCAGGGATATAGGGTTGATGTGGGTGTAATTGGCTAATTATCCGTCCGTTTGGTTGAGCAGTTAGGTAGGTGCCATTTTCAACAGCGTCACCTGTGCCATTCTCGTTGGCCGAGATGGCAGGACAAAAACAGTACAAGAACAGGACGACAAAAAAGAGTTTTTTCATCAAGATAGATAAAAACAGGGCTGCTGGTTGAAAAAACAACACCCCTGTTTTTTTAAAATAAAAAGAGTTAGTTGGGCAATTTAAACCTTAGGAAGGTTCTTGGTTGCATTAGCAATATCTTCTTCAGGATAGTCGTAATTGTGAAGATCGCCAGAATAAAATTTGTCATAACTTGAAAGATCAAGCATGCCATGGCCTGAAAAGTTAAAGAGGATTGTTTTAGGATCATTAAGATCCTGAGTAGCCTCAATAATAGCAGCCCGAATGGCGTGACAGGTCTCTGGAGCCGGAATAATTCCTTCAGTCTGGGCAAAGAGACGGCCCGCCTCAAAGCATTCGAGTTGATGGACGGAGACAGGCTCGATCATTTTCTCGCGAACCATGGCAGATAAAATAGGTGACATGCCGTGATAACGAAGGCCACCTGCATGGATACCTGGCGGGATAAAATCATGACCCAAGGTGTACATATAAAGCAGAGGGGTTTGTTTTGCTACATCACCAAAGTCATAGGCATATTTGCCTCTGGTCAGACTGGGGCAAGAGGCAGGTTCAACACCGACAAAACGTACTTTTTTCCCCTCGAGCTGATCAGTGACAAAAGGCGACATGATCCCGGCGGCATTTGATCCGCCACCGCAACAACCAATAACGACATCAGGATACTCGCCGATTTTCTCAAGTTGTTTTTTGGCTTCAAGTCCAATGATTGATTGGTGAAGGATGACATGATTAAGCACAGAGCCAAGACCATACTTTGTGTCTTCCCTGGACATTGCATCTTCAATGGCCTCACTAATGGCAATACCTAGAGAACCTGCTGTGCCTGGGTGGTCTTTTTGAATTTGGCGACCGATTTCTGTATCGTTGCTGGGGCTGGCGACGATCTCTGCACCATAGGTGTTCATCATGGATTTGCGGTATGGTTTTTGGTCAAAGGATACCCGAACCATATATACTTTACATTGCAGACCAAATTTGTGGGTGGCAAAGGAAAGAGCAGATCCCCACTGACCGGCACCGGTCTCTGTGGACATTCTTTTTACCCCTTCTCTTTTATTGTAATAGGCCTGGGCAACGGCACTATTTGTTTTATGGCTGCCCGAAGGAGAAACTCCCTCGTATTTGAAAAAGATTTTGGCTTTTGTGCCTAATGCTTCTTCTAGTTTATCAGCACGTACAAGGGGAGCAGGCCGCCAAATATGGAGTACCTCTTGCACTTCTTGAGGAATATCAATCCAACGCTGATCGCTCATCTCCTGCTCAAGAAGTCCCATGGGGAAGATTTGGGCTAGTTTTTCCGGGCCCATGGGCTCTTTGCTAAGAGGGTCCAATGGAGGGGCAATGCCATTAGGGATATCAGGCATTACATTGTACCACTGAGTTGGCATTTCACTTTCTTCAAGAAGAATCTTTTTCATTATGGTCTCCGGTAAAATAAATCAAATCAACGCATTAAACTTTTTAAAAGTAGGTAAATGTACCCGGGAAAAATTTCTCTGTCAAAGCTAATAGCGTATGATTATGGACAAATTTGTCCTTTTGTGTACGCTATTCACGCGTTGACAAAGAAGGCATGCTGTTTTATGTTGAACGGTTCTCAAAATACGCTATTTACCTTTAGTCCCCAGGACATAATCATATGCAAAAAATCATAAAAGATAGTCTTGCCGGCTCTTTGGCCGCCCAGGAAAATTTTGTAGCACAAAGTAGTGATGATCTTGAGCATGCAGTTGAAATGATAATCAGCTGCTTCGCCAATGGCGGCAAACTTCTGCTTTTTGGTAATGGCGGCAGTGCAGCTGATGCTCAGCATCTTGCTGCTGAGTTTGTTAATCGTTTTTTAATCAACCGTAGACCCTTGCCTGCCCTGGCTTTAACCACTGACACCTCGATACTGACCAGTGTTGGAAATGATTTTTCTTATGACGATATTTTTGCCAAGCAAATTTCTGCGCTGGGCAAAAAAGAGGATGTTGCCCTTGGTATTTCAACCAGTGGTAATTCTACGAATGTCATCGCTGCCTTTGCAGAGGCCAAGAAAATAGGCATGAAGACCATGGCCTTAACCGGTTGTAATGGTGGTGAAATCAAGGGCAATGTTGACTTGCTTCTTGATGTACCTTCTGACCACACTCCTCATATTCAGGAAACACATCTCTGGATAGAACATATCATCTGCCAGTTGGTAGATGAGAAAATGTTTGGGAGCCTGGCATGAGCTATCCCGATCCTCTGGAGTTTGATAATCTGAAAACCTATTCTGTGCATGACCGTTTCAGTAAGGTCAAAGTTGATAATTTCGCTAAACCACTCGGTTCTGGTGCCAGCCTGGCTGATTTTATTAGCAGCCTTCCTCAGCAATTTGCCGGTGTTGAGTTCCCTGAACTTGTTGAGCGCCTCTCTCTCTGCCATAAGAATGAAAAACAGATCATCTGTGGAATGGGGGCTCATGTTATCAAGGTTGGTCTCAACCCTATTATTATTGATCTCATGGAGAAAGGCATCATTACGGCTCTTGCCTTGAATGGTGCAGGTATTATCCACGATACTGAAATTGCCATGGTTGGCCGAACATCTGAGGATGTCGGTCAGGTTCTTGGAGCAGGCGAGTTTGGTGCCGCCCAAGAAACAGGCGAGGTGGTCAACGATGCTATTTCAAAAGGGGCAGAAAACGATCTTGGTTTAGGAGAGGCCATGGGCCAATATTTGGTTGAGCAGGAATTTCCGTTCAACCATGTGAGTTTGCTTGCTTCGGCCCATCGCCTTGGAGTACCGGTTACTGTTCATGTGGCCTTAGGCACTGATATTGTTCACATCCACCCTTCGGCATCTGGCCCTGATATTGGAAAGACAAGTCATCAGGATTTTAAAATCTTTTGCCGTCTTGTTTCTGGTCTTGAGGAAGGGGCATACCTTAACGTTGGCTCCGCTGTTTTGCTTCCAGAGGTGTTTTTGAAGGCCTTAACAGTGGCAAGGAATCTTGGCTTTACAGTGAACAACTTTACCACCGCAAACTTCGATTTTATTCGTCATTACCGTACTATGACAAATGTTGTGAATAGACCCACTGCAGGTGGTGGCAAAGGTTATAATTTTATTGGTCATCATGAGTTGATGATCCCTCTTTTAGCAGCTGCACTTCTTGATCATCTTCGTAAATAAGTAGTTTTTACATCACATATTAATTTTACTTTATATATAGCCGTGACAACTAAAGCAGAAAAAAAAGGAAAGGCATATCTTATCGGTGCTGGTCCTGGTGACCCAGGCCTTATCACCGTACGTGGTCGTGATATTTTAAAAAAGGCTGAGGTAATTATTTATGACTACCTTGCCGGTAAAAAACTTCTAGAATATGTCCCCAAGGATGCCGAATTTATCTACGCTGGCAAAAAGGGCGGAGTAAAACATACCCATACCCAAGAAGAGATAAACCAGATGCTTGTTGACCGGGTCCAAGCAGGTAAATTTGTTGTTCGTCTTAAAGGGGGCGACCCTTTTATTTTTGGTCGTGGTGGTGAAGAGTTAGAAGAATTGGTTAAGGCGGGTCTGGATTTTGAGGCTGTGCCCGGTGTGACCTCTGCCTCTGCTGCAGCAACTTTTGCCGGTGTGCCAATAACCCATAGAAAATACACCTCTTCCGTGGCTTTTATAACTGGCCACGAAGATCCTAATCGTACCGAAAGCAGGGTGGCTTGGGACAAGATATCCACAGGTGTTGGCACCTTAGTGTTCTACATGGGTATCAAAAACCTCCCCTCCATTACAGCTAACCTCATTAAGCATGGGCGTGATCCGCAAACGCCTGTGGCCATCGTACGTTGGGCATCAATGCCTTACCAGCGATCCATTGTCGGAACCCTTGAAAATATCGCTGAGCTTGTACAAGAACAGGGAATAAAGCCTCCTGCTTTAACCATTGTTGGTGATGTCGTTCGTTATCGTGATTCATTAAACTGGTATGAGGTGCGTCCACTTTTTGGGAAACGGATTGTCGTAACCAGAACCAGGGAACAGGCAAGTGAACTTGTTTCACTCCTTGAGGAGAATGGCGCTACCTGTCTTGAGCATGCAACTATTTCCATCGAACCTCCTGATTCGTGGCAAGAGGCTGATAAGGCAATTGATCAGCTAGGTGATTTTGACTGGGTTGTTTTTACCTCTATCAACGCCATTCATTCTTTTTTCCGTCGTTTGAAGGAGCGAGGTTTAGATTCCCGCCAGATGCACGGTTGCCGCATTGCTGCCGTGGGCAGGGTGACTGCCGATTGCCTGACGTCGTATGGTTTACACGCAGACTTAGTGCCGGATAAATTTACAGGAGAAGGACTTGTCGAGGCTTTGGTTGAGACCGGTGTAAATGGAAATACCATTCTCATTCCACGTGCTTTAGAAGCTCGTAAGGTTCTGGAAAATGGCCTTTCTGAAGCAGGTGCAAAGGTTTCTATTGCTCCTGTTTACCAGAATTTACCGCCGGTTGCCGAAGGGAAAAAGCTGAGGGAGGAAATCGAAGCAGGTGAGATCGACATGGTGACTTTTACCAGTTCGTCCACTGCCCATAATTTTGTTTCAATGATGGCCTGCAAGGATAACGTTGAGCTAGAAAAACTTTTAGATGGTGTTCTTATTGCTGCAATCGGCCCTATTACAGCCAAAACTGTCCAAGAGTATAATCTTAGAGTTGATGTCCAACCAGACACGTATACGATTCCTGCCATGGTTGATGCCATTGTTGATCATGCAATGAATTCTTAGTTTTAAAAGTCTTGCTTACCACAAAAAAAGGAGGCTGCTTTTATAAGCAGCCTCCTTTTTTTGTGTAGGAACCGTTCTGTAAATTATATTTTAAAGAAGGGAGTCTTCGTCACCAAGTATGACCTTTTGGGGAACTTCCTTCTCTTCACTTTGAGTTTCTTTGGCTGGTTCAGTAGAAGCTGGAGTTATTGCTTCATCAGCTTCCACAATCTCGGGTGGAGCTGTTTTTTCGTCAAAAGCACTTTCTCCAGGAGAAACGACAACTACGTCATCCGAAACAGCTTTTGTTGGCTCAGTTGTAGGTACTACAGTTTCTTCCTCAGGGATAGGTGTAGAAGCTTTTTCCTCAACAGATTTATCTTTAACTTCAAAAGCTTCATCTAAAGCTTTTTCCTCTGACTCTTTTACAACTTCAAGCATTTCCTCTTCCGGGGAAGGCTCAACTGTTTCAGAGGGCTGAGTTTTATCTTCGACAACCTCATCAACTACAGCTTCTGTTGAGTCAATAGCTCCTTTTTCTGTGGGAGGAGCAACCACCTCAGGAGTTTCTGTTGTATCAGTTTCGGGAGCAGCATCAGTTGCATCATCTGCTACTTCAGGTTCTGCTTGAGGCTCAACTAACTCCTTAGATAAGGTAGGAGTTACATCCTCAGGAGCCACTTCCTCTTGAGGTACTTCTGTTGCCTCCTCTTGCATCATCTCATCCACAATCTGATCAACAGGAGGAAGAACGAAGTCATCGCTGAGGAAATCGGACTTGAGGATCTCTTGTTCAACAACAACATAGTCAGTAACAATTGTGGAGATTACCGCCATGACACGACGATTCTTCATGCGGCCTTCTTCTGTCACGTTACTAGCAAGAGGCTCGCTTTCACCAGCACCGCGGATCTTGAGACGATCAGGATTAATGGCGAAATTCTTAACCAAGTAATTCTTGATCGTGGTTGCTCTTCTCTTGGAAAGTTGCAAGTTGTAAGGAGCTGAACCAAGATCACAGGTGTGGCCTTCCAGTAAAGCTTCAGTCTCTGGATAGAGCTGCATAAAGTCTGCAACCTTCTGGATCTCTTCTTCATAACCTGGGCGGAGTGAAGCTTTATTCAGGTCAAATTCCACATGAAGCTCAATGGTTACAACCTTGTCATGTGGCAATTGACGCTCAAGTATAAGGATGTCGCCATCTTCTGTTGGGATTTCCTCAACAGCATACTGATCTTCAATAACATCAGCGATGGCTGGATCTTCGACAATTTCAGTTACTTCTTCAGTATCTGTCATCACCGATTCTTCAACAGCTGTTTCGCTTGGTGTTTCCTCTGTAGCTGTCTCAGGCTCAATTTCAGGAGTAGGGGGTTTAACAGGAACACGGCGTTTAGCAAAAAAGACCTTTTCGACAAAATCAGTCAGTTCAGCTGGGGAGTCAACGGCTTCATATTGAGCCAGAAAGCCACAGCCGCCAACTTTGGCAATGGTGCTCATGTTCTTGGCACCTTGTGGATCATTACCAATCAATATAGGGTAAAAACAAACTGACCCGCGAAACTTCTTTTTCATATATGCGGATTCATAAATGGCCGATTTAGGAATGTTGATACCGTCACTGATGAGAATAATGGCATGTGTACCACTTAATTTACTTAAATCTTTGGTTGCGGAGATGAAAGTCATGCCTAGTGGGTCAAAGTCGCTAATGGCATGGGTTTTGGTAGCAATGATAGGTGTGAAGCCTTTTGCATCAATATGGTAGAGACCAAAAACAGTTGAGAAATCCTGCTCAAAGTTCATTGCTTTTGGGCCGAAAACACGAAGCATCCTTCTATGAGGAATATTTGGTATGGTTTTTCCTATATTGGAAATGAGATGTTTGGCAATTTTTTGATTGCGGGGTTCGCCAACACCTAGAAAAGTTTCTCCCAAACCATCGACAATAATTATTAAATTGTCTGTTTTTTGAAGATAAGCGCCTGTTTTTAGGCGTTTGGTCAGTTCGGCTGAATCATAACCGGCTGGAGAAGCGCTGAATGCAGGGGTTATAAATAAGAAAAAAACTGAAAGCATCAGCAATGGGTTCACAATTGTAAAAAATCGTGATTTCATACACTTACCTCTTTTCTAGAGAATTGCCATAATCAAGTGTTGGTCAAGGAAGAATTAAAATAATTACTCTTTTACCGATTTAATCGACCATATTGTATTATAAATATCTAAAATATCAAAACTTTTATCTTTTGAATTTCCTTGATATTTAGGGGTTTTTTAGGTCGGCAAAAAAGAAAATGGCAATGACACTACCTATGGTGTTTGCGTGGACAACTTCATACTAATGTCAGAGGAGGGAGCAGAATGGGTTAATGCACCAATGGAGATAATGTCCACTCCAGTTTCGGCTATCTCCCTTATATTCATGAGATTTACCCCCCCAGAAGCCTCCACCAAAGCTCTTTTATTAATCACAGTCACAGCTTTTTTCATGAGCTCAGGCGGCATATTGTCGAGCATAATGATATCAACTTTTGCCTCAAGGCATTGTTGAACCTGGTCAATATCTTCTGTTTCTACTTCAATTTTTAAGGTGTGAGGTGCGTGCTGTCTGACACGGTTTACAGCTTCAGAGATAGAGCCGCAAGCAGCTATATGATTATCTTTTATCATAATGCCGTCTGCTAGATTGAAACGATGATTGTAGCCGCCACCAACCCGTACAGCATATTTTTCAAGTGTTCGCAAACCCGGAGTTGTTTTTCGGGTGTCAACAATTTTAACTGGTAAATCTGACACGTTTTGAACAAAACTATTGGTAAGAGTGGCAATACCACAGAGGTGTTGGACAATATTTAAGGCAACGCGCTCGGCTTGTAGGAGTTCAAGGACAGGGCCTTTGCAGGTGAAAACTTCTTCTCCAACCTTTACCGAGCGGCCATCTTCAGATGATTCATACTGTAAATGAGGTATTCGGGTTTTAAAAACTTCAGCGGCAATCTCCATACCTGCGCAAATGAAATCCGTTTTGGCGACAAAACTCGCTTTACCCGGTGTGTCAGGTGGAAAAATTGCCTGGGAGGTAATATCTCCACTTCCAAGATCTTCTTTAAGGAAATGAATGATCGACGATTTTAAGGTGAGAGTATCCATAAGAGTGTTAGTAAACTTTTGGTACGGAATTATAGGTTTTATGAAGATAGACTTCGTGGCACGTGTAATGTAGGGTCAACTAAGTTCATTAACAGTACAAAATATTTAAAAAACTAGGTTTTATAACCAGTTACTTATTAATAATAAATCTTATGCTGGATTGCCACTGTCATCTTCTTGATATAACGAATTTTTCCAGTGACACTTTTCTACTCTCAATCAATAAGTGTCATGTGGAAAGGATCTACTGCAATTCTGTTGAAATGAGTCAGTGGTCTTTACTATCAACTTTTTCGAAACAACAATCCCAGATAATTCCTTTTTTTGGCTTGCATCCGTGGCATTTAGATTCCTCATCTTTTGATGCGTTGAGCCGACTGGTTGAATTTTTAAGTAAACCGTTCACAAGTTGTGGGGAAATCGGTTTGGATCGTCATTGTGATACTGATTTTTCACTGCAAAAAGAAATATTTATAAGGCAACTTGAAATCGCTAAAGATACCAAAAGCTTTGTCGCTATTCATTGCGTCAAAGCCTGGGGCCCCCTTTTAGAGATACTGACAGACTACCAAAATGATATTTCTTTTATGATCCACTCATTTAATGGCTCATATGAGGTCATGGAACGTATCGTTACAATGGGGGGGATGATTTCTTTTTCCGACCGAATTCTTCAAAACAATCAAAGAAAACTTCAAGAGGTTTTAAAGAAAACGCCCCTTGAGAACCTTCTTCTTGAGAGCGATTTTCCATTTCAATCGACCTTGATCGGTAGTTCCCCGAAAATCTACTGTCAACTTTTAACTGATCTCTATACCTTTGTTGCACGTTTGCGAGGCATTTCCTTCACAGATTTAATTCAAATTTTGAGTAAGAATGGATCGATTTGTACGTATTGAAAAATTACTTGGCAAGCCTAAGGCTTTGTGGCTGCAGGAAAGATCCGTCACCATTGCAGGTGTTGGAGCTGTAGGTGGGTATGCCCTGGAAGGTCTTGCAAGGGCTGGAGTCGGTAAAATTCGTATTGTCGATTTTGATATTTTCACTGAATCAAATATTAATCGTCAACTCCATGCCTTGGAGTCAACCCTAGGGCTTACAAAGGTTGCAGCTGCTAAAGACAGAGTGCTTGATATCAACCCCAAGTGCCAAGTTGAGGCCTTGCCACTTTTTGTAGATGATGCATCTGTTACAGAGATTTTAAATCCGAATCCAGATCTCGTTATTGATGCCATCGACTCATTCAATTCAAAAAAAATACTGCTTGAAGCGGCCTATCATCTGCATATTCCCACTGTCTCTTCCATGGGTGCTGCTTTGCGTACAGATCCAAGTCAGATAAGGGTGGATGACCTTCTTCAAACAAAAAAATGCCCACTTGCCAGAAAGTTGCGTAAGTATCTTCGCAAAGATGGCATTCACAAAGGTATTACCTGTGTTTATTCAACTGAGGATGTTAATTTTGAATATGGACAGCCAGCCAAACGTAAAGAAAATGGCTCTACAAAAGAAGAAAGACGCCCTCGGCGAATCTTGGGAAGCTTGCCTACACTCACCGGAATTTTCGGCTTGATTGTTGCTAATACAGCTATATACAAACTTCTAGAAAAATATGACGAATCGTAAACTTTAATAGCGGCTAGAGGCTGCTATTATCGATATTGAAACCAGAGAAGATAAAGGCCGACCATTAACAAAAAGGGTCCATTGCTAAAATAAAATATGTAAACAAGAGGGTAGCGCCGGCCTAAAAAATTTTTCAAATGCCCACGGTTTATAATTTTTGGTATCCAAAACAAAAAAGTAACTAAGGCACCGAAAATCGTAAGAATAAAAGCTATAGTGTTAAGGGGCATTCCATTTCACCTTTATAGGAATTTACTGAACTTGACTGCTTAAAGAGCTTGAAGTTGCAGGTGCTCCATTTGGAACAGGTGTTTGCTGTGGTCTCTGTTCAGGAGATATTTCCTTATTGCCTGGAATCATCCAGCCAAAGGGGAGGGTGATTGTATCGAGAATCCATTTACCTGTTGCCTCACCAATTGCTGATGGAGAAAGGACCGTAACCTTAGGATCATGGAGGGGGCCTGTTACCTTTACGGGCACAGAAACAATTCTTCCCTCACTGCCACCAAGAACACGGCCAACCAATGGAACTTTTGTTACCAGCCCATTTATAGTTGCAAAAGGAACAACAAAGAAAGTGAGGTCGTACTCCATGGTACTGAGGTTGATGTCACCCGTTGCCACCACATCCACACCATCACCATCAATGAAGGCCTTTTCAATGGTGAAAACATTGTCGCAGATATTTCCGGAAATCTCGAAAGAGTTGTAATAAAAACCTTCTGTCCAAATTGCCCCTGAAAGACCGGTTATATTGATAAGGCTGAGGGTCTTAGCCAAAGCGACAAATTTCTTGATGGTTCCTTTCTTTGATGTGAGGAAAAGTCCTCCGCGCTTACAAAGCTTGGTGTCAGAATATATCCGTCCTGATATCTCAAGCGGGCCTTCAACAATGCCATCAAAATTAAAACAAGAAAGGAATTCTTCAAATTTCAGAGGCTTATCAATAGGAGACATCAGCGAGATTTCTTTGGTGGTCTCCTTGGGCCCTTTCCAGGAAAGCTGGCCATTCAAACCAACCCCACAAACTTGACTGTCTTGCAGGTTCAGCTCTGAGTCTGATTTATTAAACTCGTATGTGCCTTTTAGAGGGGTGATGGGTAGTTTATAGGTGTGCTGAGTCTCACCCTTTTCCCCTTTAGTGCCAAAAGGTAAAACAAGACTTTGAAAGTCAAAGCTTAACCGGCCTGAAATCTCATATGGCGAGTCTTTTTCAGAGCGTTTGGGGATCTCTAGGGTTGTATGAAGAAAATGATCTAAATCATCCTGAAAATTTTCGATATTGGTAGTGCTGATCCTAGAAACAGAAATAAAATCCAGATCAAAATGACCTAAACCAGGTTTTGAAGAAAAAACACCGGAAGCTCCAAAAGACTCGTTATTAAAAACAGCCTCCAATTCTTGGATTTTTAAAAGAGATTTTTTTGAAGATAGGTTTAACGTTGGAATATTGCATACTCTCTGCTTCTTTCCCCATGTCCATTGGACATCTTTGGCAACGAGATCTCCTTTAAAGTCAATAAATATCTTCTTGTTTTTGTCGGTGGTTTTATTGATTTTAAAATCCCCTTTGATGGAGTCAAAGGTGGCGTTACTGTCATCTAGGAGGGAACGTAAGGTTCTTTTGGAAATACCACCAGTAAATGAAGAGGTGAATGTTTGCTTATTACTATTTGAATACAAAGCTAAAGAGGCGCTTTCTGTTTTGTTTTTAACTCTAAAAAGTGCAGAGAATGACTGAGGTTCACTGTTAATTTTCAAGTCAAGACTGGTTGAACTGTTTTCAGGTGAAACTATACCTTCAAGGCGGAACGTTTTGTCATCCCAACGAATATTAATATTTTGAACACGATAGTGAGGGCGAGGAATAATAAGGTCAGGGAATATCTTTTTATCTTTTAGCCAGTTGACATGTTTGCTACTAAGCGCACCATTAAACTGGAGATTGCCGTCCCAGGTTTGCCAATCTTTATGAGAAAGATCGCCGTTTAAGTTAACTTCTTCGCCCAAAAGGGTGCCCATACTTGATACGATTTGAATATCCTGGTCCCCAATTATACCCAAAGCCTTGCCTATATTGATTTCTTCAGGAATAGCCGGAGTTTTAAATGTGATGTCTTTTAATTTAGTCTCAAAACTATAGGTGTATTTTTCCGGTTCAAAAAATGGTCCTTGTAGTGAGCCGCTCACCTCAGCACTGCCTTGAATAGAGTCAATCACACCACGAAAACTTTTTTTGAGAAGAGGATATTCTTGCAACTCTCTTAAGAGGGTGTTGGTGTCGAGAAAAACATGTAAAGAATCTATTGAAAAAGGTACAGCTGGATCATTCCATGAGGCCTGCCCGCTTGTCTGCTGGATTGTGTGGGAGCCCAATTTGGCTTTTATGTCTTTCCAGCTAATTGATTCTCCTGTTACCTGCAGGTTTCCTGATGATGGCCGCAGGGGCCAGCTGAGTCGTTCATAACGAAGTTCAGCGTCGTGATATGTATCTACATCAACAACTACGTTAAAGTCGCGTAGATCATCACCAACATGTAGATGGCCATGAGCCCGGCCACTTCCTCGAACCTTGCCTAACTCATGAACAACATCCTCGTCTTCAAGAATGCTGCGTAAAACTGCAGGAAGTTCTTCAAGGTTGGCGTCAATATCCACGTCAACTTTCAGTCCAAACTTATCGTCTGCAAGGCCAACGAGAAATTTCCCGTTAGTTCCCTTGGCATCACCAACCCAGGTGGTAATGTTTTTGCCGGTAAGATCACCTTCCTTGATTACTATTGGGCCTTGGGCATTATTGAGGTCGAGAGGAATGTCTGCTAGATGAATCTCAGAGGTTTCAAGATCCACCTCAATTGTCATTGATGAAACATCCTCAAAGGATTCCACCGGGGCATCAAAGAAATAGGAGGCACTCTTTGCCTGTCCGCTTTGAACAATGTCGCAAACTTCTTGAGCTACTTCGCTGTCGCCTAGCAGGCTTAGAATTTTTTGGCGAATAGCTGTGAGATCTATATCCTTTGATTCAAGGTCAATCTTAATATTTGGTTTTTTCTTGTTTTTGGGCTGGTACCGGCCTATTTCACCCATCATTTTCAGTTTAGGTTCGTGAACCTGTAGTGTTTTTATTTTTAAAGAAAAACCGTCACCTGCCGGTAAATGTAGGTTGATGTCACCTTTGCCCAGTCTGAAATTTTCATGTGCATTACTTCGTGACAAAGAAAAATCAGGAATATCTCCAGACAGGCCTAGAATGAGGTTGTTAAGATCTTTTTCAATAGTTAAAGACAGGGTGCTGATATCGTTTAGTGGTTTCAGAAGTGTATTACCTTTATTAGCCAAAATCTTTTGGGACCGAAGGTCTTGGATCTCACCTCTCATGGTTCCTCGGCCTCTAGAGTCAAACTTGCCATTTAGAGCTATTCTTTTTGCAAAGCTGGCATCACTTTCCCATGAATAATCACCGCCTCTGCCGCGAATTGCAAGGCTGGCATTAATGTTCTTTAAGGAGAGTTTTTTTAGAGCAAAAAGGTTGTTTTGATACTCCGGAAGCAGAAGAGAACCATTATCGATAATAAATTTCACCGGCGGAAGACTGACCGAAGTAAAACTTTCATTTTCGTCTTTAGGTGAAAATTCATGAAGGTGAATAGTCGGGTGAGAAACATGCACCCGGCCCAAAGAAGAAAGACCTAAAAAAATCCTCCAGGAAGGATATAACGTCGCTTCAGGACTTGTGAGTGAAAAGTCTTGATGAAGGACTTCAACCTGTTTGACCTTGGCATGTGGGAATGGAAACCATGTGAATTTTACGTCCTCGACACTAGCATCAACAACATACCAGCTATTAATTCGGGCGAGGATTTGATCTTGAACCTTCTGGCTCTCTATGAGCAAAGGTGCACTGATCATTATTCCTGCTATAACAACTAAGAGGGTGCCTATAAAAAAAAGAAGCTTTTTTTTCATTAGATAATAATTAACATCGAGTGAAGAAAATATGAGAACAAGTCATCTGATTATTATTCTACGCTGGCTAGCATGCTGTCAATCGTTGCAAGCCCGCCCTCCCAAAATAGCGGGTCATTAAGGTTGACACCAAAGGGTTCAACTAGTTCGTAGGGTGAAAGACTACCGCCTGCGGCGAGCAATGCTAAGTATTTAGGGACAAATTCATCACCTTCGTTCTTGTAAAGGTTATACAGCGCAAGAACTAAAAGTTCTCCAAAGGCATAGGAGTAGACATAGCCAGGAGTATATAGAAAATGTGGGATATAGGCCCACCAGATGTCATAATTTCCTGTCAAGGAAACAGAGTCACCAAACATCTCTTCCTGGGTCGTACGCCAGTGTTCATTCATTAATTCTTGGGATAGTTCCCCTTTATCACGACGACTATTGTGAATACGATTCTCAAAGCGATTCATCGAGATCTGGCGGAAAACAGTGGCAAAGATCGACTCAAGTTTCTGGCAGGTAAATGCCTGTCTTTCCTGAGGCGAATTGAGGATTTCAAGCTGGCTATGGAAGACCAGAAGTTCTGCAAAGACCGAGGCTGTTTCCGCCAGCACAAGGGGTGTGTCGCTATTGTAATATCCTTTTTCAGCGGCCAGGTACTGGTGAACACCATGGCCAAGTTCATGGGCTACAGTTGAAACGTCACGAATATTGCCGGTATAATTCACCAACACATATGGGTGGACTTCGGGCACACAGGGATGGGCAAAAGCTCCACCTCTTTTCCCTTCAACAATGGGGGCATGAATCCAACCCCTGTCAAAAAAGAAAGAAGCTATTTCAGCCATTTTTGGTGAAAAATCTTGAAAGGCATTTAGGACCATTTTTTTGCATTGTGGCCATGTCACCTTTTCATCAGGTAGGTGGGGTAAAGGAGCATACCGATCGTAATCTTGGAGGGTGTCGAGCTCAAGAAGCCTTTTTTTAAGGTGATAGTAGCGCTGAACAATGTCATAGCGCTTGGTCACCGACGAAACGAGAACTGTCACAGTGTCATCAGTTAATTCGTTGGCCAGATTCATGGAACTTGCCCAAGAGGAATAACTGCGGAGACGATCAGTAATCATCTTGTCTGCTAAAATGGTGTTAAAAATATGGGTGATGATATGAAGCTGTGACCGCAACCCGAATGT
>SWCD01022118.1_pt2 | contig 17421 bp, 15 predicted proteins | sample 4693011 | NCBI WGS metagenome assembly SWCD01 (sample SAMN10267278, study PRJNA491770) | bioreactor metagenome | isolation source: DHS bioreactor inoculated with marine | place: Japan: Omine Ridge, Nankai Trough | reverse complement strand
TTGGGCATCTGGTGCGTTCTGGATCGTGCGACCGGCGAAAAGATCGGCGATGGCGTGCTGACACCAGTTCCCATCGAGACCGAAGACCCGGATTGGGCGCAACTGGTGCCCGATGCTTACCCCGAGGCAGAAATCGAGGTGGGATACCTGCTCAAGCCCGGCGCGTGGGGTCAGGGCTTTGCCACAGAAATCTGTGACCGATTGCTGCGTTTTGCCTTTCAACAGACGGCCTTGGCGCAGGTTGTGGCCTGCACCGACCCGGACAATCGCGCCTCGCAAAACGTGCTGCGTAAATGCGGGATGCGCGATTGCGGCCCGGCGCGCGCCTATGCCAGCGATGTGGCATGGTTCGAGATGACCCGCGCCGAGTGGCGCGCTCAGGCGTCGAACCAATAGCCGTCGGGGTCGCCGGGATAAACGCCCAGATTGCGCCCGTGGCCTTGATACCCCATCAACCGGCGCACGGCGTCAGGGTATTGATCCGCCTTGGATTTCGGCACCGAGAGATACATGTTCTCCTCTTGCCGGAGCCAGCCCAGCGAATAGGTGGTGATCAGCCCCTTGCGCGGGGCGGAGGCACGGTTGGCCCCGCCCGCATGCACCGTGGCGCCAAGGTAGAACAGCACCGAACCGCGCGGCATCACCGCCTGCGTGATCTGATCCTCGGTGATGCTCTTGATCGGGCGCAGGTCCTGAGAGCCGGGGACAACCCGCGTCGCGCCATTCTCGGCGGTGAAATCGTCCAGCGCCCACATCGCGGAAATCTGGAATTCCACGCCGGGAATCCGGATCGGGTAGAAATCGTCGTCGCGGTGCAGCACCTGTGCCTTTTCCCCCGGCAGGATTTCGATCGCGGTGGACGACCCGATGCGATAGCTGATGCAATGGCGTTTGAGCACGCGGTCGGCCACCTCCATCACCAGCGGATGCGCGAGAATATCTGCTGCCGCTTCTGAAATCTTGAGGATGCTGCCCAGCCTCCGCGTTTTGTAGCCATTGAAGTCATTGGCGAATTTGTGCCCTTGTTCATCGAACGGGCCACGCAGATCAGCCGTGACGCGGTCGAGCAGATCAGGGCCTGCTACCGCTTCGACGACTACCCCGCCCTCGCTCAGCAGGGCCTTGGCGATCATGCCCGGATCGGCTCTCGCGTTCAGGCGCGCGACCTCAACCATTGTATTCGGCGCTGAGTTGGGTCAGCCCCGCCTCCATGATATCGAACATTTCATCTATCTCCTCTGTGGTGATGATCAGCGGCGGCGAGAACACCGCCATATTGCCGTAAGGGCGCAGCAAGAGGCCCCGCGCCTCGCAGGCGGCATCGAGTTTGGCCCCGAATTGCAGGTGTTTGGCATAGCTTTCGTCGCTGAGGTCTGGCCGACATTCGAGACAGCCCAAGAGCCCCATGCCGCGCGCGTCGCCGACGATGTCGAACCTCTCGCCGATGCTGCGCAACCGCGCCTGAAACTGTGGGGTGATGCGCCGGACATGGGCGAGAATATCCTCGCGCTCGATGATCTCGATATTCTTGAGCGCGGCGGCGCAGGCCACGGGATGTCCGCAATAGGTATAGCCATTGTAGAACACGTCATCGCCCTCGACCCCGGCCAGCCGTTCCATCAGCCGGTCCGACAGGATGCAGGCCCCGAGCGGCACATAGCCAGAGGTCAGCCCCTTGGCGCAGGTGATGATGTCGGGGGTGACGCCAAAGACCTCTTCGGAGGCGAACCAATGGCCCAGCCTGCCAAAGCCGGTCACGACCTCGTCCGAGATATAGAGGATGTCGTGCTGGCGGCAGATTTCGGCGGTGCGTTGGTGATAGCCGGGGGGCGGCACGACCACGCCGCCGGAACACAGGATCGGTTCGGCGATGAAGGCACCGATACGCTCGGGGCCAACGTCGGCGATCATCTGCTCGAACTCCGCGATCTTGGCCTTGCCCCAATCCGCCACGCTCATGCCTGCGGGACGGCGGTAGGGGTTCACATCGGGCAGAAAGCGGACCAGATCATCGGCCTTGTCAAAGCGCGTCTTGAAGCGCTCCTTGCCGGTCACGGTGGCGGCGAGATAGGTCGAGCCGTGATAGGCCTTTTCGCGCGAGAGCACGATCTTCTTGTCCGGGCGGCCCAGCCGGTTGTTGAGGAATTGCACGACCCGGATGGCGGTATCGACAGCGGTCGAGCCGCCGGTGGTGAAATGCACGGTGTTGAGATCGCCGGGGGTCAATTCCGCCAGCTTGCGCGCCAGAAGCGCGGCGGGTTCGGTGGTGAAGGACCAGGGCGAGGCATAGGGCATCGACATGGCCTGTGCGGCAATCGCCTCGGCCATTTCGGCCCTGCCATAGCCGATCTGAACACACCACATCCCCCCCGGCCCGTCGATATGGCGCTTGCCCGTGCTATCCCAGATATGGATGCCCTGCGCGGTGTTGACCCGCAAGAGATCAGACTTGCGCCAGTCGCGGATGCCCGTCCAGGGGTGCAGGTTATGGGTGCGATCCCAGAGGGTCAGGTCGTCGGGGGCAGGCGTGTTGGAATGGGTGTTCATGGTATTCTCCGTCTGAGTCATGTCTGGTCAGATCAGGTCTGGCCGGGCGGGGTGGCGCGGGCGCGGGGCGGGCGGAAAAAGGCCGATCTGACCGGCGTTAGCCGTGCCATCCGGCGGTCCCATTTTCCTTCTTCCAGCGTGTATATCTCGGCCCAGAGGTCGCTCGGGTGCCGCGCGGCAAAGGGCATCTGCACATGGGCGAGGGCGATGTTGCGCTTTGCGGTGGGCGACCAGACGCCCGAGGTGACATGCCCTGCCTCGCGCCGCTTGGCGTGATAGATTAGCGCGCCTTGGGCGGATTTGAACCCCTCGACATCGAGCCGCATCAAGAGGCTGCGGGGCTTGGCCGCTAGGAGCGCGCGGCGGCCGTTGAAATGCCCCTTGGTGAAATAGACCATGGGGCCAAGGCCCAATTCAAGCGGTGTGTGCCCGCGGTGCAGGCGTTCGGTGGCATGGGCAGGCTGGAAATCGACGCCCGCGACCATGAACCCCGCCTCGATCCGGGCGATGTTCACCGCCTCGTAGCCGATGGCGCGCAGGCCAAGGTTTTCGCCCGCGCGCCAGAGCCGATCCCAGAGAGGCAGGGCATCGCCCCACGCCGTCCAAAGCTCGTATCCCAGATCACCAGTAAACCCGGTGCGCGAGATCATAAGCCCCGGTTCCACCTCGGCCAGATCAAAGGGGCGCAGATGCGCCACCTTGAACCCCGCCGCGCACAGCACTGCAAAAGCGGTCGGGCCTTGCAAGGCCAAGCCGGCAATCTCTTGGCTCTCGTCAAGAATGTCTGCATCAAATCCCCATGCCGCTTCCAACAGCCATGTCAGCATCGGCTCCTGACAGCACAGCCGCCAGTCATCCGCCTCAAGGTGAAAGAGCGTGCCGTCGTCAATCACCATCCCTTCCTCGTCACACCAGATCGCATAGCCGACCCGGTGCAGAGGAATTTTGGTCACGTCGCGCGTGACAAGGCGGTTGAGCACGCGCGCGGCATCTGGCCCGGTGATGCGGTATTTATGCAGCGGCGAGATATCAAAGAGCGCGGCCTGATTGCGCAGGGCGAAATATTCGAACTCCACCGTGTCGAGCATCGAGGGTGCCGCATAGCCAGCCCAGCCATACCAGCCCTGCGCCCGGTTGAGCGCGGCAAGTCGCGAATGCACGGGCCCGTCGATCAGGCCCAGCTTGGGATCGGTGGCGATGCTCATGACGTGCCCCTCAAGGCGGCGTGCGCCGCATTGCGCCCCGCCAGCCCCATCAGATCGCCACCAGGATGGGCGGAGGCCCCGCAAAGGTAGAGGCCTGATGGCCCCATCCTATAGCGTCCGATGCCGATGGAAGGACGCAGGGTGAGAAGCTGATCGAGGCTCATTTCCGCATGATGCCAATGCCCGCCCGGCGCGCCGGTCTCGGCTTCGATCCGGTCGGGCGGGATCACCTCGGCCCCGATCACAAGCTGGGGCAGGCCGGGAGCATAGCGGGTGAGCGTTTTGAGGGTGGTCTGGAGCAAGGTATCGCGTGCGGCTGCGTTCCAGCCGCCCGCCAGATCAACCGGCGCGTAGCTCACGATGAGCGACAGGGCATGGCCCTGCGCCCCGCGCTGGGCCGGGTCCGTCTGACCGGGCAAGAGCGCCTCGATCACCGGATGGGGCGATATTTCGCGGTATTTCGACGGGTTGAAGGCGTCTTCGACGTAAGATGCGGAGGGTGCGATCACCATGCGGGCCGCGAGCAGATCATCGAGCAGGCCGGGGATCGCGGGCAGGGCGCTGAGCGTCAGGTTGATCTTGGCCACCGTGCCGCGCGCGCGGATATGGCGCAGGCGGCGGGTGGTTTCGATGTCGAAATGCGCAAGCCCCGTCATCTCTGCGGTGATCCGCGCGCCGCCGCTGCTCAGGACGCGGGCGGTATGGAGTGTCTCGCCCCGGTCGGTGATCACGCCGGTCACGCGGTCCTGATCCGTGAGGATGCGGGCCACGCCGCAGCCTGTCTCGATCACCGCGCCAGCCCGCCCGGCTGCCCCGGCGAAGGCGTCGATCACCGCCGCCATGCCGCCCCTCGGCAGGCTTGCGCCGCCGCCATGCCCCATGCGGTAAAGAAGGCCAAAAACCGTGCCGGGTGCGCGTGGCCCCGCCGCCGCCCCGCGCACCGCATCCGCCGCCAAGAGGCCCGCAAGGGGGCCATCGGGCAACTCGTCAAGGATGAGGTCATAGGCATTAGACAAGAGTATTTGCAGAAACCGCCGCATCTCGGGCTTGCCCATGCGGCGCAGGCCAAGGCCCATGCGGCCCAGGCGCCATATCTCCTTGATCCGGTCCGGCGAGAGCAAGGGCGCAGCGCCCCCCGGCGGGGCGGCTTCGGCGAGGTGGCGCAAGAGCGCGGCATGGGTGGTGAGGCGTTCGTGGAACGCCGCAAAACCCGCCGCATCGGGGTGTGTGCCTCCATCGGCAAAGTGGACGCTTGCACCTTGCGTGACCACATGGCGGCCATCTTCGGAGAGCGCCACCGTGGGTAAAGCCACAGTTTCGAACGGCCAATCGCGGGCACCCAAGCCTAACTCGCGCCGCACCAAGGGGCTGAGATTATAGAGCAGATGTGCCATGCGCGGCGCGCCGCTGGCATCGGGGGCGGCCATGCCGCCCAGATGCGCCGCGCGTTCCAGCAGGCAGACGGATTTACCCGCCCGCGCCAGCACCCCGGCCGCCGCGAGGCCGTTCAGCCCGCCGCCAATCACGATGGCGTCAAAGGTGCGGGTGATGCTCATGCCGCATAGCCCTTGCGCGGCGCGCGGGGCCATTCGCGCCGCAGGATGGCGCGGGCGGCGTTGGCCCCCGGTGCTGCCATCACCCCGCCGCCCGGATGGGCAGACGAGCCGCAGAGATAGAGCCCGCCGATGGGCGAGCCATAGCCGGAATAGCCGGGCACGGGGCGGTTGAAGAAAAGCTGATCAAAGGTCAACTCGCCCTGAAAGATATTGCCTTCGGTCAGACCCACTTCGGTTTCCAATTCCAGCGGCGAGCGGACCTCCATATGCTGAATGCGCTCGCGGATATCCGGGCAGGCAATGGTAATCTGGTCCAAGACGGTCTCGGCCAGCGCGTGCCGCGCCGCGTCCGTCCAGTTCTGGCCGCTGCGCTGGCCATCTGCCGCCAGATCATAGGGCGCGTATTGCACAAAGACCGTCATCATGTGGCTGCCCGGCGGGGCCATGGTCGGGTCGATCTGACTGGGGATTAGCATGTCGATATAGGGGCGCGCCGACCAGCGCCCGGCCTTCCAGTCGTCATAGGCGCACTCCAACTCCCATAGGCTTTGCGAGACATGCAGATCGCCGCGCAGAAAGCTGGCATGCGAGGGTGCGGCGGGAAAGGCGGGCAGGCGGTCGAGCGCGATGTTGAGCTTGGCCGAGGAGCCCCGGATCTTGAACCGCTCGACCGCGCGGGTGAACTCCTCGGGCAGGGCGGCGCGGTCCACGTGTCTGAGGAATGTGCGTTTCACATCCATGTTCGACGCCACGACCGGCGCGTGATATTCGGTGCCATCCTCCAGCGCCACGCCGGTCACGCGCCCCTCCTTGACGAGGATTTGCGCAACACCTGCGCCAACGCGGACAGTGCCGCCCGCCGCCTCGAATGCCGCGCCGAGCGCGTTGGAAATCGCCCCCATGCCGCCGCGCGCAAAGCCCCAAGCCCCGATGCCGCCGTCGATATCGCCCATGTAATGATGCAAGAGCACATAGGCGGTGCCCGGCGAATAGACGCCGAGCCCCGTGCCGATGATGCCCGACCCGGCCAGATGCGCCTTGATCAGATCGCTCTCGAAATGCTCGTCCAGAAGATCGCCGATTGACATGGTCCAGAAGCGCAGAGTTTCGGCAAGCTCCTTGCGCCCCAGCCCATGCGCCTGTTTCACCATATAGGCCATTTCGCCCAGATCGCGCGGGCGCAGCGAGGCGGGATCAGGCGCGTCGCGCAACAGAAACGGGCGGATGAACCGGCATTGCCGCAGGATCATCTGCGCATAGCGCGGATAGGCATCGGCATCGCGGGGCGAATGGCGCGCCATTTCGCGCTGAAGCGCGTGATGATCCGAATAATAAGCGAAGTAATCGCCGTCCGGCGTGAAACTCGCCCCGCCCTCATAGGGAATCACCTGTAGGCCGTATGTCGGCAGGTCGAGATCGCGCACAATCTCGCGCCGCAAGAGCGAGCAGACATAAGAGCAGTTGGAATAGGTCCACCCTTCGTGCAGCGAGCGGCTCACCGCCGCGCCGCCGATCCAGTCGTTCTTTTCCACAACCAGCACCTGACGGCCTGCGCGTGCCAGATAGGCGGCGGCGGTCAGGCCGTTATGGCCCGCGCCGATGATGATGGCGTCAAATGAGGATTGGGACCGCATGGCGTTGCTCCTGTCGTCATCCTAGCCAAGTCGGATTTCGTCGTAAAGTTTTTTTGAGCGCTCAAATAAATTTTTATGGGCTGACGCGCTGCGCGACCTGTGGCATGGATGAGGGAACCGTTAGGAAAAGGGTCAGAAGTGGGCGGGGCAACGACCAGAAAACCGCGAAAAGAGCGCAAGGAGAACGCCGAACGTCGCCGCAGGCAGCTCTTGGATGCGGCGCGGCGGTCGATCCTGACGCATGGTCTGGCACGCACCACGCTGGCCACCGTCGCCGATGAGGCAGGGCTGTCGCAGGGCGTGGCGGTGTTCTATTTCACCTCGAAAGGTGGGCTGCTGACCGAGACGCTGCGCGACCTATATGAAGGCTATGAGAGCCTGTGGATGCGGGCGCTGGAGGGGGCGGGCGATGCGCCAATGGACCGGCTCATGGCCCTTCTTGCGGCGGATTTCAGCGCCGAGGCCTGTGGCCCCGATGTCCTGCCGCTCTGGTTCGCGTTCTGGGGTGAATTGCGGTTTACGGGACATTACGCCGAGGTTGCGGCAGAGTTCGACACGCGGCGCCATGCGGCGCTGTCGGGCATCTGGGCGGCGCTCTTGCCTCAATCTAGCCAAACGGAGGCGGAGCAATTGGCCGAGTGGATGGAATCCCTCACCGATGGCTATTGGCAACGCCTGCATCTCGCACCCGAAAGCTATGACCGCGCCCGCGCCTTGGCGGCGAGCAAAGTGTGCCTGTCGCGGCTGGTGCCGGACCTGCTGCGCATAACGCCGGCGTGACACTGGGCGTTCACCCCTCGGGACGGTTCGCGGGATCGAGGGCTGCGTAGAATTTGCGCAGGTACTTGGGCACATGCCAGATGCAGGGCGTGCCTGCCGGGATAAAGAACACGTCGCCCGCCGTGAAATGGTGCCGGGTGCCGTCCGCTTCGGTCAGATACAGCTCGCCCTCCAGAACCTGTGCCATTTCGTGATAGGGGAAGGGTTCCAATTCGGTATTCAGCACCTGGGTATCCCACAGGCCGATGTCGAAATTGCCCAGATCGCTGCTGAAGAGGATGCGGTCGCGTTGTGGCGTGCTGGTGTCCTCCATCAGTTCGGCATCGGTCAACGTCATCTCGGTCGAGAGCACGACCAAGCCGCCCTCTGCCGTCAGGTCTTGTGGCGCTGCGGCGCGGGGATCGTTGTAGGTCATGAAGAATTTGCGGACAGGGTCCTCCTGCTGCCAGCTGACCGGGATGCCGTTGCGGATGGCGGCACATTGCCCCGCCTTGGCCCCCATGCTCGCACCCGCGGCATCGCGCAACTTGAACGCGCCTTCCTGCAGGACGATGAACTCGTCCCCTGGAAAGGGACCGAAGGCCTCTTGCATCGGGGTCGAGTGCCAGACGCCGACAGTGAGGCCAAGGTCGGCATCGGCAAAATAGACATGCAGGGCCTGTGCCTCGGGCGGGGTTTCAAACTCGGCCGGGTCGATAGGCACGGGTGTCAACCCTGCAGGGCCGTTCGGGTTCAGGCGGATGATGCCGGAATTGTCGCGCATGTCGTGTCTCCTTTGACCTGTTTATTGCGCCTGAGCTGCGCGATCCTTGATCATTCCGACGCCAGCACATGTCCCCGCCGCAGCGGGGTCGAGCAAAGTCCTTGACTCGATTCCCAAATGGCTGAGATGATTGAACGACCATTCAATGACATGCCCGAGCGACGGAAAATGTCAACTGTCCTGAGCTGTGGCGCATGAACCATAACGATTGCGTGACGGGACCCACCGCCAAAGTGGGCCTGCGCCAACAGGGGAGACTGGGACCACATGGACATTCTGGACCAACTCGGCGCTGTGCGCCAAGGTAAGTTGAGCCGACGCAAATTCACCAAGGGGTTGCTCGCCGCGGGGGTGGCATTGACCACCGTGCCGTTGCCTGCACGCCGTGCCATGGCCGCCGAGGGCGATCAGGCCACCTATTTCACTTGGGGGGGCTATGATATCCCCGAACTTTTTGGCCCCTATCAGGAAAAGAACGGCGCTCTGCCGAATTTCGCCATTTTCGGCGGCTCGGAAGAGGCGCTGACCAAGATGCGCGGCGGTTTTGTCGTCGATGTCTCGCACCCTTGCAACCAGTCGATGCCGCGCTGGGTGCAGACGGGGCTGTTCCAGCCGATTGACACCAGCCGCGTCGCCAACTGGGGCGATGTGATCCCGGAACTGGTCGATCTGCCGGGCAATGATGCCGAGGCGGGCAAGGTCTGGATGGCGCCGTTTGATTGGGGGCAAACCTCTGTCACCTATCGCACCGACCTTGTGGAGCTGGAGGGCGAGGAAAGCTGGGACATCCTGTGGGACGAGCGGTATTCCGGGCGGCTGGGGTCGCTGGCCTCGGGTGGCGATGCATGGTGGTGCGGGGCGATCAAGGCAGGCGTTGATTTCGCCAATATCGACACGGCCGAAGCCTTTGACAAGATCGCCGCCGTGATGCGCGAACAGCGCCCGCTGATCCGCCTTTATACCGACGACACGACCACGCTGGAACAGGCGCTCTCGGCGGGGGAAATGGTGGCCTCGATGACCTGGAACAGCTCTGCGGTGCTGTTGCAGACCGAAGGTGTTCCCGTGAAGTTCGCCAAGCCCAAGGAAGGCGCGCTGACTTGGGTTTGCGGCGTGATGATCCACAAGGACGCGCCCAATCTCGACCGTGCCTATGACGTGATCGACTCGCTGCTCAGCGTCGAGACCGGGCATTTCATGATCAACGACTGGGGCTATGGCCATTCCAACAGCAAGGCCTTCGACAAGTTCGACGACGCGACGCTGGCGGGGCTTGGCCTGAGCAAGAATCCGGTCGAGATCCTGAACGCGGGGCATTTCCAGCAGCCGCAGACGCAGGAATGGGAAACCCAGATGAACGAGCTCTTCGAGCAGATCAAGGCCGGGTTCTGACCCCGCCCGCACCGCCCGTCCGCCCCGGCGGGCGGGCCTATTGATCCAGCCTCTGAGGAGTGCGCGCAGGAATGGCCGAAACCTCTTTGCCGAAACGCCGCACAGCGGACGGGCCGCCCCGCGCGTCTGGGTCGCGCATTTTACGCTTGTTTCACCGCAGCGAGAGCGCGCGCGGCTATCTGATGATGGCCCCCACACTCACGATCATGACCTTTGGCATTGTGGTGCCCTTTGTTATTCTCATTGTCATCAGCCTCTGGACCCGGCATGGCTTTGGCTTTGACACCACGCTGACGCTGGCCAACTACGCCCGAAGCTGGAGCGAGCCGATTTATGGCACCCTGATGCTGCGGTCGTTCTGGATGTCGGGCGTGGCCACTGTGGTTACGGTGCTGCTCTGCTATCCCATGGCCTATTTTGTGGCCTTTCATGTCCATAGAAACAAGATGATGTGGATCATCTTGATGACCCTGCCATTCTGGACCAGCTATCTCTTGCGGGTCTTTGCGTGGAAGGTGATCCTTGGCTATGAGGGCGTGATCAATTCCGGGCTGATGTCGGCGGGGCTGATCGAGGCGCCGCTCAGTTTCCTGCTCTATAGCCCGACGGCGGTGATCATCACGCTGGCGCATGCCTGGGCCGCCTTTGCCATTCTGCCGCTCTATGTGTCGCTGGAAAAGATCGACCGCTCGCTTCTTGAGGCCGCGACCGATCTGGGCGACGGGCCCATGGCACGGTTTTTCCGCGTGACATTGCCCCTGTCGATGCCGGGGGTGATCGCGGCCTCGTTCCTGATCTTTATCCCCACCACCGGCGATTACATCACGCCTGCGCTCTTGGGCGGGCCGGATGGCGCGATGATCGGCAATCTCATCCAGTTGCAATTCGGCGCGGTCAACAACTGGCCGATGGGGGCCACGCTGTCGATTGTCCTGATGCTGTGGATCGCGGCGCTGGCGCTGGTGTTTCTGCTTGTCACGCGCAAGGTGCAGGGGCGCATCACATGAGCAGTTATATCAAGCGCCCAAACCGCGCGCTGCAACTCTACGCGGTGCTGTTCCTGATCGTGCTCTATGTGCCGGTGCTTTTCATCCCGCTCTTCAGTTTCAACGATTCAATCTATGTCCGCTTTCCACTTCAGGGCGTAACCCTGAAGTGGTATGGCGAGCTTTGGACCCGCGAGCCGGTTTGGAATGCGCTCTGGAACAGCGTCAAGGTGGGGCTGGTGGTCTCTGTCATCTCAACCGTGCTGGGGGTGATGGCGGCGCGTGCGATCACCCGCACCCGGATGCGGGGCAAGGGGGCGCTTGTGACCTTCATCATGATGCCACTGGTCATTCCCGGCATCATCTTTGGCGTGGCACTTTTGGTGCTGCTCAGCCGGCTGGGCGTGCCGCTTTCGCTTTATACGGTGGGGCTTGGGCATCTCATCATCTGTCTACCCTTTGCGGTCGCCACGCTCTTGCCGCGCTTTGAGGGGTTCGATCCCTCGATGGAAGAAGCCTCGGCCGATCTGGGCGAAAACGGCTGGTGGACATTTTGGCGCGTGACCTTTCCGATGGTCATGCCGGGGATCGTGGCGAGCCTGCTGCTGACCTTCACCATCTCGTTTGACGAATTCATCATGGCGTTTTTCCTGACCGGCACCGATCCGACGCTGCCGATGTATATCTGGGGGCAGTTGCGCTTTCCCAAGGAATTCCCCTCGGTGCTGGCCATGGCCGCGCTGATCCTTTTCGTGTCTTTCGCCCTTGTCTTTGTCGCCCAATGGATCGGGCGCAAAGGCCTGGAGGAACAAGAGTGAAGGCCCCCTCATCCATGACCCCCTCGGACCGTTTCATCTCTATCCGCAGTGTCAGCAAACGCTTTGGGGCCTTTACCGCCATCGAAGATATATCGATGGACATTGGGCAGGGCGAGTTCTTTTCCCTGCTCGGGGCTTCGGGCTGTGGCAAGACAACGCTTTTGCGGATGCTGGCGGGGTTCGAAGCCCCGTCGAAGGGCGAGATTTTCATCGACGATCAACCGATGTCGGACGTGCCGCCGCATCACCGCCCGGTCAACATGGTGTTCCAGAGCTATGCGATTTTCCCGCATCTCAACGTGCGCGACAATATCGCCTATGGCCTGCGCAAACAGAAACTGACGCCCGCCCGCCGCGCCGAGATGGTCGAAGAGATGCTTGATCTGATCAAGCTGCCGGGCTATGGCAACCGCAAGGCCAATGAGCTGTCGGGTGGCCAGCGCCAGCGCATCGCCCTGGCGCGCGCCCTCATCTTACGGCCCAAGGTGCTGTTGCTCGATGAACCCTTGGGGGCGCTTGACAAACAGTTGCGCGAGCAGATGCAGCTGGAATTGCGCGCGCTGCAACGACAGGTCGGCATCACATTTGTCTTTGTCACCCACGATCAGGAAGAGGCGCTGACCCTATCAGATCGGATCGCGGTCATGTCCGGGGGCAAGGTGTTGCAGGTGGATACGCCGGCTGGCCTCTACGAGACCCCGAGAACGCGCGCCGTCGCCAGCTTTATCGGGACCATGAATTTCTTTCGCGGCACCGTGCGGCGCAATGGCTCTGTCATGGCCGCGATCGAGGCCGAGGGGCTGGGCACCATCCCGATGGCAACGGCACAGCTGACCAAACCCGACGGGGCCCCGGTGCAAATCGCCCTCAGGCCCGAGAAATTCAGCCTCTCGCCCAAGAGGCCGGAGGGGGGGCTTGCCGTCGAGGGGCGCTTGCGCACAGCCGCCTATATGGGCGAACGTAGCCAATACTACCTCAGCATTCCCGGCAAGGCAGAGCCGGTCGCGGTTTCTGCCCCCAACTCCCATCGGTTGATGGGGGGCCATGATCTGCCCGAGGGTCAGGCACTCTGGCTCTCATGGTCGCCCGAGTCCATTGTCATGCTCGACATAGATTAATCAAAGGAGAGGGGTATGCGGTTCCAGAGCGCCAGCCCCGACAAACCCATGCAAGAGACCGCGACGCCAACCTCCGTTACCGGCAAGCCCCGCCGCACCGAACCCAAAACCGTCCGGCGCAGGCAATTGATCGAGGCCACCATCGATTCCATCGCAAAATACGGCATTGCTGGCACCACGATGTCCACGGTCACGGAAATTGCCGGGCTATCGCTTGGCCTCGTGAACTTTCATTTTCAGAGCAAACAGAACCTGCTGGAGGAAACGCTCAAGTTTCTGGCGCGCGAACACCATGACCATTGGCGGCGCGCCTATGGGAATGCAGGGCTGAGCGCGCGGGACAAGTTGATGGCGATCGTCGAGTCGCACTTCGACCCCAAGATCTGCACGCCCCGGAAACTGGCGGTGTGGTATGCGTTTTTTGGCGAGGGCGGGCGGCGTACGGTTTACCGCGCACTGGTCGATGCCCTCGACGACGAACGCTTTGCCCTCTCGAAACGCCTGTGCCGCGACATCGCACGCGAGGGCGGCTATCCCGGCCCGCCGGTCGATACCATCGCGCATACGCTTGAAGGGCTTTATGATGGGCTCTGGCTGAATATCCTGATGTATCCGGACACGTTTGATCGCGATGCGGCGCGCGCCAAGGTACAGGCCTATCTGGCGATGGCCTTTCCTTTGCATTTCGAGATGCCGAAGGAGGCGCGCGCCGAGACCGCTTGCCGCGCGGAGAAGCTTGGATGACTCGCAACCCAAGTCACGATATTCTGTTCGAGCCGGTCCGTATTGGGCCTGTCACCGCGCCCAACCGCTTCTATCAGGTGCCGCATTGCACCGGCATGGGCTGGATGCGGCCGCGCACACTTGCGGCCATGCGGGGCGTCAAGGCCGAGGGTGGCTGGGGTGTGGTCTGCACCGAATACAATTCCATCCACCCGACATCTGATGACCTTCCGCATCCGTCGGCCTCGCTCTGGGATGTGAGCGACGTGCGCGCCCATGCCCTGATGACCGAGGCCGTGCATGAACATGGGTCACTGGCCGGAGCAGAGCTTTGGTATGGGGGGGCGCGCACGCCCAACATGATGACGCGTCTGCCGCCAATGGATCTGGGGTCGGTGCCCAATCTCGCGGGGCACCCCTATCAGACCCGCGCCATGGACAAATCCGACATCCGCCAATTCCGCCACTGGCACAAACGCGCCGCCCTGCGCGCCCGCGATGCAGGTTTTGACATCGTTTATGTCTATGCCACGCATGGCTATCTGATCTCGAACTTTCTCAACCCGCGCATCAACACGCGGGGCGATGAATATGGAGGCAGCCTAGAAAACCGGGTGCGACTGGTGCGCGAACTGATAGACGAGACCAAGGAAGCCGTGGGCGACCGCTGCGCCGTGGCGGTGCGGTTCGCGGCGGATGAAGAGGGAGATCGCGACGGGCATCCCGTCTGGGGCGAGCGGCGTGAGATGTTCGCAATGCTGGCCGAATTGCCCGATCTCTGGGATATCAACATCGCTGATTATTCACTGGAAATGGGCGTGTCGCGCTTCGTCAAGGAGGGCGCGCTGGAGCCTTACATGACATGGGTGAAATCGGTCACGACTAAGCCGGTTGTCACCGTTGGCCGCTTTACCTCGGCCGATACGATGGCCGCCCAAATCCGGCGCGGCATCGTGGATTTCATCGGGGCCGCGCGCCCGTCGATTGCCGACCCGTTTCTGCCGCGCAAGATTGCCGAGGGCAGGCTCGGGGCCATCCGGGAATGTATCGGCTGCAACGTCTGTTATTCCGGCGACAGTCTGGGCGTGCCGATCCGCTGCACGCAAAACCCGACCATGGGCGAGGAGTGGCGGCGCGGCTGGCATCCCGAACGCATCGCGCCACGGTCGCGCGACGCGCATGTGCTGATCGTGGGCGCGGGTCCGGCAGGGCTTGAGGCGGCGCGCGCCCTAGGGGCACGCGGCTATCGCGTGACGCTGGCCGAGGCCACGCGCGAATTGGGCGGGCGCGTTCTGCGCGAGGCCAGCCTGCCGGGCTTGCGCGAATATATCCGCGTGCGCGACTACCGCGAGCAGGCCTTGCGCGACATGCCCAATGTCGGGATTTTCCGCGAAAGCCGGCTGACGGCGCAGGATGTTCTGGACGTGGGGGCCGATCACGTGGCCATCGCCACCGGCGCGCAGTGGCGCAAAGAGGTGTTCGACGGTGAGGTGTTTCAGCCCGTGGCCAAGGGCGCGGCAGAGGCGTGTATCCTGACGCCCGACGATATCATGGCGGGCCGCCTGCCCGATGGGCCGACCGTGGTTTATGACGGCGATGGCTATTACATGGGCGGCGTCGTGGCCGAGCGTCTGCGCGCGGCGGGGCTCGACGTGACATTGGCTTCCCCCGACGACAGCCTGTCGCGCTGGGCGGGCCATACCGCCGAACGCTGGCGGGTGCGCCGCCACCTGCAAGGCCTTGGTGTCCGGTTCGAACCTGCGCGCGAAATCGCGGGGTTTGACGGGCGCGCGGTCGTCCTGCCCTGCGCCTATGGCGGAGCAGAATTGATCCTGCCTGCCACGCATCTCGTGATGGTCAGCGCGCGGCGCCCCGAGGATGGGCTTTACCAAGACTTGCGCGCCTTGGCCGATCCGCTGCCCTTCACCCTCGCACGCATCGGCGATTGCGAGGCCCCGGCGATCATCGCGGCGGCGGTTCATGCCGGGCACCGCTATGCGCAGGAACTGGACGCTCCGCTTGATCCGGACCTGCCGATGAAACACGACCGGATCGACGTGGGCGCGCCCGTCGGTGCCGCAGAGACAAGAGGAGAGCCGATATGAGCCAACCGGACCAGACCTATCTTGCCAAGCTCTTGCTCTATTACGAGGAAGAGATCGAGGGGGAGGCGTATTTTGAGGGCCTCGCCCGCCGCTTTCCCGATCCTGCGCAGCACAAGCGCCTGACGCTCTTGGCCCAGGTCGAACGCCACGCGGCGGCGGGCGTTGCCCCGCTTGTCGCGCAATATGCCCTCTCGCCCCGGTCGGTCGAGAGCCTGACCGCAAGCGGTCACGAACAGGCGCGCCGCGCGCCGGGGACATGGGCCGGGCTGCTGGATGAGATGAACCGCACTTACCCCGCCTATCTTGCGGCCTTTGAGGCGCTCGAGGCGATGGGGCCAGAGGCGGATCAGCCGCGCCTGCGGTTCCTGACCGGGCATGAGGTGGCCGCACTCGAGTATCTGGCCCTTGAAAATACCGGTGACGCGCAGTCCTACGCGCCGCTGGAGCGTTACCTTGCCTCAGAGCCCGTGTCGGCATGAAAGCAGGGCTGCTCTGCGCGGTCCTGCTCTGCGCGGCCTCTGTCGGGGTCGCCCAAGAGGTGCCTGTCGTGCCAAAAGTGGACTGCGACACCTGTCAGGCCCGGCACCGCGGCCTGCAATCGCTTCAGGCAGCGCGGGCCGGGGCCGAAGAGCAAGACCGGGCGGTGACGGGTCAGCCGCCGCCGACCCAGTCCGCGCCATCAGGATCGCAGAGTAAAGACCAGACCAAGGAGTGACACGCCTGCCAGAGCGGGTGGTGTCCGCTCGGGGGCCATCGCCCGGGCCCCCGAGCCGGGGCCTCGGGGCTGCCTCGCAAGGTCCCGGGTCAAGCCCGGGACGTGTGTGGGTTCGATGGGGCGCAACACGATTTGAAGTAAACTTGACTCTTTCAGTCAACTCAGCCAGAAACACCGCATCCCTCGCGCCAGCCCGGTGCGATTCATCTTCCATCCCGTGCCAGCCCCGTGCCAGCCATGCGGTTCCCATCCCCTCGAACGACAGAGGGAAAGGAGCATTCCATGACGGCATCTTGCGGCCTGCGTCCCTGCCTTGTTGCAGTCTTTCTCGGCGCGATGACCCCGGCGCTGGCGGAGGAGCGCACGACCCCTGCGCTGGCGCTCACCCTCAACAGCACAGAGACCACCGAGGCGGGCGGCTGCCGCCTGACCTTCGTGCTGCAAAATGATCTGGCTGCGGCGTTGGAGCGGCTGGTGGCCGAAGCGGTTCTTTTTGACGCGGCGGGGCGGGTGGCCAGCCTGACGCTCTTTGATTTCGGCGCGCTGCCCGAGGGGCGCCCGCGCGTGCGACAATTCGATCTGGCGGGGCAGGGCTGTGACGGGATCGGGGCCGTGTTGATCAACGGTATCGGCACCTGTGACGGGGCGGGGCTTGCGCCGGATGCCTGCATTGGCGCGCTCCACCTCGCAAGCGAGACCCGCATCGAGGTGACAGGATGAACGGGGCCGAGGCCATGATCGCGCGGCTTGAGGGTTTGATCGCAATGGGCGGGCCGGTGATTGCCCTTATCGCCGTGCTTTCGGTCGGCACGCTGGCGGTCATTCTCTACAAACTCTGGCAATTCCGTGCCTCTGGCGTGGGGCGGCACCGCGCGCTGCGCGCTGCCGTGACCGAATGGGACCGGGGTGCGGTCTCTGCCGCGCACCGGACGCTTGCCACCTCGCAGAGCTATCTGGCCCCGGTCATGGCCCGCGCCTTTGCCGCCGATCCGCAGGATGGCGCGGCCACGCGGCGGCTGATAGCCGAGGCCGAGGCGCGCTTTGCCCGGCTCGAACGCGGCTTTCGCTTTCTCGACACG
>SWCD01015660.1_pt2 | contig 17472 bp, 14 predicted proteins | sample 4693011 | NCBI WGS metagenome assembly SWCD01 (sample SAMN10267278, study PRJNA491770) | bioreactor metagenome | isolation source: DHS bioreactor inoculated with marine | place: Japan: Omine Ridge, Nankai Trough | reverse complement strand
GTTTCCCCGAACAATTATGCCGGTTTGGGCTCGGTTTTTCATTTCTGAGTAAAAGAGCATCACTTGTCGGAATATGATACGGCCGATGCGACCCACATCCCAAGTCAGATTCGGATATGCCCATCTTGGCCTGGATTCCTTTCACCGCCTCAAAATGTTCATCTGTTCCCGAATGAGATGCACAGATCAACGCCACTTCCTTCTCGCTAAAACCATACTTAGCAGGACCTTCAGATTCCACAAAAGGAATTGCCTGAAAGGGTTTGGCAGTAGATCGTAAAAAACTTATTTTATTGGGGTCACCATAGGAGGCAATTAAATTTCCGCTCTTATCTGCAATAGCGATTGCCCCATAATGGATCGATTCAACCGTCTCACCGCGAGTGATCTCAACCAAGGGGAGATAGCTTTTATTGCTCATTTTTTGCTTCGCAATTACTAGGATTTTTTAGGGAAATAATTTTGAGCATAATAATGGTACAAACCATGTTTTAAACGCTGAGTATATAAGGTTTTATATTTCGCGGGGGATTCGCTATTGGCCAATATTTTTGGAACCATTTTCGCAGTTTCTTCAGGAGATGCTTTTCTTTTCCCCAATCGTTCCATCCGCTTGTTAAGATCAACCAACATTTTCCGCATACTTCGAATATGTTTTTCGTTAATTACCCCACCACGACCGCAAACGATCTTGTTTTCTTTTTGCTTAGATAGTAATAGGTCAATTGTTTCGATCCATACGGGAAGATTGGCATCTGCTAAGAAGGGAGGTTGTTTGACGACCACCGCATCCCCCACAAAGATCACCTTTCTTTCGGGGATTACCACCCAAGAAGCCCCCTTTGAGGGTCCAGGATGATATTCGATATGAATTTCTAGGTCTTTCTTATGAATTTTTATTTGTTCTGTAAACATAATGTCTGGATGCTGGTAGCGAATGCCAGTTAATCCGCTACAGTTTTCCCATTCTGCCCCCGTATCAATATTTTGTGTTTTAAATATTGCTGGTCTTTGTTTGAAGGTTTCCGCAATATCTTTTTGTGCGACGATCGTGCTTTCGAACAAATGTGAACCAAGCACCCGGTCTGGATGAGAATCAAGGTTGACCAATAGTCTTTCTGGACCAGTTTGTATTTCCTTTAATGCTGAGATCCAATTTCGCCCATCTTCAGGAACGGGTGGCGTATCAACTATTAAAATCCCACGGGAATATACGATCGCCCCAAGATTCGCCCCCGGATAACCAGTTTCTAAAAAAATTCCTGTTGCAATCTTTTTCATTTATTCTCCCGTTTCCTCAATTCCTTGATACATTATAACGTGAACTCTCTAGGAACGCAAAAAACAGTGAATTTAGAGGGTTTTAATTTGATAAATTGAGAAAAGTGGATGTTTTTAAAGATTAGTTGAGTTTTTATAAAAAGGGTAGATCTAATAGCAGAACTTCTGAAGCCAGACGAACATTCACATTTGTTTTTAAGATTCCGATTGTTTTCTCGATCGCTTTGACCGCATTTGATGCCTCGGAAATATCTAATTTGCTTGCCAATTGATCCACATTTTCGGTGAGGTCCAGATTAACCAAAGGAGTATTCGCCTGCGCTGATCTCATTAAAATATCCCGCCACAATGAGAGCCAAACCTGCAGTAATTCATGAAAATTTTCTTTGTCCTTACCAATTTTTGAAGCATACGCAAATCTTTTTACCCGGGACTCGGTCAACAGCATTTGCAAGTCCTCGAGCCATTGATGGCGTTGATCTAAAAATTCAGGATTCTTATGTAAATACATAGCATAACCCGGTCGTCCACCTGAGATATGCGCGAGTAGCCGTGCTTGCTCTGTCGGTATATCCCATAATTCCTGCAGTCCATCGGCAACTTCCTTTAACGGAACAGGGCGAAGTCGAATAACTTCGCAACGAGAAACGATTGTCGGCAGCAAACCTTCCGCGCTTTCGGCAGTGACCAAAAGCACCACCGTGGAAGGGGGTTCCTCGAGTGTTTTAAGGATTGCATTGCTCGCAGAAATAGTCGCTTTATCAAAATTCCGCAATAATGCAACCCGATATTTTGCGCTATAGGGGGATAGAATCAAGCTTTGTTGTAAATTCCGCACCGCTTCAATCTTGATGTTTTTGTCCCCTTCCTGCAATTCAAGAATAGAAAGATCAGGATGCTGCATTTTTTCAATTTGCTGGCTGATCGGGTTTTGAGGGTCAAATTCTCCTGGGGAGCCTGGTCTTTCCGCGTTGATCGCTTGCGCAAACCGTAGTGCAATAGTTCGTCTCCCCACGCCTGCAGGGCCCACAAAAAGGTAAGCATGCCGCGGCGCGCCATTTTTTAAATGACCTTTTAATAGATCCACTACCCATTGATGTCCGATCAGACCCCAGTTTTCATTCATAGGTTTATTGTAAGCGAGAGCCGATTGCTTTGCAATCAGATTGTTTAAATGATCTCTATAAAAAGGGAAATTACCAAATTTGAATTAGTAAAAAGTTGAATAGCAAAAGTATTTGCATTTGTTTTTCTAAAAATATCGTCTCACATGCCTGCTGTACTTTTCAAATTCCTCCCCAAATTGTTTCCTGAGATATCTTTCCTCTTTTAAGACATCATAGAAATGAGTAAATATTAGAAGCAAAGGGACAAAAATAATATCCCACAAATTATTGGTCCAAAAACTTATTCCCAGATATATAAACGCCCAAGCGACATACATAGGATTTCTGCTGATGGAATAGGGACCGGTTGAAATGATTTGAGTTGGTTTTTCAACATTGATATCACTAACAGCAACAGTAGCCCAAAACGAAAGAACAAATCCAGCGATTAATAAGGGCAACCCCAATCCTATAACCCAAATGGCAGAGGCTAAAAGTTGTTGAGGATAATAGGTGTTTAAGATAAGTCCGACAACTAATAAGAGGATATGTTGTGGGGGGATTGGAATATTATGCCATTTAATTTTATTCATTTAAGGTTTATCCAAGGGTATGTAAATTAAAGAGGATATCTTTCTAAAAAAATTGAGAGGGTAAAGCCCGTATAAATAGTATATATCCATATTCTGGAAAGTATCCCAATATAAATGATCCAAGGGGATTGTGTCCAAGGTAGTGAATTGACGGGGGCATGGAAAATGGAATGTATATTCCAAGTGCCTCAAATAAATATTTAAACTAAGAGTGGTTCTGGTTAATACCAGAACCACTCTTCCAAAAGGAGCGATAGCTACCTGCTATCTAATTTAATTTGAGCGTAAGTAGTCGATCATTGATTTGGCTACTTCGCGCCCTGCTCTCATGGCCGTGACAACTAAGTCAGGACCAGTCACAGCATCTCCGCCTGCAAAAACGCCAGGTCGGCTTGTTTCACCTGTTTCGTTCGTCACGATCAGGCCCCATTTATGAGTTTCTAGGTCGGGGGTTGTTTTTCCTAAAATCTCGTCTGGCCAATAACCCAAAGCCAAAATAGCGGTGTCGGTTTCAATGTTGAAGTTGCTGCCCTCTATCGTTACTGGGCGGCGGCGGCCATCACTTCCTGGTTCGCCTAATTCCATCCGCACACATTCAACGGCGGCCAGTTTGCCGTCATCTCCCGCGATAAAGCGGATCGGTTGGGTTAAAAATTCGTAATTTACGCCTTCTTCTTTAGCCAGCTTTCTGTCTTTAGCACTTCCTGGCATCTCTTTTTCAGTACGTCGATAAAGGCAAGTAACCTCTTCGCCGTCCATGCGCACTGCGGTTCGTAAACAGTCTGAGGCGGTGTCGCCCCCACCGATCACGACCACCTTTTTTCCTAAAACTTTTTCTTTAAGATCATCTGGCAAAAAGGCTGGGTCTACATTATTGCGGATCAGGAACTCAGTTCCCTTCCAAACACCCTTCAGATCTTCACCTTCTACATCCATTGGGGAATCCACCCATGTACCCACTGCCAAATATACGGATTCAAATCCTTCTTTGAATAAGTCGTCAACTGTCTTATCCTGTCCAATATAAGTGTTTCCCTGGAATTTGATCCCCAGTTTATAAAGGTCTTCGATACAGCTGATTACAACTTCTTTTTCTAATTTAAAATTGGGAATACCATAAAGCAGTAATCCGCCCGGTTCGGGTTTGCTGTCAAATATCGTGACATCAAATCCTTCTTTAGCAAGCGAATCTGCTGCTGCCAAACCAGATGGGCCCGCACCAACAATCGCCACCTTCCGCCCATTAGAAACGGGTTTCTCGATGTGTATCGTGCCGTGTAGCCGTTGGTAATCTGTGGCATAAGCCTCTAATAACCCCGTATATACTGGTTCATCATGTTTGCTCTGCACACAAGACCCCTGGCATAATTGCTCATGGGGGCAAACCCGCCCACAAATCTCTGGCAGGGTGCTGGTCTTGCGATAAAGTTCCGCCGCTTCAATGAATTGGCCTTGCGAGATCAACCACATCGCTGAAGGGATGTCGTTATCTACCGGGCAGGCGCGTACACAAGGGGCTGGATCAGGACAAAAGATACAGCGCGAGGCCTCGTACATCGCTTGTTCGGGGGTTAACGGAAGGCTGACTTCATCGAAGTCACATACTCTTTGTTGGGGATGCCGGTAGTCAATTTCTAAAGAAGGGCGTTGTGCCACTTCTTTTCGATTGATCTCCTGCAAATCGCCACGGATAGCTTGCATATTCTAGGCTCCTTTTGGTAGATACATAAAATACGAGTCGTAAACCGACTATTTGCGTACCTGCATATTAAAAAGGATGGTGGCTGAGTTGCTCAGTTGCAGATGTACTGCATTTGAGAGGGCATATGTCCTTTTTAAACAATTACGAGAAAAATAGGGGTATTTGCCCTTATTGTGAAATATAACACTAATAAATCATTCATATTGTACTTGCTTTAATAAAAAATGCAAGGAGCAACTTCTTTGCAATGCATGAGTCCCCAAATAATAACTGTTCCTCAAAATATCCAAAAATCTCACCCCATCCCTTTACACCAAACGCGCTCAACAGTACAATCGTTCTATGGAACTTGCCAAGGGTTTAAACCCCCAACAAAAACAAGCAATGACCGCGGGTTTGGGTCCCATCCTGGTCATGGCTGGCCCGGGGTCCGGGAAAACGCGTGTGCTCACTCAACGCATTGCCTACCTCATCAGTCATATGGGCGTGCGTCCCTATAATATTCTTGCAGTCACTTTCACCAACAAGGCTTCCAAACAAATGGGGGAGCGGGTAAACGAAATATTGGACGGAGAAACCCGTGGCTTAAGTTTAGGGACTTTCCATGCCATTTGTGCCCGCATTTTGCGCCGAGAATCAGAAGTGCTACCTTTTGACAACAATTTTGTCATCTTTGATGCCGACGACCAGCGCGGGCTAGTAAAATCCGCCATCAAAGAAATGAATCTAGACGATAAAGCCTATCGTCCTCATAGCGTCCATAACAGCATCTCACGCGCCAAAAACGAATTGATTCTCCCCGATGATTTTCCCATCAATACCTACCGCGATGAAGTTGTCCAGCGCATTTTTGTGCGCTATCAAGAATTGCTCCTCAACAGCAATGCCCTCGATTTTGATGACCTTCTTTTGTGGACGGCCCAGCTTTTAGAGGAACACCCCGTAGTAAGAGAAAAATATGCGCGCCGTTTTGAGCATGTCTTGGTCGATGAATTTCAAGACACCAACATGGCCCAATACATATTGCTCAAACATTTGGCTGGGCATCATCGCAATATCTTTGTGGTTGGCGATATTGATCAAAGCATCTACCGCTGGCGCGGGGCAGACTATCGCAATATTATGCGCTTCGAACAAGATTTCCCCAATGCCCAAACCATATTACTCGAACAAAATTACCGTAGTACTCAAAATATATTAGATGCCGCCATGGCAGTGATCGATAAAAATGCCCATCGAAAACGCAAGGAGCTTTTTACCGATCGCGGCAAAGGCGACAAACTCGTCCTGCAGGAAACTTTTGATGGGCGTGAAGAAAGCACCTATATTGTCGACACGATTGCAAAGCAAGTGCTCAAAGGTCGCCAACCCGGTGATTTTGCGGTGATGTACCGCACTAACGCCCAATCTCGTCTATTGGAAGAAGCCTTTATGCGCGCCGGGCTTCCATATAAACTGGTCGGGGCGCAGCGCTTTTATGGCCGCCGCGAGATCAAAGACATCCTTGCTTACTTACGCTTGGTTCATAACCCTGGCGATGAGGTTAGCTTCAGCAGGGTGATCAACACCCCACGTCGCAAGATCGGCAACAAAGCCATCCAGGCCTTGCGCACGGTTTCGATCAACGAAAAGAAATCGGTCAGCGAGGTATTGCTTGATCTTGCGGGGGGAGATCAAAGTGAATATTATGGCGCATTTAGCACCGCCCAAGCGAGGGCGTTCTCTAGTTTTGGAAAATTATTGCGAAATTGGCGCACAGAAGCAGAAGAACTCAAACCGCTTGCATTGATTGATAGGATTCTTAATGACATCGATTATCAAAGCTTCCTCGATGATGGCACCGAAGAAGGAATTGAGCGTTGGGAGAATGTGATGGAATTACGCCGTTTGGCCGCTGAATATGAGCAACGCAGTCTGATTGAATTTCTTGAAGAGGTGGCACTAGTTTCTGATCAAGACACTGTTGATTCAAATGCCAATGTCCCCACCCTATTGACTCTCCATGCCGCCAAGGGTTTGGAATATCCCGTCGTCTTTATTTCGGGCTTAGAAGATGGCACCCTGCCACATATTCGCAGCTTTGATGACCCGGAGAGTATGGAGGAAGAACGCCGACTGCTATATGTGGGCATCACCCGCGCCAAAGACCGCTTATACCTTACCCATGCACTCAATCGCAGTACCTACGGCTTCACCGAGCCGACTGACCCCTCCCGCTTTTTGATGGATATCCCCGATGAATTGACCGAAGGTTCTGCCCCGGCTGGGATTCGTATTTCTTCTCGACAAAGAAAATTCCAAGAGCAAACCACCTGGGGCAAAAATGATGCCTCTGCACCGATCATCGAGCCCACTTACCGGGCTGGCCAAAATGTGCGCCACCCCACCTACGGTGAGGGCATGGTCTTGAACACCAAAATTGATGATGGGGAAGAGATCGTCGATGTGTTTTTTGGAGAAATGGGCACCAACAAACGCTTGATCGCCTCCTTTGCCAAATTAGAGATCATCGAATAAATGGTGTGCAATAAAAAACCGATATATATTCGTCAATAAATACCCCTTCGTATCGCGGACTAATTATTAATTTAACTATATACTTAGGTTGAAAAGATTTAGCTAAGGATTAGATTTATGGTAATACCAAGACCGGGAAAAAAACATATCAACCTGTTTTATTATCAATCGACGACGCGCATATGGCGCAGATTATTGCCCTTTAATCTTGTCCTCTGGATCGTTTGGTGGTTTGCCCCTGATCTTCCTTCATTCCAACCGCCAAAAGATGAGATTATCCTCTATGCAGCGATAATCTCAACCACGATCATGATCCTGTTTTTCTTGATGAGTAATAAGTCCTATGTGCGAGCAAATCGTGGGCATGTCATTATTGGGGTGCCTTTTTACCGAGTGAAAATACCCTATTCCTATATAAAATCCCTACGGATCACAGATCTGAAACATGCATTAAATGGCGTAAAATTAAAAAAAGGGGATATCAAATTCATTCTGCGTTATGCCGCTGACACCCCGGTATCTGCCCTGATATTAAAAGAATTGCCCAAACCTGAGGGCATTATGCATATTTTCTTTCCGAGATATATGTTTCTGGCTGCGAACCGCGGGTTTTTCTTTTTGCTGGAAGACCTGATGGGATTTAATACTGAATTCGAAAGCCGCCTAAATAGCGCACGCACGATCGAAGATGTAACTAATTGATGAACAATAAATAGCAGAAAAAAACCAGGCGAATTGCCTGGTTTTTTATTTTAAGTATATAAATCTTCGCCCGCCGGTGGAGCGCCCTGCCCATAATCCAGTACTTTTCGGGGAACGGAACTGCCTGTGGGCGGACCAATAATGCCTTCTTCTTCCATGAGGTCGATTAGCCGTGAGGCACGCGTATACCCAATTCTTAATCGCCGCTGTAGCATGGAAACGGAGGCTCGCCCCTGTTTTCGTACTAATGAGAGCGCCTCCTCATACATATTGTCTTTTACGTCTTGCTCTTTCATTTCGTCCCAGATACCAATTTGTTTGAGTGGTACACCTTTGGGCGGGACATTGGTTGGCGTGCTGGTGGCGATGGGCGCGGTGGCTGTTGTGCCAGCAAATCCTCGCCAATATTGCACGATTCGCAGGATCTCATTTTCTGAGAGGAAAACGCCCTGCATGCGGATCGGGGCGGGGGCATCTGGGGCTTGGAAGAGCATATCACCACGGCCTAATAGGCGTTCTGCGCCGGGTTGGTCGAGGATGACGCGGCTGTCTGTGCCGGAGGCGACGGCAAAGGAAATTCTGGCGGGGAAGTTGGCTTTGATGAGACCGGTAACTACGTCTACAGAGGGGCGTTGAGTGGAGATGACCAAATGAATGCCGGTGGCGCGGGCAAGCTGGGCCATACGGGTGATCAGTCGTTCGGTCTGGTCGGGGGCGATCATCATCATGTCGGCGAGTTCGTCGATGACGAGGACTAAATAGGGCAGGGCTGTTTCGCCTTGGGCAACGATCTTTTTATTGTAATCAGAGATATTTCGGGAGCCGATGTCGGCAAATTTTTGGTACCGGCTGTCCATCTCGCGGGTGACCCACTGCAGGACACCGACAACACGATCGATCTCGGTGACGACCGGGGCTAATAGATGGGGAATGCCGTTATATCCGGTGAGCTCAACGCGTTTGGGGTCGACCATAATAAAGCGTAATGTGGCGGGGGTGTTGTTGACGAGGAGGCCGGATATTAATGCGTTAACGAACACGGATTTACCGGAGCCGGTTGCGCCGGCGATGAGTAAATGGGGCATGGCAGCGAGATCTGCGGCGATGGCTTGGCCGGCGACATCTTGGCCGAGAGCAAAGCTGAGGGGTGATTTGATTTTGTTGAAGGCTTTGCTTTGGATGACATCTCGGAGGGTGACGATGGCGATTTCTTCGTTGGGGACTTCGATGCCGATATAGCCTTTGCCGGGGACGGGTGCTTGGATGCGGATACGGGAGGCGGCGAGGGCGAGGGATAGGTCGTCGGCGAGGGAGGCGATCTTGCCGACGCGGACACGGGTGCGGCCTTTGCGTGATTCGAGGAAGGCGGGTTCGACGCCGAATTGGGTGATGGTGGGGCCGCGATTTATTTCGATGACGTGACCGGGGGCACCAAATGAGGCGAGCGTTTCTTCGATGAGTTGGCCGCGTTTTTGATCGCTTTCGTCGTTGTAGTTGACTTCTGCGCCTTCATCGAGCATTTTGGCGATTGTGGGGAGGACCCAATCTCGTTTTTCGGGTTGGGTGGTGTTGAGGAGGTGGGCGGCTTGACCGGAGGATGGGGCGGCGGGTTGGGCTTGAGCGGGTTCAGTATCTATGGGGGGGAGGTCTTCGATGACCGGCTCTGGTGGAGGGGGGGTGTAGGCGGGTGTGTAGGGGGTTTCTGAGACGCTGGTTTTTCGTGCTTTGCGATCATCCAAATAGTCTTGAATGCGAAGGACGAGTGGGCCAACCCATTTGAAGAGGGCCAGGACGGATACGTCTAGGGTCATGGCGACTGATATGAGGAACCATGCGACTAAGAGAATGATCATGCCGAGGGTGCCGAGGCGGTCTTCGAAGAGGACCATGAGTGCGGCACCGACGTATCCACCCCCATTGCCATCAGCGGCTACTGCATAGGCGGCTTCTTTGCCGGGGGGGGAGAGCGCTAGGTGTGAGAGGGTGAGGAAGATGAGGACGGTGAAGAGGATGCCGAGGAGACGTTCGATGGAGATCTTGGGGAGGCGTTCGAAGTTGTGGGCGACGAGCCAGATGCCGAGGAGAGTGATGATGATTGGGAGGACGTAGGCACCGAGGCCAAAGCTTTTGCGCCAGAGATCGACCCAGGCGTTGGCGATCTCACCGCGGCTGTTGGAGAGGACGCTGAGAAAGGTAAGGAGGCCAGAGAGGGCGAGGAGGATGCCGACCAGTTCCATTTTGCGGTCGGCGGAGATGCCGGATAGGATGGGTGAGCTGGATTGGGATCGTCCTTTTGATCTGGCGCGCCCAGTGGATTTTTTTCTGGCAGCGGATTTGGATTTTTTGCGGGTGGTTTTTCGTTTTTTGGTTGCCATAGGTCTCTTAATTGGTGAGTTTGTTCTTGTTATTAAGTATAGCATGCCTGTTCTTTTTGGCTTGCGGGGGAGGGCTGTGGAATGGTGTTGGGTGGTACTTATTAGGGGTTGCAACTTGTTTGCCATGTTTTTGTGTTTTTTGATGTTTCCGCCCATCGTGATTCCCCGTTCTGGGTGTAAGTATAGCACGGATGTTCTGTATTATCAATGATGGTTTGTTATGAGATTTATACTCAGCGAAAAAGGATTTGTTACTTATTTAATTTTTTGTTTTTCTGCTTTACAGAAATTTGGTTGAGTAATTAATTATTTCAATGAAATATAATCATGTATAATTTCTGTAGCAAAATGATAGTTTGTTTTAAATTGAAAGGGAAATAAAAAGCAGGTAATTTAATGGAAATGACAAAAAATTCTTCAAATAAGGGAATTTCGTGAAGCATTTAAAAATATATTTTGTAATTTTGATTTTAATATTTTTGTCTGGATGCTCCTCAAGCAATTCTCAAGCAAACTTTGAAAAAGCAATACTTTATATTCTTGTTTTATTCTTAACGTTTTTTGTAATTGCATTAAATAATAGGATCCGTGATTTATATCAAATACTTAAGAAAGAACAAGAAAGAAACACTGGAAAATTTAAAAAAATTGAGCAAAATCAACACATTCACAAACAAAAACTAAGTAAATATTCAAGTGAATCACAAAAAGAATTCAAGGATCTGAATTTAAAAATTTCCGGAGTTGAAATTGATACAAATTGGTTGTTTGAGGCTATTGAAAATATGGAAAGATGGTATTCTGGAATTCAGAAAAGTAAAAAGATAAAGTTCTCTAATCCCTTAAAGGAAAACTTTGCTAAACTTGATAATTCTGAGAAGAAACTAGCAGAAAATTCTATGGCATGGCTGGAAAAAATATATGATGAGCTAGGAGGTCATGGTTATATTCCATCGAATAAGTTTAAGGATAAATCAGGTAAAGCGAAAAATTTCGATGTACTTTTAGAATTAGCGCGACGCACATACCCAACAAAAATAAAATTTGAAAAAGATAATCGTGGCCGATTGCTAATTAAAATTATTCGGGGATAAAATACATGAATTTAGAATTATCTAGTGAATATACTAAATTGGATGAATACGGAATTTCTCCAGATGATTGTGATCGTGCAATAAATGCATTGAATGCAGTCGAAGTGCCATTATCAAAAAAAATCCTGAAGTATTTAACGACCTCCAATGATATTTGGAAAATTCTTGAAGAAGAAAAAGAGCGCATTAATAATTTAATTGGTATTGGTCAATTTGGAGTTCGTGTTTTGGTTGGGGGATTTGGCGCCGGAAAAACCCATATAAAATCTTTTCTCCTAAATTGGATAGAAGAGAATTTAGAGGAAGATGTCATTCCTATTTCTTTTAGCATCCCTGGGGAATATAGTGATTTTAACTTTTTTAGAGAAATTGCATTATTTAGATATGAAAATGAACGCAAATTTCAACCGGTTTACAATAAAGTTTATGAAGTAATATATGAAAAAGCAAAAAAAAATGTGGATGAAAACTTGTTTTTGTTATTAAAAGATATATTGCTGGAAGGTCAAGTTACCGAAGAAACCCTTTCTAAAAATCTATTAGAAAAAGGTATCGATAGCATATTAATCAAGGCATTAATTAATTATGCAAGAGTAAGTGAAGAAGATATCCTTGAAAAGGATATAACATTTCAAGACAATATAAAAAATTTAACAAATAGTCATCCATTAATTGGATATCATTCATTAATTAATTTATTACAGGAGACTGATTTTAAAGCAGTAATTATATTTCTAGATGATTTTCAAAACATTGCTTCAAAATCCTGGAAAGACCATCGCGATGCCTTTGCAACTCAATTAGCTCAATTTCATGAAGAGAACAGTGTATTATTTAATGAATTAAACGGTATATCTGTCTATTTAATAGTTATGGTTCAAGGACAATTTTGGGAGGGGGGATCTGAGGATAATCCCGGATTTAAAGATCTTGCTAATTCAGAGAAATTAATTCAACATTGGAAAAACAATGAGAAGAGCATTCCCGAATTTATTGATGACGAAGATCTAGAAATGTTGACAAGAAAAATATTGGCTTTATACGAATATTCCGGCAGATCAATAAGTAGTGAGATAGTCGATAATTTACTGGAGCTGACCCAGATTAAAAAAGTATTGGAAAAAGAACCCTTAGTGCCACGGAAAATAATATTAATAATATTAAAATTAATAGCAGAATCATAAAGAAGGAATTGTGAACAAAAGAAAAATCATTGAATATTTCAATTGGATAATTTTGGGATTAATTTATGTTTTGTTTATTGTGTCTCCAGCCTTAATCTTGATAAATTATTCGCATCTTCCTGTTTTTATAAATATTGGATGGATACTTCCATTTTTATTTTTATTATTTGCATTTTTTGAAATAAAAAACATATTTCATGTCAATGATGAAATATTAAAAGTTATTGTAGGGGGTGAAGTAATTGTTGCATTGGTAATGACTCTGCGGTCAATAGAAATGCCTGAAATATCTATATTCGCGATTATATTAATGATAATTAGTGTTATTCTAGGGTTTATAACCCTTACTTTTGGGGAAAAATATAAAACCCTCCGCATTAGAAATTCAATTGGAATGTTAACGATTATTTTTAGCATATACGCATTAATAATGTTGGTTCAAATAGTGGTCATTCCTCAGGATTTACCCACAATTTAGCAATAAAAATGAATGGTGAATTTTATCCTGGTTGAAGATGGCGGTTTTATGAAACAGTTGTATAAACTGCCCTAAATAGTTTGGATATACTTACCTTCCCGGTAATACGGGTTTGGTTTTTTACCGGTGTCTGGGCGAGGTGGAACTTGCGGAATGCGGAGATGGATAAGGATAGTTTTATTGCTAGTGGGGGTATTAGCCCCCGTTTTGTTATACATCCTTACATGGTATTAAAGATCACGAAAAGCGGGGGCACTAGAATGAGAAATAGCCCAGCGATCAATAAGGCGATGGCTGTATTTCGTTGCTTTCGAGTGATGAGGAGGGCTAAGCCGATACCGAAGAGGATGATTCCACCAACTAACAAGAGTTGTGATGCGCCCATGTTTTTCTCCTTTTTATAAGGTGTCTATTTTATTATGGTTTGGCTGAGATTGGCAATAGTCCCTGGTTTCACTCCGGCGTAATGCTTTGCAATAGTGAAGGGAACGTAATAATGTTTATAAAAGTAGGGTGTAGAACGCGGAGAGGATTTGATTTATTCAAATTCCAGAATTATGAATTTAGCATGCTCCTTCTATAATACAAACAATTGTAAGATGGTAAAATATATCTCGTTAGTAATATTTAATCTTTTCCACTTAGCCATTTTAAGTACACAGTGGGTAAGCTAGGGAAAGGCGGGAAAACTGAGGAGAGGATCATGGCCTTTGCTAAGAGGGACAAATATTCACGTACGTTATTATCTGCTTTAATTATCATGTTGGTGGTCATAAGTTTGATGATTGCAACACCAACTTACGCCGACTCGACCATCGTCGTTACGACCACAGATGATGAGCTCGATGGCGCGGGTGGGGGTGGTTTTTCTGACTGCTCCTTACGCGAAGCGATTGCTAATGCCAACAATGACAATGATGACCAGAAAGACTGCTTGGCGGGGTCTGGGTTGGACACAGTTGTGCTTAAGGCTGGTGAGACCTACACAATCTCTTTATTTGGAATCGAGAACAATAATCAAACCGGTGATTTCGACCTGCTGGATGTCGACGGCATAATCATCAAATCAGACACCGAAAATAGCACGGCTACGATTGATGGTGCTGACACTGCCCGCATCTTGGACCATCGGGCAGGACCGTTCGACATGACGGATATCACTATCCAAAACGGGAAGTCCACTCGTGGTGGTGCAGGACTTGAAAGTAATAACATATGCCAACCGATCAATCTGCTGCGGGTTGTGTTCTTCAGCAACGCGGCAACTGCTGTTGCGAGAAATGGCGGTGCAATCAGCATAAACTGCGGTATCACCAATACAACTGTGACGATCACGGACAGCACCTTCAAGGACAATCAGGCAGGCGCAGGCAAGAAAGGTGGGGCGATATTTACAACGGGAAGGAAGCTTACCTTAAATATCAGTGGCAGCACTTTTACAGGAAATAAGGCAAACGGCCTTGGTCAAGGTGGTGCTATTTATTTTTCTACCACCGATAATAAAATGAATATCATTAACAGCACCTTTTTTGACAATTTTGCTGGAAATGATGGCGGCGCTATCTATGTGAAAAGCGCTATCGTGACCATCCAATACAGCACGATTGTAAACAATCAGGCCGGTACAGGAGCCGGCCATCTGGGTGGTGGCATATTCCGTAATGGTGGCAGAGTCGATGTCTCCACCAGCATTATAGCCAACAACACCGCTGGGGGTGGGAATCCAGATTGCAATAGTGATATATATACAACAAATCATTACAATTGGATTGAAAACATGACGGGTTGTAAATTGAGAGACGCTGGAGGTGGACCTCAAATCGCCCCCTTTATCACGGGTGTTGATCCAACTAATCTGGCGGGTGCACTTGCCAATAACGGCGGTTTAACCCAAACGCTGGCTTTGAGCGATCTCAACACAGCCACAGATGGAGTCAATGAGATTCCCAACGGTACAGCAAATTGTGGTGGCAGTGTCACAACTGATCAGCGTGGGGTTACACGCCCGACTACAGGTAGCTGTGACATCGGTGCATATGAATTGGAAAGCACTCCCCCCGAGGTAGCCTCAACTACACTTTTGACCACCTACATAACTGGTCCATTTGTATTTGATGTCACCTATACAGAAGATGTAGCTAACTTATATTTCGGGTTAGGTGATGATGATGTCACTAATCCTGCAAACTATGTTTTGCTTGAAGAATCTCCTGTAGCTGGTTTTCAAACAACCTCATGCGCAGCTGTTTCAACCGATGACACTGCATATGCGGTTGATAGTGTTACCTATGACGATGGCACTCATACTGCCACTGTAAATATCAACGGCGGTGTGGCCCTTCCTGGTGGCAATTATCGTTTATTTGTGTGTGGGACCACCTCGATTGTAGATCATGCCGGGAACGCCCTGAATAATGGGGCTAACGATACAACAGTTGACTTTATAGTCGAGATAATAAGTCCAACTCTACCTTCAACTCTACCTTCAACCTTACCTGATACTGGCTTTGCTCCAAATTCCATTACTCAACTTCCTATTCAACCGGTAGAATTGGCTTACGCTAATATGGCATCTAGTGGATTACTATTAGTGATTCCGCAACTTGGCGTTGAGACTGAGATTCTTGGAGTGCCTCTTTCGGAAGGCAAATGGGATACTACTTGGTTAGGCCAATCGGCCGGATGGTTGAATGAAACTGCTTATCCAACTTGGGAAGGAAATACAGTCATTACTGGGCATGTTTGGGATTCTTGGAATCAACCCGGGCTATTTTCTAATCTCAAAGAATTAAAATATGGTGATCAGTTTGAGATTCATGCATATGGAATGACATATACCTATGAAGTTAGGAGCACCGAAAGAGTGAGAGAAGATAATCTAAGTGTCCTTGGACATAGTGAATTTGACACGGTTACCCTTCTTACTTGTGAGAGTTATAATTTCTGGACCGGTGACTATAGATATCGACGAGCTGTGCAAGCTGTTTTAGTAGGTATCGGATCTGACTAAAAAGTAATATTTATTGAAGAATTAAAAAAACCCGCGATTTTTTGCGGGTTTTTTTTGTGCATGCCCTCTTAGTTGATCTATGTTTTTGTTAGGTTAATGAACCTGAAATTTGATGTATAAAAATGGAAGAGCCACCTTGCCTGATTTTATGCAACTTAGTACAGAAATCCTGAAAACTATAGACACTATGGACACTCAACAACCTGACTTTGAACCAGTGGGCTGGGGAGATCAGGAACTAAAAACTACTTTTTAATAATAACGATAGATAGAACAAACAGAGTCGTCTTTTAACACATACCAAATGGTGCAACCGTAGTTGAAATTAGGTACATAAATGAAACAGAAATACAGAATTGAATTTTCATCGGTTTATGGGCGAGGTGAAAATTGCGGGGATTGGGGGCGTTACATAATCATGCAATTAAAGCGGACAAGGTCCAAAAAATTGAAGATGTGAAATAAAATTAGAAACAAATAAAGTTTCATGTTTTAGAATAATATTTAATGGATTAAAATAGAATAATGGATAATAAACATATTGAAATACTCCTAGCTTCTCATAATGGCGAAAAATATATTGAGGAGCAAATTGATTCAATACTTAATCAAAGTTATCAAAATTTAATAATAATAATTCGAGATGATTTTTCGTCTGACAATACCAGCGAAATATTATTAAACTTAAAAGAAAAAAAACCTCAAAAAATCAATCTAATTTTTAATGTAGAGAGCCCCGATGGTGTGATCCAGAATTTTTCTTACTTGCTGAAACAAGCCAAGTCCGAATATGTAATGTTTTCTGACCAAGATGATATTTGGCTTCCCAACAAAATTGAATTATTAATGGGGGAAATGTCAAATATGGAACTGAAATTTGGTAAAAAATCCCCAATTCTAATATATTCCGATTTGATGGTAGGGAATGAGAATCTAAGTATTATTTCCGATTCTTTCTGGAAATATTCAGGAATTGAGGGTAAGGAAAAATCATTTGGGCGATTGCTTATTCAAAATAATATTACTGGAAACTCAATGTTGATGAATAAGGCATTGAGAGATCTTGTTTTACCGATTCCATCCGGGGCAATAATGCACGATTGGTGGGTTGCGCTTGTTGCAAAAGAATTTGGAAAAATAAAATCGTTGTCGGTACCTACGACAGTTTATCGACAACATGGCAAAAATATTTTTGGTGCTAAGAAAAATAACAAGTTTGTGCAACTAATTAATATCTTAAAATCTGGGGCGTTTAGAGAAAATTTATTAAAGAGAAATAAAATTCAAGCGCAAAAATTCCTAACCCAATTTAGACCAAAATTAACCGAGAAAACGATTGAAATTCTAGAATTTTTTGTAAATATGCATAGTTATGGATTTTTTACAAGAAGAGTTTATTTAATAAAATATGATTTACTTCTTTCAGAATT
>SWCD01000396.1_pt1 | contig 17482 bp, 14 predicted proteins | sample 4693011 | NCBI WGS metagenome assembly SWCD01 (sample SAMN10267278, study PRJNA491770) | bioreactor metagenome | isolation source: DHS bioreactor inoculated with marine | place: Japan: Omine Ridge, Nankai Trough | reverse complement strand
GGGGGGGCATCAACCCCTCCGACGCTCTGGCGCGGCGAAGCGGCGACACCCCAGACGGAACATCCGTCCGGCCCCGCGCGCGCGGCAAAAGGATGACCCACCGTCGCCCGCCCGCAGGAATGCGCGTTTCGTAGATCGGGTCGCGAATGGAACAGGCATTCTTATTGCAAAACCGGCCGTCGATAGAGGCATCCACGCCGGACGAATGTGGTCTCAGGGCCCGCCGAACCGTCTCGGCATGGCCTGAAGCGACTCGGTTCATCCGCCGTTGGTCCAGTCCCCACGGCTCGACCCAGCAGACCGATCCGCTGTCCCTATCGCCTTGACCTCGGGACCGGGCCCGCCCACGATCCGCCCCGGATCAAACGCCCGCATTACACGCCCGCATCACTCGCCCGCATCGCACCCACTCCGGCACCCTTGCGTGCCCAACCACGGACAGGTCTTTCCATGCCCCAGCTCCTCAGCGCCCGCCAGATCCTTGACCGGCTTGTGGCCTTCCCCACGATCAGCCGCGACAGCAATCTGGCGCTGGTGGACTGGGTCGAGGAATATCTGGCAGGCTACGGCATCACCGCCACCCGCGTGCCGAACGAGGACGGCACCAAGGCCAGCCTGTTCGCCCAGGTGGGCCCCGACGTCGCCGGCGGCGTGATCCTGTCGGGCCATACCGATGTCGTCCCGGTCGAGGGGCAGGCGTGGGACACCGACCCCTTTGTCGTGACCGAACGCGACGGGCGGCTTTACGGGCGCGGCACCTGCGACATGAAAGGCTTCGACGCGCTGGCGCTGGCCGCCGTGCCCAAGGCGCTGGCGGCCGGGCTGAAACGCCCGCTTCAGATCGCGCTGAGCCATGACGAAGAGGTGGGCTGCGTCGGCGCCCCCGCCATGATCGACCGGATGCGCCGCGACCTGCCGCCCGCCGCGGCGGCCCTGATCGGCGAGCCTTCGATGATGAAAGTCGTCACCGGCCACAAGGGCAGCGCGGGCTTTCGCACCCATGTGCGCGGGTTCGAGGTGCATAGCTCGATCTTGGATCAGGGCGTCAACGCCATCATGCAGGGCGCGCGGCTGATCGACTGGTGCAACGCCGTGAACGCCCGCAACCGCGCCGCCGACCCCTCGGCGCTGGCGGCGATATTCGAGCCGCCTTACACCACCGCCCATGTGGGCCAGATCACCGGCGGCACCGCCCATAACATCACCGCCAAGGACTGCATATTCCCCGTCGATTTCCGCTGCGTGCCCGGCGAGACGCCCGACCAATGGGAAGAGATCCTGCGCACCGAGGTCGCCCGGATCGAAGCCGAGATGCAGGCCATCCGCCCCGAGACCGGCATCGAGGTGACCCCCAGCTTCGCCATCCCGCCCCTGCGTCCCGAAACGGACGGCGCCGCCGAGGCTCTGGCCCGGCGCCTGTCGGGCGACAACGCCACCCATGTGGTCAGCTACGGCACCGAGGCCGGCCAGTTTCAGGAACGCGGCTATTCCGCCGTGGTCTGCGGGCCGGGCGACATCGCACAGGCGCATCAGCCCAACGAGTTTCTGTCGGTCGAGCAGCTTCACGCCGGCGAGCGTTTCATCGACCGGCTGATCGACGCGCTTGCGGAATAGGGCGACGCCTCCGGCGGGGATATTTCCGCGACCCTAAAGGGCCGGGAAGGGGGGATCAGCCGCCGGTGTGGCTCATGTGGCGGGACATCTTGCCGCCTTCGTTCTGGCGGGAATAGTCGAAGTCATGGCCCTTGGGCTTGCCGGCGATGGCCGACCGAATGGCCTCTTGCAGAGGCTGGTCGCTTTCGCTGGACCGCAGGGGGCCGCGCAGGTCGCGCATGTCTTCCTGACCCAGACACATGTAAAGCTCGCCGGTGCAGGTCAGGCGCACGCGGTTGCAGCTTTCGCAGAAATTATGGGTCAACGGGGTGATGAAGCCCAGCTTCTGGCCGGTCTCTTCCAGCCGGACATAGCGGGCGGGGCCGCCGGTCCGCTCGGGCAGGTCGGTCACAGAGTAGCGCTGACGCAACTGGTCGCGCAGATCTTCCAGCGACCAATATTGGCCGATGCGGCTTTCGTTGCCGATGTCGCCCATGGGCATGACCTCGATGAACGTCAGATCCATGTCGCGGCTGGCGCACCATTCGGTCAGGGTGAACAGCTCGTCCTCGTTGAAGCCCTTCAGGGCGACGGTGTTGATCTTCACCCGCAGCCCGGCGGCCTGAGCCGCGTCGATGCCGCGCAGAACCTGGGGCAGGCGGCCCCAGCGCGTGACCTCGGCGAACTTGGCCTCGTCCAATGTATCAAGCGAAATGTTCACCCGGCGCACGCCTGCGGCGTAAAGATCGGCGGCGTATTTCTCTAGCTGAGAGCCGTTGGTCGTCAGCGTCAATTCTTCGAGAGCGCCGCTTTCAAGATGCCGTGTCATCGACTGGAAGAAGGTCATGATGCCCTTGCGCACCAGCGGCTCACCGCCGGTGATGCGCAGCTTGCGCACGCCCATCCGCACGAAGGTCGAACACATGCGGTCCAGTTCTTCGAGGGTCAGAAGCTCTTTCTTGGGCAGAAAGGTCATGTTTTCCGACATGCAGTAGACACAGCGGAAATCGCAACGGTCCGTGACCGAAACCCGAAGGTAGGTGATGGCGCGTGCGAACGGATCTATGAGAGGTGCTGACATGCCCGTAACTTAAGGTCGCGCGGGTCCTGCTGCAAGCGGCATTCCGGCGGCAAGCCCTGCGCCGTCAATGTGACGTTGAAGCGGCCTCAAGCTGTGGCTAGAATTGGCCCCATGTATTCAGTCATGCGCCGTGTCGCCCCGCCCCTGATGATCCTGTCCCTTGCAGCCTGCGCCGGCGATCCGTTCGGCGGGGGGGACAGCCTGCGCACGCAAGACGAGGCCGCCGCTTCGGCAGGGCAGGTGGACGCTCAGGTCGGTGGGCAGACCGGCGTGCAGGCAGCTGGGCAGGTGGCAGCCACCCCCGCGCCCAAAACCAAGGACAACATCGCCGTGGGCACCGGCCCGGCAAAAACCGCCGAGGCGATGGACACCACCAGCAGCGCCGAGCGCAAGGCCGCCGCCGCCGCCAGCACCCCCGCCAAGGCGGAACTGGGGCGCACGGTCGCCTCGCTGGGCGATCCGTCGCAGACGGGGTTCTGGCTGATGACGCCGCTGGTGACCGCCAAGACCAAGGGCCGGGTCGAGGATCCCTCGACAGGCAAGACCGCCGAGGTCGAGTTGCGCCCCTCGGGCGGGGCCAAGGGCAGCGGCAGCCAGATCTCGCTGGCCGCCATGCGCCTGCTGGAGGTGCCGCTGACGGCACTGCCCGAACTTGTGGTCTATCGCCGGTAGCCTGACGCTGCTTTGTTTTTTGGGGGGGCAGGGCGCCCCCCCATTGGCTTTAGTGTCGTGAAAATATCCGCAGGGGCCGGCCCAAGCGCGCCGCCGTCTGAGATAATGTCGCGACTTTAAAGAGCGTCCGCACAAGCCCCCCGGATCATTCGACGGTGACGGATTTCGCCAGATTGCGGGGCTGGTCCACGTCGGTGCCCTTGGCGACCGCCGTGTGATAGGCCAGCAGTTGCGCCGCGATGGCATAGACGATGGGTGCGAACAGCGGGTCGACATCGGGCATGACCAGCGTGTGCCACGTGCCGTCCGAGGCCGCCTCGGCGCCCTTGCGGTCAGTAATCAGCACGACCTTGCCGTGGCGGGCCATCACCTCTTGCATGTTGGACACGGTCTTGTCGAACAGCGCATCGCGCGGGGCCAGAACCACCACCGGCGTCTTGTCGTCGACCAGCGCGATGGGCCCGTGCTTCAACTCGCCCGAGGCATAGCCCTCGGCGTGGATGTAGCTGATTTCCTTGAGTTTCAGCGCTCCTTCAAGCGCCAGCGGATACATCGCGCCGCGCCCCAGAAACAGCACGTCCGTGGCCTCGGCCAACTGGCTGGCGATGCGGGCGATGGCCTCGTCGGTGGTCAGCGCGTGGCTGAGAATGCCGGGAAGCTGGCGCAGCGTGTCGCGCAGGCGATCTTGCTCGGCAGAGTCGATCTGGCCACGGTCAATCCCGGCCTTCAGCGCCAGCAACGCCAGCACCCCAAGTTGGTTGGTAAACGCCTTGGTCGAGGCCACGCCCACCTCGACGCCCGCGTGGATCAGCAGGGCTGTGTCGGCCTCGCGCGCGATCGAACTTTCGGGCACGTTCACCACCGCCATGATGTGATCGGCCCGGTCCTTGCAGTAACGCAGGGCGGCCAGCGTGTCGGCGGTTTCGCCCGACTGGCTGACGAACAGCGCCACCGCGCCCTTGCCGACGGGCGGCTCGCGATAACGGAACTCGCTGGCCACGTCGATCTCGACGGGGATGCCGGCCAGCCGTTCGATCCAGTATTTCGCCGTGTGGCAGGCGTAGAATGCGGTGCCGCAGGCCACAAGGATCAGCCGCTCGACCTTCGAGAAATCGGGCGTGGCGGCCAGCGCCTCGGCCTCGGCGCCGTCCAGATAGCGGGTCAGCAGATCGGCCAGCACGGTAGGCTGCTCGGCGATTTCCTTGGCCATGAAGTGGCGGTGGCCCTTCTTGTCGACCTGCACCGAATCCAGCCGGATGCGCTTTTCGGGCCGGTTGGCCAGCGTGCCGCGGGCGTCGCGGACGGTCATGCCCTGACGGGTGATGACGGCCCAGTCGCCTTCTTCCAGATAGGTGATGCGGTCGGTCAGCGGCGCCAGCGCGATGGCGTCGGATCCGACATACATCTCGCCCTCGCCATGGCCGATGGCCAGCGGCGAGCCCTTGCGCGCGGCGACCATCAGATCCTCTTGCCCGTCGAACAGGAAGCACAGGGCATAGGCGCCCTCCAGCCGGGCGATGGTGGCGGCGGCGGCCTCTTCGGGGCTGTGGCCCGCGTCCAGATATTGCTCGGCCAGCAGGGCGACGGTTTCGGTGTCGGTGTCGGTCTCATAGCCGATGCCGGCCTCGGCCAGTTCGGCGCGCAGCTCGCGGAAATTCTCGATGATGCCGTTGTGCACGACGGCGACTCGCCCGGCCTTGTGGGGGTGGGCGTTCTTCAGGCTGGCGGCCCCGTGGGTGGCCCAACGGGTGTGGCCGATGCCCGACTTGCCGGCCAGCGGATCGTGCACCAGCAGATCCGACAGGTTCACCAGCTTGCCCACGGCGCGGCGGCGATCCAGCGTGCCGCCATCCACCGTGGCGATGCCGGCGCTGTCATAGCCCCGGTATTCCAGCCTTTTCAGGGCCTCGACAATGATCGGGGCGACTTCATGAGTGCCCAGGACTCCGACGATACCGCACATGGGTTTACTCTTCCTTGAGGGATTTGCGTGCCTTGATGGCACGAAGGTTCTGCATGATCCGCAGGGCAAGGCCCGGCTTGTTGACCTGTTTGGCCCGGCCCAGCGCCAGCGCCCCGTCGGCCACATCCATCGTCACGACCGAGCCCGAGCCCGTCATCGCATTGTCGCCCACCCGCACCGGGGCCACCAGCGCCGAGTTCGACCCGATGAAGGCCCCCGCGCCGATATGGGTGTGGTGTTTCATCACCCCGTCGTAGTTGCAGGTGATGGTGCCCGCGCCGATGTTGGCACCGGCGCCCACCGTGGCGTCGCCCACGTAAGACAGGTGGTTGGCCTTGGCACCGTCGGCGAAACTGGCGTTCTTGACCTCGACGAAGTTGCCGATGCGGACGTCGTTGCCCAGTTCGGCGCCGGGGCGCAGACGGGCATAGGGGCCGACGACCGCACCCGCGCCGACGTGACAGCCCTCAAGGTGCGAAAAAGCGCGGATGGTGGCGCCGGATTCCACCGTGACCTCGGGGCCGAAGACCACATGCGGCTCGATCATCGCGTCGCGGCCCACATGGGTGTCGCGGGCCAGATACACCGTGTCGGGGGCGGTCATGGTGACGCCATCCTCCAGCAGTGCGGCGCGGGCGCGGTCCTGAAATGCGCGCTCGGCGGCGGCCAGATCGGCGCGGGTGTTGACGCCCATCGTCTCGGCCTCGGGGCAGGTGACGACGGTGGCGGTCAGGCCCTGCGCCCGGGCCACGCCCACGATATCGGTCAGGTAATATTCGCCCGAGCCGTTGTCGTTGCCGACCTTGGCGATCAGATCGAACAGGGTCGTGGCATCGGCGCAGACCACGCCCGAGTTGCACAGATCAATCGCGCGTTCCGCTTCGGTCGCGTCCTTGAATTCCACGATCCGCTCCAGCGCGTCGCCGTCCATCACCAACCGGCCATAGCGGCCCGGATCGGCGGCGCGAAAGCCCAGCACCACCACGGCGCTGCCCTCGGCCCGGGCCTTGGCCATCGCACTAAGCGTTTCGGGCTGGATGAAGGGCGTGTCGCCGTAAAGCACGAAGGCATCGCCGGTGAACTCGGCCAGCGCCGCGCGGGCCTGATCGACCGCATGGGCGGTGCCAAGCTGTTCGGTCTGGCGCACGACGGTCACGTCCGGGTCATGGTCGCGGGCGGCGGCCTCGACGGCCTCGGCGCCGTGGCCGGCGACGACGACGGTGCGGGCAGGCTCCAGCACGGCGCCGGCCTCCATCGCGTGGACCAGAAGCGGCGCGCCCGCCACCTTGTGCAGGACTTTCGGCAGATCGGATTTCATCCGGCTGCCCTGACCGGCGGCCAGGATGATCAGAGCGTCATTCATCAAATGCTGTCTTTCAATTTATCGACCTACGTTCTATCCGCTTGCGCGTGGGCCGCAAGTGCTGGCCGGTCACGAAATAAAACGGCGGGTTTCAGGAGATTTCCGCCTGTGTGCCCCGAGAGTGTCCTGATTTTCAATCCTGCAGAGGTGTGCAATGCGAACAGTCATCTTCGATCTGGACGGAACCTTGGCCGATACAAGCGGGGATCTGATCGCGGCGGCCAACCATTGCTTTCAAACCTTGGGCGAGGGGCAACACCTAAGCTTTGAAGACGATCAGGCAACCGCTTTTCGGGGCGGCAAGGCGATGCTGCGTCTGGGCTTTGGCCGGTCGGGGCTGGAAGGCGAGGCGCTGGAGGCGGCGGTCGAAGGCGGATACCCCGCGCTGCTGGAGTTCTACGGCCAGAACATCGACACCCACACCGTGCTTTACCCCGGCGTTGTCCCGGCGCTGGAACAACTGGCCCGCACCGGCCACCGGCTGGGGGTCTGCACCAACAAGCCCGCCGGTCTGGCCGAGACCTTGCTGGCCCGTCTGAACATCCGCGACCATTTCGGCGCGATGATCGGGGCCGACACGCTGCCCGTGCGCAAGCCCGACCCCGCCCCCCTGTTCGAGGCCATCTCGCAGCTTGGCGGCACGCCCGCGCGGTCGGTTCTGGTGGGCGACACCATCACCGACGCGCTGACGGGCCGCGCGGCGGGGGTGCCGGTGATCCTGACCACCTTCGGCCCCACCGGCCACGGGGTGAAGGACCACGGGCCCGACGGGTTGTTCGACCACTACGACACGCTGCATCAGGTCGTCGACAGCCTGCTGGACAAGGCGGGCTGAAGCCCCCTCGGGGTCCCATCCCATCCCTATGCACCCGGCCAACCCTCGGCTAGGCTTCCCGTGACAGGGCACGGAGGGGACATGGCCGATACCGAAAGCACCGAGATCTTCACCGGCAGCTTCACCCAGCAAGAGCCCATCCCCGAAGACGCCATCCGCGCCGCCGTCGCCGTGATGCGTCACGGGCGGTTGCACCGCTATAACACCCTGCCGGATGAGCCCGGAGAGACGGCGCTGCTGGAACAGGACTTCGCCGACGTCACCGGTGCACGCTACTGTCTGGCGGTGGCCTCGGGCGGCTATGCGCTGGCCACGGCGCTGCGGGCGGTCGGCGTGACACCCGGCCAGCCGGTGCTGACCAACGGCTTCACGCTGGCGCCGGTGCCGGGGGCGGTGGCCTCGGTGGGCGCGGTGCCGGTCTTTGTGGAAACCACCCCGGATCTGACCATCGACATGGACGATCTGGCCCGGCGGATCGAGGCCTCTGGCGCCCGCGTCCTGCTGCTGTCGCATATGCGCGGCTATATCTGCGACATGGACCGTCTGATGCAGTTCTGCGACCGCGCCGGCGTGACGGTGATCGAGGATTGCGCCCACACGATGGGGGCGGACTGGAACGGCACCCCCTCGGGGCGGTTCGGGCGGCTGGGGTGCTTTTCGGCGCAGACCTACAAGCATGTGAACGCGGGCGAGGGGGGCTTTGTGATTTCGGACGACGCCGAGGCCATGGCCCGCGCGGTGATGCTGTCGGGCTCTTACATGTTCTACGGCCACCACCGCGTCGCCCCGCCGCCCGAGGTCTTCGCGCAGATCCGGCTGGAGACCCCGAACATCTCGGGCCGGATGGACAACCTGCGCGCCGCCATCCTGCGCCCGCAGATCGCCCTGCTGCCCCAGCGCCGGGCCGACTGGAACGCCCGCCACGCTGCCGTGACCGAAGGGTTGACCGGGGCGCCGGGCCTGCGCCTGATCCCCCGCGACCCGCGCGAAGGCTTCGTGGCCTCGTCGTTCCAGTTCCTGCTGCCGGGCTGGCCGCCCGAACGGATCCAGCGGCTGGTCGCCGCGACGGCGGCGCGAGGCGTTGTGATGAAATGGTTCGGGGCGGCCCAGCCGCAGGGCTACACCTCGCGCCACGACAGCTGGCAATACGCGCCCGCCCAAAGCCTGCCGCAGACCGATCGGGTGCTGGCGGGGCTGCTGGATTTCCGCCTGCCCCTGACCTTCACGCTGGACGATTGCCGCGCCGTCGCCCGGATCATCGCCCAAGAGGTGACGCGCCTGCACACACACGCCGCCCCCGCCGCTTGACCGACGCGCCGCCGGGATGATAATAATTGAACACTCGTTCAATAAACCTGCCCGATTCTGCCGACACTCTGCCACCCTCGTCCCGCCCGATACGAACCGGGCGGACCCCCACACCGAAAGGGCTGCCATGTTCAACGCGTCGATGACCTTCGATTTGGGCGAGGATGCGAACGCCCTGCGCGACATGGTGCACCGCTGGGCGCAGGACCGGCTGAAACCGATGGCGGGGCAGATCGACGCCAGCAACACCTTCCCGCCCGAGCTTTGGCCCGAGATGGGTGATCTGGGCCTGCTGGGCATCACCGTCCCCGAAGTGTTCGGCGGCGCGGGCATGTCCTATCTGGCCCATACCGTCGCGGTCGAAGAGATTGCCCGCGCCTCGGCTTCGGTCAGCCTGTCCTACGGCGCGCATTCGAACCTCTGCGTCAATCAGATCCGCCTGAACGGCAGCCAGACGCAAAAGGAAAAATATCTGCCGGGGCTGGTCGCGGGCACCCATGTCGGTGCGCTGGCCATGTCCGAGGCGGGCGCAGGCTCGGACGTGGTCTCGATGCGGCTCCGGGCGGAAAAGCGCAACGATCACTACCGGCTCAGCGGCAACAAATACTGGATCACCAACGGCCCCGACGCCGACACGCTGGTCGTCTACGCCAAGACCGATCCGCAGGCCGGCAGCCGGGGCATCACCGCCTTCCTGATCGAGAAATCCATGAAGGGATTCTCCACCAGCCCGCATTTCGACAAGCTGGGCATGCGCGGCTCGAACACGGCCGAGCTGATCTTCGACGATGTCGAGGTGCCGTTCGAAAACGTTCTGGGCGACGAGGGCAAGGGCGTGCGCGTGCTGATGTCGGGGCTGGATTACGAACGGGTGGTTCTGGCCGGGATCGGCACCGGCATCATGGCCGCCTGTCTGGACGAGGTGATGCCCTATCTGCGCGAACGCCAGCAATTCGGCCGCCCGATCGGAGAGTTCCAGCTTATGCAGGGCAAGATCGCCGACATGTACACCGCGATGAATACCGCGCGGGCCTATGTCTACGAAGTGGCGCGCGCCTGCGACCGGGGGCAGGTCACCCGGCAGGACGCGGCGGCCTGTGTGCTTTATTCGTCGGAAGAGGCAATGAAACAGGCGCATCAGGCGGTGCAGGCGCTGGGCGGGGCGGGCTTTCTGGCCGACAGCCCGGTCGCGCGGCTCTTCCGCGACGCCAAGCTGATGGAGATCGGCGCGGGAACATCCGAGATACGGCGGATGTTGATTGGACGAGAGTTGATGGCCGCCGACTGACGCGGGGCAACGGGGGCTCGCGCATCAGCGCCGGGCCCCCGTATCCCGATCACCGGCCGCGATCCCGCCCGAAATGGGCCGCCCCAGATGGGCGTGCCCGCAGATGGAGTTGAGACATGCCGACATCCGATCCTAAATCCGATCCGACATCCGGGGCCCCCGCCCTCAAGGCGATTTTGATCAATTGCACCCTCAAGCGCGAGCCGCAGGAAAGCCACACCAAGCTGCTGCTGAACGCGGTCGCCCACATCATGGAAGAAAACAACGTCAGCGTGGATCATTTGCATTTCGCCTCTCACGACGTGCCCCACGGCATCCAGCCCGACATGACCGAACACGGCTACGACGCGGATGAATGGCCGCAGCTGTGGAAACGCGTGCTGGCCGCCGACATTCTGGTGATCGGCACCCCGATCTGGCTGGGCGAGGAAAGCTCGATCTGCCGCAAGCTGATCGAACGGCTTTACGCGATGTCCGGCGAGCTGAACGACCGGGGTCAGTCGATCTATTACGGCAAGGTCGGCGGCACCGTCGTCACCGGCAACGAGGACGGGATCAAGCATGTCGCCATGTCGACGGGCTTTGCCCTGAACCATCTGGGCCTGACCATCGCGCCGCAGGCCGACTGCGGCTGGATCGGCGAGGCGGGGCCGGGCCCCTCGTACGGCGACAAGAAAGAGGGCGCCAAGGACGACAACGACCGGGTCGGCTTCGACAATGAATTCACCCAGCGCAACACCACGGTGATGACGTGGAACATGATCCACCTTGCCCGGATGCTGAAGGCGCAAAACGGCATCCCGACCGAAGGCAACGACCGCAAGGCCTGGGACGCGGGCGCGCGGTTCGATTTCGAAAACCCCGAGTATCGTGCATGACCGACCCCGACACCAAAACGCCCGAAGGTGGGGACCCCACGGGGCCGGCAGGGGCAGCCTCTGCCGGGCCGGGCCACGGGCCGGGCAGGGGCCACGGGGAGGGCAGCGGCCACGGGCAGGGCCAGGGCCACGGGCAGGGCGCTGGCGCGGGGCCGTCCGCACCGGGCGATGACCCGACAGCCGACGCGCAGCCCGATGCCCGCGACGCGGCACTGGCCCGCGCGGTTGGCCGCGCCATCGCCGCCCAACGCGATTTCGTCGGACGTCGGCCAACGAAGGTGGGGCGCGGGCTGGACCGGCTGACCGCTCCGGTGGCCGAGGCGCTTCGCGGACGGGTGCCGGTCTCGGTCCTGCGCAACGCGCTGCAGGGCACGGACACGGCGGCGGGGCTGACCATGCCGGCGGGTCCGCCCGCCCATGACACCGACGACATCGACGCCTGCGAGGCCGCCGCCCTGCGGGTGCAGGCATGGTCGGCGGGCGGCAACGCGGCCACGGGCGGGGCGGCGGGCCTCATGGGGGGCCTGGGCCTGACGCTCGACATCCCCGCCACCCTGTCGCTGGCCGCGCGCAACGTCCGCGCCACCGGCGCCGCCTACGGCTTTGGCGAGGATACCGAGGACGAGCGCGCCTTTCGCCTGATGATCCTTGAACTGGCCGCCGTGCGCGGGCTTGAAGCCCGGGCAGACTCTCTGGACCGGGTGAATGTGCTGGCCCGGCATTTGACCAATCCGCTGGCGCGGGCGGCGGTGGGACGCGGCAGCGACTGGCTGGTCGAAACGGTCGTCGAGCGTGTGGCCCGCCAACTTGGCGTCAGCCTGCTACAGCGCAAGGCCGCGCAGGTTGTGCCGGTGCTGGGCGGCATCGTCGCCGCCACGGTCAACGCCGGGTTCCAGACCGACGTCAGCCGCGCCGCCCGCTATGCCTATCGCCAGCGCTGGCTGATGGCCCGGCGCATGCTGCCCGGCCCTGATGGTGCGCCCGACGGTGCGCCCGAAAGCGCGCCCGAAGATGCACCCGATCCCGCACCCGACACGCCTTCCGACCCGCCCCCCAGCCAAGGAGGCTCCGCCACATGACCCCAAGATCCCCGCGCGCAAAGGGCCCTCGCGGATGAGCGTGCTGAAATCCCGCCTCCGCCCCGGCGACGACGCCTTTCAGGCCAACCGCACCGCGCATCTGGCGCTGATCGAAACGGTGGCGCAGGCGGCCCGCACGGCGGCGGCAGGGGGCGGCGACAAGGCCCGCGACCGGCACCTGTCGCGCGGCAAGATGCTGCCCCGCGACCGGGTGGCGGGCCTGTTGGACCCCGGCAGCCCGTTTCTGGAACTGGGCGCCACCGCCGCCCACGGCATGTACGACGGCGCCGCCCCCGGCGCGGGCATCATCGCGGGCGTGGGCCGGGTCCATGGGCGCGATGTGATGGTGGTGTGCAATGACGCCACCGTAAAGGGCGGCACCTACTACCCGATGAGCGTCAAGAAACACCTGCGCGCACAGGAGATCGCCGCCGAATGCCGCCTGCCATGCGTCTATCTGGTGGATTCCGGCGGCGCCAACCTGCCCAATCAGGACGAGGTTTTCCCCGACCGCGACCACTTCGGCCGCATCTTCTACAATCAGGCAAGGATGAGCGGCGCGGGCATTCCCCAGATCGCCGTGGTCATGGGCTCGTGCACCGCTGGCGGGGCGTATGTGCCCGCGATGTCCGACGTCTCGATCATCGTGCAGGGTCAGGGCACGATCTTTCTGGCCGGCCCGCCCTTGGTAAAGGCCGCCACCGGCGAGGTCGTCTCGGCCGAGGATCTGGGCGGCGGCGACGTGCACACCCGCCTGTCCGGCGTGGCCGATTATCTGGCCGAGGACGATGCCCACGCGCTGGCGCTGGCGCGGCAGGCGGTGGGCAATCTCAACGACCACGCGCACGCAGGCGTGGCCCTGCAACCGTCCGAGCCGCCCGCCTATGACCCCGACGAGATCCTTGGCGTCGTCCCCGCCGACCTGCGCACCCCCTATGATATCCGCGAGGTCATCGCCCGGCTGGTCGACGGCTCGCGCTTCGACGAGTTCAAGGCCCGCTTTGGCGAAACGCTGGTCACAGGTTTCGCCCATGTTGAAGGCATGCCCGTGGGCCTGATCGCCAACAACGGCGTGCTCTTCTCCGAAGCCGCCCAGAAGGGCGCACATTTCATCGAGCTTTGCTCGCAACGGCGTATCCCGCTGGTCTTCCTGCAAAATATCACCGGCTTCATGGTCGGTCGCAAGTATGAAAACGAAGGCATCGCCCGCCACGGCGCCAAGATGGTCACTGCGGTCGCATCGACCGAGGTGCCCAAGATCACCATGATCGTCGGCGGCTCGTTCGGCGCGGGCAACTACGGCATGTCGGGCCGGGCCTATCAGCCGCGCTTCCTGTGGAGCTGGCCCAACAGCCGCATCGGCGTCATGGGCGGCGAGCAGGCCGCCGGCGTACTGGCCACGGTGCGCCGCGACGCGCTGGAGCGGGCCGGCGGAAGCTGGACCCCCGAGGAAGAGACCGCCTTCAAACGCCCCACCATCGAGATGTTCGAAACCCAGTCTCACCCGCTTTATGCCTCGGCCCGACTGTGGGACGATGGCATCATCGACCCGCGCCACTCTCGCCGCGTGCTGGCGCTGAGCCTGCGCGCCGCCCTGAACGCCCCCATCCCCGAGACGCGCTTCGGCGTGTTCCGGATGTAGGGGAGGGACGGGCAGACGAGGGTAGAGGCTGCGTCCGATGGTGACGCGCCAGCCGAAGAAAGACGCCAACCAAGGGCGGCAAAGAGGGGACAGGGATGCGCAAATGGGGTGACGACAAACAACGACAGCGCAACCTGCGCCTGCTGAACGGTGGGCCGCCCCCTCGCATGCCCCTCGGTGCCCTTCTGCGCCGGGACCGGACCGTTGTCGGGGGGCTGATCGTGGCGGCCCTGCTGGTCGGGCCGGTGTTGCTGGCCAATGCCTCGGTCGCGGTCAAGGGGGCCGTGTTCCGGGGCGATGGCTGCGGCGTCGTTCGGGTCGTCGATGGCGATACCGTCACGCTTTACTGCGACGGGCGCGGGCTGCTGCGCACCCGGTTGATGGGGTTCGATACGCCCGAACTCTACGCCTCGGACTGTCTGGGCGAGAAGCTTCAGGCGTTGCAGGCAACGGCTTATTTGGGTTGGCGATACCTGCGGGCGGGCGAGGTCTCGGTCGTGATGCGCGGCACCGACCGCTATGATCGCAAGCTGGCCCGGATGCGGCTGGACGGCAAGGATGTGGCGGATGTGATGATCGACGCAGGACTGGCCCGCGCCTATGCCGGCGGGCGGCGGGCAAGCTGGTGCGCGGGCGCACTGCCGCCTAAACCACAGGGGGCGTGGAATGGCTGACCTTCCCCTCAACACCCGGCTGACCCGCCGTCTGGGGCTGACCCACCCGATCCTCTCGGCGCCGATGGCCGGGGCGGCGGGGGGCGCTTTGGCGGCGGCAGTGACACGGGCAGGCGGGCTTGGCCTGCTGGGCGGCGGTTATGGCGACGCGGGCTGGATCGAGACCGAGCGGGCCGCCGCAGGCAACGCCGCCATCGGCATCGGCTTCATCACATGGCGGCTGGCGGGGCGCGAGGATCTGCTGACCGAAGCCCTTGCCCATAAGCCCGCCGCGCTGATGCTGTCCTTTGGCGACCCCGCACCCTATGCCGCCCTTGTCCATGACGCGGACGTGCCGCTGATCGCCCAGATCCAGACCCTGCGCGATGCCCGCCACGCGGCGGCCAGCGGGGCCTCGATCCTCGTGGCGCAGGGGGCCGAGGCCGGGGGCCACGGTCAGGCCCGCGCCACCATGACCCTCGTCCCCGAGGTGGCTGACATGCTGGCCCGCGATCACCCCGACACGCTGTTGCTGGCCGCAGGCGGCATCGCCGACGGGCGCGGGCTTGCCGCAGCCCTGATGCTGGGGGCCGACGGGGTGCTGATCGGCTCGCGCCTATGGGCCAGCGCCGAGGCGCAGGTGCCAAGCGGTCTGCACCGCGCCGCGCTGGCGGCCAGCGGCGACGACACCCTGCGTTCGTCGGTGCCGGATATCGCGCGGGGGCTGGACTGGCCCGACCGCTACGACATCCGCACCCTGCGCAACGCCTATACCCGGCGCTGGGCGCAGGACCGCGAAGGCCAGCGCACCGCCATAACCGCAGCCGGTGCGGACGAGGCCGCCCGCTATGCCCACGCGGCCCAGACAGGCGACGCCACCATAGCGCCCCCGGTGGTGGGCGAGGCCGCCGGGCTGATCCACGACATCCGTCCGGCGGGCCAGATCATCACCGATATCGCACAGCAAGCCACAGCACTGCTGTCCGGCGGCTGGAGGAGCCAAGATGTTTGACAAGATCCTGATCGCAAACCGCGGAGAGATCGCCTGCCGGGTGATCCGCACGGCCCGGCGCATGGGGCTGGGCACGGTCGCGGTGCATTCGGACGTGGACGCAGGTGCGCAGCACGTCCTGCAGGCCGACGAGGCGGTGTCGCTGGGCGGCGCCACTCCCGCCGAAAGCTACCTGCGGGGGGATGCGATCATCCGTGCCGCGCAATCCCGGGGCGCGGGCGCGATCCACCCGGGCTACGGCTTTCTGTCCGAGAACCCCGCGTTCGTCCAAGCCGTGCGCGACGCGGGGCTGACCTTCATCGGACCCTCGCCCGAAGCGATCCGCGCGATGGGTCTGAAGGACGCCGCCAAGGCGCTGATGGAGACGGCGGGCGTGCCCGTCGTGCCCGGCTATCACGGCGCCGATCAAGACGACGCCCGACTGGCCCGCGCCGCCCGCGACATCGGCTATCCGGTGCTGATCAAGGCGGTGGCGGGTGGCGGCGGCAAGGGGATGCGGCTGGTCGAGCGGGCGGAGGATTTCGCATCCGCCCTCGCCTCGGCCCGCAACGAGGCGCTGGGCGCGTTCGGCAATGCCGATGTGCTGGTCGAGAAGTTCGTGACCGCCCCGCGCCACATCGAAATTCAGGTCTTTGGCGACGGCACGGATGCGGTGCACCTGTTCGAACGCGACTGCTCGCTTCAGCGCCGCCACCAGAAGGTCATCGAAGAGGCTCCGGCCCCCGGCATGACCCCCCGGATGCGCGAGGCCATGGGGCAGGCCGCCGTCCGCGCCGCCAAGGCCATCGGGTATAGCGGGGCAGGGACGGTGGAGTTCATCGTCGACGGCTCGGACGGGCTGCGTCCCGACCGCTTCTGGTTCATGGAGATGAATACTCGCCTGCAGGTCGAACACCCGGTGACCGAGTCCGTCACCGGCGTCGATCTGGTCGAATGGCAGATCCGCGTGGCGCGGGGCGAGGCTTTGCCCGCCGCGCAAGACGACCTGCACTTGACCGGCCACGCCTTCGAGGCCCGGCTTTACGCCGAGGACGTGCCCGCAGGCTTCCTGCCCGCCACAGGCACGCTTGATCACCTGCGTTTTCCCGCAAACGCCCGCGCCGACAGCGGTGTGGTGACGGGCGACCGGATCAGCCCCTATTACGACCCGATGATCGCCAAGCTGATCGTCCACGCCCCCGACCGGGGCGCCGCGCTGGACGCCATGGCGGGCGCGTTGGACAACACCCAGATCGCCGGGCTGACCACCAACATCGACTTTCTGGCCGCTCTGATCCGTCATCCCGACTTCGCCCGTGGGCAGGTGGACACCGGCCTGATCGACCGCGATATCGAGACCCTGTGCGGCCCCGCGCAGCCCGCCCCCGCCGACGTGGCGCTGGCCGCTTTGGCGGCGCTGGGCCTCGACGATCCTTCGTCCGACGCGGCCACGGGGTTCGCCCTGTGGCAGCCGCTGGAATGGACCGCCCGGCTGACACAGGGCGGCGAGCCGATCACGGCGCGCGTGGCGGTTCCGACCGCAGGCACCGCCCGGGTCACGTTGGAGGATCCCGCCAGTGACGGCTGTGACCAGACCCTTACCCTCACCCGGCGCGGCGCGCACTGGTGGTGCGACGGGCGGCGGCTGGACCGGCGGGTGATGCGCTTTGGCGACCGGCTGACCGTGACGGGGCAGGGGGCGTGGATCTTCGAGATCGACGACCCGCTGGACCGCGCCGGCACAGGCGCCGCCGCCGGCAACCTGATCCAGGCCCCCATGCCCGGCCTGGTGCGCGACATCCGCGTCAGCGCGGGCGCCACGGTGGCCGAAGGCGACCCGCTGGCCGTGCTCGAGGCGATGAAGATGGAGCACACTTTGACCGCCCCCCGCGCCGGCACCGTGGCCGAGGTGATGGCCGCCCCCGGCGATCAGGTCGAGGCCGGCGCCGATCTGATCCGGCTGGAAGAGGCCACGCCCGCCCACACGCCGGCCTCCGCGCCAAAGGCCACCCCGTGACCCGCCAACCCCTGACCTGTAATCACCCGATAAACGCCCCGGCAAACACCCGGGCAAAAACCCCGACCAATGCACGGCGCTCAGCCCTAAAGCGCCTCGCGCCCCCCGCCGCGCCCCCC
>SWCD01002713.1_pt1 | contig 17504 bp, 9 predicted proteins | sample 4693011 | NCBI WGS metagenome assembly SWCD01 (sample SAMN10267278, study PRJNA491770) | bioreactor metagenome | isolation source: DHS bioreactor inoculated with marine | place: Japan: Omine Ridge, Nankai Trough | reverse complement strand
AAGTAGCGGGGTGCCTGTATGAAACCTGACTTGGGAGATGTTTCCGGGTCTTGCTGCCCGTTGTTGTCCCGTTCCTTCGATGACAAAGGGATGCCACGGGAATTCATGGGACGCAACAGATTTTTGCCCACAGGCACCCCCAGATCTAGGGAAACAGGGCCAGAAAGAACAAGGTGTGGTAGGGGCGAAGCGAGAACACCGGGGCAATTCTAGCGGAATTGCACAAATCCAACACTAGATATGGGGGTGTTGATCGCCCCAAAAAAAAGTTCCATGAATTCCCGAAAAAATTCTCGAGGGGCGTCTCACACCTACCTTCAACCCGGGATTCCACCCGGCGCGAAGCCGATTTTCCGCCCGGATCCGCTCCGAATCTTTTGTGATTCGCCGAATCCCGTCGAGAATCGCGGCTGAACCGGCCGAATCCGTCGCGGCCAGCCTCTGCCCGGCACGGCGGTGTCCCGGATACGTCCCACGATTTCCCATGAAGCCTGCGCCGCCGCGGGTCCGGCCCACGATTTCCCGCAACCGGCCCGACCGGAGCCGCGCCTATCCCCGGTAGGCCGCCTCGAGCGCGGCGATGTCGATCTTGCCCATCCCGAGCATCGCCGCGGTCGCGCGCGCCGCCCCGTCCGGGTCCGGACCGCCGACGGTCTGCATCAGCTGGCGCGGTACCACCTGCCAGCTCAGCCCGAAGCGGTCGGTGCACCAGGCGCAGCGGCTCTCGGCGCCGCCCTCGGCGATCAGGGCCGCCCAGAGCCGGTCGGTCTCGGCCTGGTCCTCGGTGACGATCTGGATCGAGACGGCGGGGCTCAGGGCGTAGCTGTCGCCGCCGTTCAGCCCCTGGTAGGGCACGCCGGCAAGGTGGAAATTCACCAGCAGCGGCTTGCCGTCGGCGGTTGCGCCGACCATCCCCTCGATCTCCGACCCGGGGATCAGCGCGACATAGAAGCGGGCCGCCGCTTCGGCGGTGCCGTCGAACCAGAGACAGGTGCGTATCTTCGACATCGGGGCCTCCGCTCGGATCTCGCCCTGAGAATCTGAGCCCGGCCGCGCCCGCGGTCAATATACATTGCCGCGAGCCCCTTTGCCTCTGCGGTCCGGACCGACCGCGGCGGCCGCGGCGGCCGCGCCCCCTGCCCCTGCCGGGCCGGCGACGCTAGGAAACCTCAGGCCATGCCGCCGTCGACCAGCCCCTGTGCCAGCCGCCGGTAGGCCTCGGCAACCGCCCCGTCGCCGAGCGCGATCGGCACGCCGGCATCCCCGGCGGTACGCACCTCGCGCGCCAGCGGGATCTCTCCGAGGAACGGGATCTGCGAACGCTCCGCTTCCGCGCGCACCCCGCCCTGGCCGAAGATATGGTCTTCGTGGCCGCAGTTGGGGCAGACATACATCGACATGTTCTCGATCAGGCCCAGCACCGGAATGCGCACCTTCTGGAACATGTCTATCGCCTTGTGCGCATCGATCAGCGCCACGTCCTGCGGGGTCGAGACCACCAGCGCCCCGGTCATCCGCACCTTCTGGGCCAGCGTGATCTGCACGTCGCCGGTGCCCGGCGGCAGGTCGATCAGCAAGACATCGAGCTCGCCCCAATGCACCGAGAACAGGAACTGCTGCAGCGTGCCGCTGATCAGGGGCCCGCGCCAGACCACCGCCTGATCGGGATCGACGAACAGCCCGATCGACACCAGCTTGACCCCGTGGGCCAGCACCGGGTCCATCATCTTGCCGTCGTCCGACTTGGGCCTTTCCTTGGTGCCCATCATCAGCTGCTGGCTGGGTCCGAGCACGTCGGCATCGAGCAGCCCGACCTTGCGGCCCTGGGCGGCGAGCGCGGCGGCGAGGTTGGAGGCGACGGTCGATTTGCCGACCCCGCCCTTGCCCGAGGCGATCGCCACCACCCGTTTCACCCCCGGAATGCGCTCCGGCCCGTCCTGCGGCTTCGGATGCTGGCCGATCTTCAGCGCCGGCGGCTCGCCCTTGCCCGCCGAGGGCGCCGGCGCCGGCTGCGCGCCGCCTTTCGGCATCGCGTTATGCGCGGTCAGGATCACCGTCGCCTTGGTCACCCCGTCGAGCCCTTCGACGGCCGCCTGGGCCGCGGCCCGCTGCGGCTCGAGCTGGCCGGCGAGCTCCGGGCCGGGCGCCTCGATCAGGAAGCTCACCGCCCCGTTCGCCTGGATCATCAGGCCGCGGATCAGATCGCGCGACACCAGATCGCCGCCATCGGGCAGCGCGACGCCTGCCAGGGTTTCGAGAATCGTCTCACGCGTCGGGGCCATGCCGCCTACTCCCTCGTCTCAATCCCTACGCAATTTGTCACCTTTTCGGCCGGGCGCAAGGGGGCATGCCGAGATTGCATGGAAAAGCGGCAACAATTCCGGCGCCATGCACGCGACTGCGCCGCACCGGGAATTAGGTCAGCATTACGTATGCATTTGGCGCATGGCAGCAATACCGAACCGGCGATTGTGCAATTGCAGCATCGGGTCCATCTTCACCTCAACGCCACCGAGCAAAGCGGGACAACACCGCAGGACGCGACAGGGGCACACCGAGCACGCCGGACCTGCCGGCGCATGAGAAAGAGAGACGAACATGGCATACGCAACCGATCTCCACAGCGGACATCACGGGCTCCTCAGCGACCGCGTCCACGCCATCCTGGAAAGCTTCCGCAAGGCCCGCGCCCAGCGCAGGATCTACGCCCAGACCCTGGCCGAACTCAACAGCCTCAACCGTCGCGAGCTCGACGATCTCGGCATCGGCGCAAGCGAAATTCCCTTCATCGCCCGCGAAGCGGCGCTGATGGCCAAATAACCGGATTGGGCGCCCGCCCTCCTCCCTGGGCGCTCATGACCCGCCCCGTGCCGTCCTCCTCCCTGGCGCGGATTGGGTCCCTTCTTCGGACGCCTCGCTCTCCTCCCTGAGGCGTTCGTGACCTGCCGGCGGCACCCTCTCCTCCTCCCTGGGTGCCGCCGTGCAGGGTCAGCCGCCAGCCGCGGCAGGATCTTCGAACGATCGGGGGGACCGAAATTTGGCGTCTCTCTCCTCCTCCCTGAGGCGCCGGAGACCCGGACGGCCCGTCCTCCTCCCTGGGCCCAAGGGTTGACCATAGGGGCACCTGCCCCGAACGCGCGACGGTCTCTTCCTCCTCCCTGAGGCCGATTGCAAATCTGACGGCGACGCCTCTCCTCCTCCCTGGCGTCGCCGTTTTTTTTGCCCGAACCGCCGCATGGAAATGCAACCCTCTCTGCCAAAAGGTCTTTTTCGGCTTGCCTTTCGCGGCATTCCGGTGACATTCGCCACAGGTCCGGACGGCCGATTTCGCCCGCTTCGTCGCCCCATGTGTCGCCCGCAGCGGCGCCGGGCGTCGGCCCGGGCCCCCGGTTCCGAACAGCCGCGTTCCGCCAAGCCAAGGAGAGATAATGGCCCGCCAGTTCATCCCCTTCGACACGCTGTGGAACATGCGGATTCCGGTGCCCTATTCCGGCCTGGTGATCGACGGCGACCGGGCCTGGTCGGCCGGTCTGCTGCCGCTCGACATCGACGGCGACGTGCGCTTCCCGGCAGATCCGATCGAACAGGCCCGGGTGCTGATCGCCAATGGCACGTCCCTGCTGGAACAGGGCGGCCTCGGCCCCGACCATGTCAGTCGCATCGTTCTCTACCTCGCCCCGCACGACCTCGGGCCGATCGCCCGGCTGGTGGCGATGTTTTCCGAGGCTTTCGGCCGCGACACCCTGGTCGAGACCGTCCCGGTGCCGGGGTTTCACTACGGCGGGGCGCTGATCGAGGCCGATATCTTCTGCGCCCCGTCCGAACCGGTCATCGAGGAAGAGCTGCCCGGCGGCGGCCACGCCCGGGTCAAACGCGAAGGCGGGCTCATCCTGATGAACCTCACCGCCCCGGTTCATACGCTCGGCCGGGCGGTGGCCGGGCTGCTCAGCCAGCATGCGCTCTCGCCGCACCAGCTCTTGTCGGGCTGGGGGATCGCGCCGGAGCCCGCGCTTTCGGCGGTGCCGAGCCAGATCGCCCCGCGCCTGCCCGGCTTCTTCGCCGGCGCGCTGATGCCGTGCTACAACATCTTCGACAAGGTGCACCTCTATCTCACCTTCGGCGAGGGGCCGGTGGAGATCACCGAAAGCCGTGAGGAAAACGTGCGCATGCACCTGGCCGACGCCGGCGACATCGCCGTGCTCGATTGCCGCTACCTCAGCGGCGCCAGCGTCACGCTGTCGGACCAGACCAGAGCGGTGATGGACGGGCTCGCGGTGGCGCTTCTGCAGCGCGGCATGAGCTTCGCCAACGTGGTCAAATCGACCACTTTCTTCAGCGGCGGCACCACGCCCGAAGAAATGCATGCCAACATGAAGATCCGCAAGAGCTTCTACCCCACCCCCGGCCCCGCCTCGACCTCGGTGCCGATCGCCCGCATGGCCGACCCCGGCGCCAAGGTGCGCATCGAACTGGTGCTCAGGCCGATGGGGTGACGGCGGCGGGGCCGTTGCGCCGGGAGGAGAACTCGCGCGCGGCCTTGGAACGCGATTACAAGATCGCGTTCAATCGCCTTTCGAAAGGCGTTTCAGTGACACCCAAGCGTCTTCACATTGTTTGGAGTTTGTCGTATCGAGGAACCCATAAGTCCAACCATTTTCTGGGATTAGGGGTTAGGTCTTGCCGTCCACATTACCTCCAGCCTTGTTTTTCGCGCTAGCCTTACCGAACGGAGCTTTTTCTGAGCACGCGTGCGATGTTTTTTGGGGTGGAACCGCTAACATCGCGTGCCAATGCGGGGATATCGTTGATCCAAGCGAGCGCTTAGAATGCTTCGATGCGATCCTAGTCGGGGTGCAGCCGGATGGCGAATTGTGTGTAACGTTTTGTGACGTCAATGGTGACAGGATGCTCACCGAGACCGACAAAGGCGAATTAAGTACCGACCTTGAAAAATTCCGCCAAAGAAGTGATCCATTGGCGGCATTTACCTGCTCCGGGTTTTTCGTGGCCAGCTGTTCCGAGGGAAAAAGCCCTTCTTTGCTCTATCACTTTGCTCCTTGCCTTGACGAACAGAATTACGTGTTGAGATTGAAATGCATGGACCGCGCGAGGTCGTTGACAATTGAACATATGACAAAGCTCGTTGCGACATTGGGTGAATTGGAGCGGTTCCGAGAAACCAATGCTCCACTTCTTGAGGCCGCCGAACGGGTTGCGCCCCCAGATTCGATGAGTTGCGAAAATGCTCAGTTTGAGCTGGTAGAAGCTTGTCTGGATTCGGAAATCGAGCAGGCATGCGAACCGTATATAGAGAACGCTCTGAACAACGCGAGGGACGCTTTCTCAGATTTTCTTTGCGAAGATTAGGCTCACCTCACGGGCCCAGATCGGATAACAGCTGGACCCGTTTCGCCCTTGCCGAACCTGTTGCGAGGTAAGAATTGCTCCAACAGCTCAGAACGGCACGTCGTCCCCGGCCCGGTCGGCGCCGGTGACGAACCGCGCCACCACCTTCTTCAGGCCCGCCTTGTCGAAGGCGATCTCGAGCTTGTCGCCCTCGACCGCCGTCACCGCGCCGTAGCCGAATTTCTGGTGGAAGACCCGGTCGCCCAGCCCGTAGGCCGGCACCGCCGTGGCGTCGATCACCAGCCCGCGCGCCTCGTTCGGGCTCTGCAGCGCGCGCGCCGCGCCCTGCGCCTGCATCCGCTTCCAGCCGGGGCTGTTGTAGGCGTCGGCCCGGCTCGCCTGCTCCTCCAGGCGTGACCCGCCCGTCGTCGCGGCCGCGCCGCCGTAGCCGCCGCCGTAGAGCCCCGGCGGGGTCAGCACGTCGACATGTTCGGGGGGCAGCTCGTCGATGAAGCGCGACGGCAGCTGCGATTGCCACTGGCCGTAGACCCGCCGGTTGGCGGCAAAGGAAATCGTGCACAGCGCCTCGGCCCGGGTGATGCCGACATAGGCCAGCCGCCGCTCTTCCTCGAGCCCCTTGAGGCCGGTTTCGTCCATCGAGCGTTGCGACGGAAACAGCCCGTCCTCCCAGCCCGGCAGGAACACGGCGGGGTATTCCAGCCCCTTCGCCGCGTGCAGGGTCATGATCGTGACCTTCGCCTCGCCGGCATCGCTCTCGTTGTCCATGATCAGCGAGACGTGTTCGAGAAAGCCCTGGAGATTGTCGAACTCCTCCAGCGCCTTGACCAGTTCCTTGAGGTTTTCGAGCCGGCCCGGGGCCTCCGGCGTCTTGTCGTTCTGCCACATGCCCGTATAGCCGCTCTCGTCGAGGATCATCTCGGCGAGCTCGACATGGGTGTCGGCCTCGGCCTGGACCTGCTCGTGCCAGCGCCCGATCTGGTGCACCAGAAGCTCCAGCCCCTTGGCCCCCTTGCCCTTGATCTCGCCGCGCTCGACGGCGATCCCGGCGCCGTCGACCAGCGACACGCCGTTCGCGCGCGCCGCGCGGGTGACGGTCTGCAACGCCTTGTCGCCGAGCCCCCGGCGCGGGGTGTTCACGACCCTCTCGAACGCGAGGTCGTCGTCGGGCGAGACGGCGAGGCGGAAATAGGCCATCGCGTCGCGGATCTCCATCCGCTCGTAGAACCGCGGGCCGCCGATCACCCGGTAGGGCAGGCCGATGGTGAGGAACCGGTCCTCGAAGGCGCGCATCTGGTGCGAGGCGCGCACGAGAATGGCCATGTCGTCGAGCGACAGCGGCGCGAGCCCCCGCGTGCCCAACTGCATCGCCTCGACCTCGTCGCCGATCCAGCGCGCCTCTTCCTCGCCGTCCCAATGGCCGATGAGGCGGAGCTTTTCGCCCTCGTCCAGCGCGGTCCAGAGCTCCTTGCCGAGCCGGTCCTCGTTGCCGCGGATGACGCCGGCGGCGGCGCCGAGGATATGCGGGGTCGAGCGGTAGTTCTGCTCCAGCCGCACCACCTTGGCGCCGGGAAAATCCTTTTCGAACCGCAGGATGTTGCCCACTTCGGCGCCGCGCCAGCCGTAGATCGACTGGTCGTCGTCGCCGACGCAGCAGATGTTCCTGTGCCCCGCCGCCAGCAACCGCAGCCAGAGGTACTGGGCCACGTTGGTGTCCTGGTATTCGTCGACCAGGATGTAGCGAAACCAGCTCTGGTATTGCTTCAGCACGTCCTCGCGGGTCTGCAGGATATGCACCACATGCAGCAGCAGATCGCCGAAATCGACCGCGTTGAGGGTCTGCAACCGCGCCTGGTAGGCGGCATAGAGCTCGCCGCCGCGGTGGTTGAAGGCCCCCGCCTCGCTCGCCGGCACCTTCTCGGGCGTCCAGGCGCGGTTCTTCCAGTTGTCGATCAGCCCGGCGAGCTGGCGCGCCGGCCAGCGCTTCTCGTCGATCCCTTCGGCGAGGATGATCTGTTTCATCAGCCGGACCTGGTCGTCGGTGTCGAGGATGGTGAAGTTGGATTTCAGCCCCACCAGTTCGGCATGCCGGCGCAGGAGCTTGACGCAGATCGCGTGAAAGGTGCCGAGCCAGGGCATGCCCTCGACCGGCTGGCCAAGCGCCCGGGCCACCCGCTCCTTCATCTCGCGCGCCGCCTTGTTGGTGAAGGTCACCGCCAGGATCTCGTTGGTGCGCGCCCGCCCGGTGCCCAGCAGATGCGCGATCCGCGCCGTCAGCGCCTTGGTCTTGCCGGTGCCGGCACCTGCGAGCATCAGCACCGGGCCGTCCAGCGCCTCGACCGCCGCGCGCTGCGCCGGATTGAGATCGTCGAGATAGGGCGTGCCACGGGCCGCCAGGGCCTGTTGGCTGAGCGGCACGTGCGGGGGCTCGGGGGACTCGAAGGAGTCGGGATCAGGGCGCGTCATGGCCGGCAAGATAACGGCGCCGGCCGGGAAGGGAAAGTTCGTTTAATGTTCTTTACTCGTCCGCCGGCTCCAAAGGCGCCGAAACGCCCACCACCCCGCGCACATCGCCCGACGGCAACTGCGGGGTCAACTCCGGGGTCAACTCCGGGGCCAACTCCGGCGTGATGAACACCGGCACCACCGGGTTCGGCCCGACGATCTGCGAGAGATCGCAAGCGCTGCTGGCCCAGGCCTCCGCCGGCAGATCGTCGGTGCCGTCGGGCACCACCCGCATCCCGCCGCGTGCCTGCCAGGCCTTGATCCAGTCGTCCGTGCAGCGCGCATATGCCATGCCGAGCATGCCCGTCACCCGCCGCATCTCGTACTCGTACCGGTCCTCGTAGCGCTTGCCCTCGTCATCGCGCCGGTCGATCATGATGACCGCCGGGATCTTGCCCTTGGCGAGCCCTGCGGCAAACAGCGCCTGATGGATGGAATCGCGCGACGAAGCCTTGCCGTCCAGCCCGATCTCGATGACGTGCGTCGCCGTCTCGCAATCGACCCGGACATATCGCTTGATGTCGTAGACGTCGAAGTAATACCGCTCCTCGGCCGCGCTCCCCGCGAGAAACCCGCACAACAACGCAGCCAGCGCAACCTCTCCCATCGTCGCCCCTCCCCGTCTCAGCCCGCCGCCACGCTAGCACAACCGGAGGCTTCCGCAATCCGCGCCGCGCCCCTTCATCTTGGCGCAAATACTCCCGGGGGTTTGGGGGTGGAACCCCCAACCCCGCACCATCCCCTTGCACCCGGCGGGGTTTGCGCTACCGTAGCCCCGCGGCGACGAAACGCCGCAGCGCAGCGGATGAACGCCGCGGCGCAGAAACGCCAGGCTACGGGGACCAGTGCATGTCGGACTTCAACAAGATCCTGATCGCGAACCGGGGCGAGATCGCCATCCGCATCCTGCGGGCCGCCAACGAGATGGGCAAGAAGACGGTCGCCGTCTACGCCGAGGAAGACAAGCTCGGGTTGCACCGGTTCAAGGCCGACGAGGCCTACAAGATCGGCGCCGGGCTCGGGCCGGTGGCCGCCTATCTCTCGATCGAAGAGATCATCCGGGTTGCCAAGGAGTGCGGCGCGGATGCAATCCATCCCGGCTACGGCCTGCTTTCGGAAAACCCCGAATTCGTCGATGCCTGCGACGCCGCCGGCATCACCTTCATCGGCCCCAAGGCCGAGACGATGCGCGCGCTCGGCGACAAGGCCAGTGCCCGGCGGATCGCGATCGAGGCGGGCGTGCCGGTGATCCCCGCCACCGAGGTGCTCGGCGACGACATGGAGGCGATCAAGAAAGAGGCCGCCGAGATCGGCTTCCCGCTGATGCTGAAGGCGAGCTGGGGCGGCGGCGGCCGCGGCATGCGGCCGATCGAGACCATCGACGAGCTGCCCGACCTGGTGCTTGCCGGGCGCCGCGAGGCCGAGGCGGCTTTCGGCAACGGCGAGGGCTTCCTCGAGAAGATGATCACCCGTGCGCGCCACGTCGAGGTGCAGATCCTCGGCGACGCCCAGGGCAACATGTACCATCTGTGGGAACGCGACTGCTCGGTCCAGCGGCGCAACCAGAAAGTGGTCGAACGGGCCCCTGCCCCCTATCTCTCCGAGGCCCAGCGCGAGGAGCTGTGCAACCTCGGCAAGAAGATCTGCCAGCACGTGAACTACACCTGCGCCGGCACCGTCGAGTTTCTGATGGACATGGAGACCGGCAAGTTCTTCTTCATCGAGGTCAACCCGCGCGTCCAGGTCGAGCACACCGTCACCGAAGAGGTGACCGGCATCGATATCGTCCGCGCCCAGATCCTGATCGCCGAAGGCAAATCGCTCGCCGAGGCCACCGGGGTTGCCAGCCAGTACGACGTCAAGCTCAACGGCCACGCGCTGCAATGCCGGATCACCACCGAGGATCCGCAGAACAACTTCATCCCCGATTACGGCCGGATCACCGCCTACCGCACCGCCACCGGCCCCGGCATCCGCCTCGACGGCGGCACCGCCTACCCCGGCTCGGTGGTCACCCGGTTCTACGATTCGCTGCTGGTGAAGGTCACCGCCTGGGGCCAGACCCCGGACATGGCGATCCGCCGGATGGACCGGGCGCTGCGCGAGTTCCGCATCCGCGGCGTGTCGACCAACATCGCCTTCGTCGAGAACCTGCTGCGCCACCCGACCTTCCTCAACAACACCTACACCACCCGCTTCATCGACAACACGCCGGCGCTCTTCGATTTCGAACAGCGCCGCGACCGGGCGACCAAGATCCTCACCTATGTCGCCGACATCACCGTCAACGGCCATCCCGAGACCGCCGGCCGGCCGTTGCCGAAAGAAGACCTCAAGCCGCCGCGCTGTCCGCAGCACCGCACCGATACCCCGCCACCGGGCACCAGGCAGCTGCTCGAGGCAGAGGGCCCCAAGGCCGTCGCCGACTGGCTGAAGGCGCAAAAACAGGTGCTGCTGACCGATACCACGATGCGCGATGCCCACCAGTCGCTGCTGGCGACCCGGATGCGCTCGATCGACATGATCCGCATCGCACCCGCTTATGCGCGCAACCTGCCGCAGCTGTTCTCGGTGGAAATGTGGGGCGGGGCCACCTTCGACGTCGCCTACCGGTTCTTGCAGGAATGCCCCTGGCAGCGGCTGCGCGACATCCGCGCCAAGCTGCCCAACATCATGACCCAGATGCTGCTGCGCGCCTCCAACGGCGTCGGCTACACCAATTATCCCGACAACGTGGTGCAGGGCTTCGTCAAACAGGCCGCGACGAGCGGCATGGACGTGTTCCGGGTGTTCGACAGCCTCAACTGGGTCGAGAACATGCGCGTGGCGATGGATGCCGTCGCCGAGAACGACAAGGTCTGCGAAGCCGCGATCTGCTACACCGGCGACATCCTCGATCCCGACCGAGCCAAATACGACCTCAAGTATTACGTCGGCATGGCCAAGGAGCTGGAAGCCGCGGGCGCCCATATCCTCGGCGTGAAGGACATGGCCGGCCTGCTGAAACCCGCCGCCGCCACCGCGCTGTTCAAGGCGCTGAAGGACGAGATCGACATCCCGATCCACTTCCATACCCACGACACTTCCGGCATCTCTGCCGCCTCGGTACTGGCCGCGGTCGATGCCGGCGTCGATGCGGTCGACGCGGCGATGGACGCCTTCTCCGGCTCCACCTCGCAGCCCTGCCTCGGCTCGATCGTCTCCGCCCTCGCCCATACGCCGCGCGACCCCGGGCTCGACATCGGCGCGATCCGCGAGATCTCCAACTACTGGGAAGCGGTGCGCGGCCAGTACGCCGCCTTCGAGTCCGGATCCGAAGCCCCGGCCTCCGAAGTCTACCTGCACGAGATGCCCGGCGGCCAGTTCACCAACCTCAAGGCCCAGGCCCGTTCGATGGGGCTCGAAGAGCGCTGGCACGAGGTCGCCCAGGCCTATGCCGACGTCAACCGGATGTTCGGCGACATCGTCAAGGTCACGCCCTCGTCGAAGGTGGTGGGCGACATGGCGCTGATGATGGTGAGCCAGAACCTCACCCGCGCCCAGGTCGAAGACCCCGACCACGACGTCTCCTTCCCCGACAGCGTCATCGACATGATGCGGGGCAACCTCGGCCAGCCCCCGGGCGGCTTCCCCGAGACCATCGTCGCCAAGGTGCTGAAAGGCGAGAAACCCGACACCGAACGCCCCGGCCGCCACCTCGCCGCGGTCGATTTCGAAGCCACCCGCGCCCGGGTGGCCGAAGAGCTCGGCGAAGAGATCGACGACGAGGATCTGAACGGCTACCTGATGTATCCGAAGGTCTTCTCCGACTACATCGCCCGCCACAAGATCTACGGGCCGGTGCGCACCCTGCCCACCCGCGCCTTCTTTTACGGCATGGAGCCGGGCGAGGAGATCTCGGTCGAGATCGACCCCGGCAAGACCCTCGAGATCCGCTGCCAGGCGATTGCCGAGACCAACGACGAGGGCCAGGCCAAGGTGTTCTTCGAGCTCAACGGCCAGCCCCGCACCGTGCGGGTGGCCGACCGCAAGATCGCCGCCGCCCGGATCGCCCATCCCAAGGCCGATATTGCCAACCCGGCCCATGTCGGCGCGCCGATGCCCGGCGTGGTGGCCTCGATCGGGGTGCATGTCGGCCAGGAGGTGCACAAGGGCGATCTGCTGCTCACCATCGAGGCGATGAAGATGGAAACCGCGATCAACGCCGAGCGCGACGCGGTGGTCAAGGCCGTGCATGTCTCGGCCGGCAGCCAGATCGACGCCAAGGACCTGCTGATCGAGTTCGAATGAGCGCCACCGAAGGCCCTTCTAAGGGCCTTCCCACGCGATTTTGAAAATCGCGTCCCACGCGGCTTCGAAGCCGCGTCCCGGGCGCTGGTCGCTTCTGTCGCGCCCGCCGCCCGGCCACGACCCTCTCCCCGCACCAGCCGGGGCCTTGGCCGGATGGGCGATTTCTTCCAGCCTCGGTGCAAGGCCGCGGCGGGTCGGCCGCCGGCCCGGCGTCTCTGCGCCCGCGCATGTATTTCAAGGGGATTGTCCCGATGTTCGGTTCCACCTTTCGCCGCGCCCTGCTTCCGCTCGCCCTCGCCCTGCCGCTCGCCGTCGCGCTGACGCCCGGGTCGGCCCGGTCCTTCGGCACCATCAACGGCTTCGGCCAGAACGCCGAACACGAGAAGATCACCCGCCTCGCCCTGGCCCCGCTCGGCTTCGAACCGGGCACGCTCGACGAGATCGCCGGCAAGACGGGCACGTTCGGCGCCGTCGGCGCGCCGGACAACCCCGCCCGCGGGCTGATCACCCGGACCGCGGCCCATTGCGACGGCGGCGATCACCTCGGCGTGGCGGGCTATCCGCACGGCGCCAGCGAGGCGCAGGCCATGCTCCTGTCCTGCCGGCAGTGGACGACCGACCACCTCGAGAGGGCGGTGCGCGCCGCCGCCGGACTGCTCGACGCCGGCGGCAACATCCGCGATTCCGAGATCCCCACCTTCATCCCTTGCGTCTATGACGGCGGGCCGGGGCGGGCGAAATGCGTGGTCATGGATGCGCTCGGCGTCACCCTGCACGCGGCGCAGGAATTCTATGCCCATTCGAACTGGACCGATCGGACCGCCGGTGCGATCACGATCGACAACCCGCCCGGCCTCGGCCAGCCCGGCCCCGCCGATTTCATGAACCCGTTCGCGCCGGCGGGCTTTCCCGCGGGCCTGATGAGCGGCTGTTTCGAAGGCATCCCGGAAGATCTGTTCTGCGCCGGCCGGGTGCGCCACGCCGTTCTCAACAAGGACACCGGCCGGATCCGCCTCAAGGCCGGCGCCATCGGTCCGGGCTCCACCGAACGGGCCAGCGGCAACGACAATTTCGCCCGCGCCGTGCGCGCCGCGGTCGCCGACAGCCAGCAGAAATGGGCCTATTTCGAAGCCCGGGTCATCGTCAGCTACGGCACCGACCGGGGCAACCGGATCATCTGCGCGATGAAGCGCGACGACCCGGCCAGGACCTGCCGCTGAGCCTTCGCCCGGGCGACGTTGCGTTAGCGGTAACGTGTTTCAAGTCAAACACTTGGACCCCTGTCCGAGTTCGCCCACCCCTCGCCCACCGCTTCTTTGGTTCAAAAATACCTCGGGGGTGTGGGGGCAGCGCCCCCACGAGATCACTTCCGGTACGCGCGCAGATAATGCCGCTCGAACGCCCGCTTCGCCCAATGCGCCAGCCGCATCTGCGGCAGCGTCACCGAGCGCGTCTCGCTGCGGTAGACGAGGATGCCCTTGTCGACCGTGTCGACGATGCAGACCAGCTCCGACTTGAAATCGTGGCTCGGCGCCCGCCCCGCCATCTGGTCGGCGATATTGGCCACCGCCGCCTCGGCCTGGAGATCGGCCTGGTGGGCCTGCTTGGCGAGCCAGTCGGGCCCGGGATAGGCGCCGGTGTCGCCGACCACGTAGGTGCCGGCCCAGGCCTCGCCGACCACCCGGCACTTCTCGTCCGCCTGGACGAAGCCGCCGGGCGAGCGCGGCAGCTCGGTTCCGTCGAGCCAGAGCGGGCCGGTGAGGCCGGGCATGAACAGGATGAGGTCGGTGGCGATCTCCTCGCGCTCGGTCACCACCTTGCCTTGCTCCATCCGGGTGGGCTTCGCGCCGATCCGGATGTCGATATCGCGCCGGCGCATCTCCGCCAGCAGCCGGTCGACCGACTTTTCGCCCAGCCTCTGCCCGGGTCTTTCGGCGCCGTTGAAGAACACCAGCTTGAACCTGTCGCGCCGGCCCTGGCGGCGCAGCAGCGTGTCGATCCCGAACAGAAACTCGAACATCGGCCCGCCCCGCACCGCCGAGGGTTCCTTGGGGTTGGTGCCGAAGCCGAGCGCCAGGGTGCCGCCGTCCATCGCCGCGATCCGGTCATGCACCCGCTGGCCCATCGCCACGCCTTCGCAGGGAATGACCGCGTGTTCGGCGAGCCCCGGCAGTTTCTTGAGGTAGCGCCCGCCGGTCGCGATCACCAGGTAATCGTTGGTCAGCACCTCGCCCGCCTCGGTCTCGACGGTGCGGCCCCCGTCGCGCAGCGTCGCCACCCGCCCCTCGTGCCAGCTCACCCGCTCGCGGGCGAAGAACCGGCCGAGGTCGATGTCGAGGTCGGCGGCCTTGCGGATGCCCGACGGCATCCAGATCAGGCTCGGAAGATAGGTCAGGTGGTTCGTGGGCGAGATGACGGTGATCTCGGCGTCGAGTTTCTTCTTGCGAATTTCGCGAACGGCGGTCAGTGCGCCGAAACCGCTGCCGAGAATGGTGATCTGGGTCATGATCCGACTTTCCTGAGGGGCCAGGCGGCCCGGGGCTGGGAACCTTGATAGTGGTTTAGCCCGGTTCCGGCAAATAGCCCTGCGGCGCATCGTCCGACCCCGGCGGGCGCCCCGGTATCGGATCGCCCGTCGTCGGGGGCATCTGGCTGCAGGTGCCGAGCCGGAGAAAACAGGTCCCCCCGTCCCGCGCCCCGAAGAGCGCCGCCGGTCTCCTCCCGCTGGCGCTCGCCTTGCGGCTTTCCGCCGGGGCCGCACCGTCCCGACCCCGGCGACCGATCCGGCAATCCTCGCCGTGCGGCCCGAGGCTCGCACCATCTCGACGGGGTTCTGCCGCGGCGGCTGCCCGCGGACGCGCTGCCAGCCCGGCGCCGCGTCGCGGGGTCATGTTCCGGACCGGCCGCCGCCGTTCGCCCGAGCAGGCCCCCCGCCGGGTCTCGGACCGCTCAGCGCCCGGCTCGACGCCGCGCCATTTCCTGCCCGGCCTCCAGTGCGGCGACGCGCGACATGATCGCCGAACCGGAGATCCGGGACAGCGCGGGGGCCGACACCGAGCCGACACGGGCCAAGGTCACAACCCACGCGCTGTTCCGGCGGGCCCCGGAGGCGCCCGCCGCACCGATACGCGGCCTTGACCGGGCAGCTGGTGCCCGGCCCTGGCGCCAGGCTGCCGCGCCAGCGCCACCGGGCCGGCGGCAAAGGACCGGCGCGCGGCAAACCCGACCGGAACGCTGCGGCCGAAAAAACTCGACACCGCCCCGATTTTTCCCTTGCAGCCCCGGGCGCGATTGCCTATTTCACGCCTCATCCAAGGACGCGGGCGTAGCTCAGGGGTAGAGCATTACCTTGCCAAGGTAAGGGTCGTGAGTTCGAATCTCATCGCCCGCTCCAATGGGACCTTCCTGCAGGATTGCCACAGACCGGGCCGATGCCGGGTTTCTCTGCGCAATCAGCCCTCTGCGGGCCAGACCTCATCGAGCCCTCATCCAGCTTCCTGCCCGCCGCAACTCTACGTCAGGACGGGGCGCAGGAAGCTCGCCGACAGCGTGAGCCGGACGCGGATCCGGCCGAACCGCGCGTGTCTTTGTGAGCCACGAAGAGCGGGTCGTGGCGTCGCCGGCAGCGTGGCAACGGCGTGATCAGGTTCAGGTTGATCTTCCCATCGCTGTCCATCAGGTCTTTGGCCGCGTGCCTTTTGGTGTATCGCTGCACTGCGCCCCACGCGGCGACGCGGATCGACGCGGCGCGTACGACCGTTCCAAGTTCACCCGTCAACTGCTCCCGTCGACAAGGCCACAGCCTGCCTGCCCCGCCCGAGAAACGCGATTGCGCGCGTCACAGCCTTTGCCGGGGTCGGTCGCCCGCAGATCATCCCGGCGTCCCGCCGGGCACGGCATCGAGCTTTGCTTTTCCGCCGCCCCTGAAAACAATGGACGCAATCCTCGTAGACAGCGCCAGGGTGTGGGTCGCCCTCCTACCACACTTGGACGAATCCAACTCCGAAATACGAAGATGTTGCGGGATCCTACCGCCTCTGGTAGCAATCAGGAAATCTTTCTACCTTTGGTGGTTTTTTCTATGACAGATCGAAACAGCGGCGACGCGCCTGACCTCCTGGACGACGCCCCCGAGACATCGGAGGGCGTGGAGATGGATCGCCGGACCGCGCTCAGAAACCTCGGCGCGCTCGCGGGGTCGGCGCCGGCCGTCGCGCTCCTTCTCACGCCGTCCGCCTCGCGGGCCTGGGGCCGCGGCGGGTCGCCCTGCGAAGGCCGAGGCAATCACAATTGCGGTCCGGGGCACGGCGACCACGGGCACGGCGGACCCCGCCCGCGCCCGGGTGGCGGTCACGGATGGGGCCACGGATGGGGCCACGACGACGGTTGGGGCAAAGGCGGCCGCAACTGGGGCAAGGGCCGTGGCGACGACCGCGGTTCCAGAGGCCGGCCGGGCAAGCCGCGCGGGCGGGAATACTGAAGCGGTTCGCCTGAAACCGGGCTCCGGGGGCTTGCGGGCATAACGCGGGCGCTGCCGTTTCGACGGCGACCTGTGGCTCAACCCGATCTCGAAAGGCTTTGTGCGGTCGGCGGACCTGGGCGCGCAGATGCGGCCACGGGACCGACCGTGAGGTCGTTCTCCATGGCCCGCGCCGATGGCCGGTGTGCAACCGGTGACGACGCCGATTGAGAGCGGCGTGTTCGCGGTTTTCGGGCCGGACCGCAGAAGCGCGCGATGGGTCGTCGCGCCGATCAGGACGACGAAATTGCACGTTCTCGCGGCACCTGCCGAAAAAATTGGTGAAATATTCCCAGCAGTCGATAACTTGGGCAACGTCTCCCGGAGCTCCGCGTGACGGGGGCGACAGAAACGAGGACGATCGTCGCGGCTACCGCCGAAAGCCTGACCCATCGGGCCAGGGGCCGATGACGAAACCGCGCCCGAAGGGAGAGAGACTTGTCCGACAACGACCATTTCGTCGAGTTCGAACGCGTGCAGAAAAGCTATGACGGCGAGGTGCTTGTCGTCAAAGACCTCAACCTGGCGATGCCGAAGGGCGAGTTTCTGACGATGCTGGGGCCCTCGGGCTCGGGCAAAACCACCTGCCTGATGATGCTCGCCGGATTCGAGACCGCCACCCATGGCGACATCCGAATCGGCGGCCGCTCGATCAACAACATCCCGCCGCACAAGCGCGGGATCGGCATGGTGTTTCAGAACTACGCCCTGTTTCCGCACATGACCGTGGCCGAAAACCTCGCCTTCCCGCTCGAAGTGCGCAAGCTCGACAGGTCCGAGCGCGAGGCCAAGGTCCAGCGCGCGCTCGACATGGTGCAGATGGGGG
>SWCD01023666.1_pt1 | contig 17512 bp, 14 predicted proteins | sample 4693011 | NCBI WGS metagenome assembly SWCD01 (sample SAMN10267278, study PRJNA491770) | bioreactor metagenome | isolation source: DHS bioreactor inoculated with marine | place: Japan: Omine Ridge, Nankai Trough | reverse complement strand
AAAAAAAATGGTGCCATCTTCCACGTAAGGCAGAAACGCATCCTGTTGCGATTTATTAAAACGGTGTACCTCATCGACAAATAATATCGTCAGCTCGCCCTGCAGCTGCCACTGTTTTGCCTGCGCGATCGCTTCACGGATATCTTTCACGCCGGAAAGCACCGCCGACAGGTTGATGAAATGCGCCTGCACAGAATTGGCGATAATCTTTGCCAGCGTGGTTTTTCCGGTGCCGGGCGGGCCCCAGAAAACCATCGAATGCAAACTCTGGTTTTCGATCGCCTGGCTTAATGTTTTTCCCGGACCGATGATATGTTCCTGACCGATGTATTCAGCCAGGGTTTGCGGACGCATCCTGTCGGCGAGTGGCCGGTAAGGTTGTGATTTTTGCTCAGAAAATAATTCGGCTGTCATCTTCAACCGCCAAAAACATCTACCCCTTCGGGTGGAATAAATTCAAAGATTTCTCTGGCAAGTTTTTTATTGGTATTTATATCAGAGAACACGATGTCGGTGACCTGCTCGAACTGATCGTGCAGCTGCATGAAGCGCAGACCTTCGTCATCCAGTCCGACCACGATCTCGCCAAAATCAGAATCGTTGGTTTTGCTCACCAGCTTTAAACGATACACACCATCTTTTTCATCGACCGGTGAAACATTAAAATTTTGATGCAGGGTCGAGCTGTCTTCCAGTAATGACATCGGTGTCGCGGGCAAGCCAGCAGATTCTTTCTGCACGGTGACCTGTTGCAGATCAACATCGTAGATCCAGATTTTTTTACCGTCTGAAACGATGATCTGTTCATAAGGTGTCTGGTAATTCCAGCGAAACTTTCCCGGGCGTTGCAAATAAAATTCGCCCTCGGCCTGTTGAATAACTTCGCCATCATCCGCACGCAGCGTTTGCTGGAAAGCTGCCTCCAGTGTCTGCGTATTGGCTAAAAAATTTTCCAGGTAGATTTCACCCTGAGATATTTTATTCGTTTCGGCGAATACTATTTGAGAAAATAAAATAGTCAGAAAAATTATTTTGATCAATGATTGCATTATTATCTGAATGGTTTGTGTGGTTTTTTTTCGCTAAGTTATGGTGTTTTTACTGCGCAATCGCGGTATAAATTATTCCGGTGGCGCTTGCACCAGAACTTCGCGTGAGCCATTGGATTGCATCGCTGAAACCACGCCCGCCGCTTCCATCTCTTCGATCATCCTGGCTGCGCGATTGTAGCCGATCTTCAGGCGGCGCTGCACGTATGAGATCGACGCTTTACGTGTCTGCGTGACGATGGCAACCGCTTCATCATACAAAGCATCGACATCTTCACCGCTACCGTTGGCTGGTTTCTCACCCGGCAACATCGTGGTGTTTTCCTGGGTAATCTCTTCGATATAGTCCGGCTCGTTTTGTTCCTTGAGAAAGGCAACGACGCGATGTACTTCATGGTCGTCGACAAAAGCCCCGTGTATACGAACCGGCAGACCGCTGCCCGCCTCCATATATAACATGTCGCCATGGCCCAGCAGATTCTCTGCCCCCATCTGATCGAGGATGGTTCGCGAGTCTACGCGTGAAGAGACCTGAAACGCGATGCGTGTCGGTATGTTGGATTTGATCAGACCGGTGACCACATCAACTGACGGCCGTTGCGTGGCAAGAATAAGATGGATACCCGCGGCACGCGCTTTCTGCGTGATGCGTGCGATCAGTTCTTCAATCTTCTTACCGACCACCATGAACAGGTCAGCAAACTCATCGACCACAACCACGATATACGGCAGCGGCTGTAATTTTTGCGGCTGCGCGCCCGGCGCATGCGTGTCCGGGTTAAAGGTCGGATCTTCCAGCGGCGTACCCGCTTCGATCGCCTCTTTCACCTTGCGATTGTAACCGGCGATGTTTCTCACGCCGAGGCCGGACATCAGTTCATAACGGCTCTCCATCTCGCCAACACACCAGCGCAGCGCATTGGCCGCTTCTTTCATATCGGTGACCACCGGCGTCAGCAGGTGCGCAATGCCTTCGTAGACATTCAGCTCCAGCATCTTCGGGTCGATCAGGATCAGCCGCACTTCATCCGGTTTGGCCTTGTACAACAGGCTGATCAACAGCGCGTTGACACAGACCGACTTACCCGAACCGGTGGTACCGGCCACCAGCAGATGCGGCATCTTGCCCAGATCGGCGACCACCGGATGACCGGCGATGTCTTTACCCAGGCCTAGCGTCAATGGCGAACTGGACTTATCGTACTGCTGCGACATGAGGATTTCACTTAATGAAACGATCTCACGATGTTCGTTCGGAATCTCCAGACCGACACAGGTTTTACCGGGGATGACTTCGACCACCAGGATGCTCGGCACCGAGAGCGAACGCGCCAGGTCTTTCGACAGCGCGGTGATCTTGCTGGCTTTAACACCAGGCGCCGGTTCCATCTCGAAACGGGTGATGACCGGGCCGGGATGCACCGCGACCACTTCGACCTCGATACCAAAATCGGCCAGCTTGATCTCGACCAGCCGCGACAACGCTTCCAGCGCCTCGGTGGAAAAACCTTTTTCCTGCGGTTGTGGCGGATCGAGCAGGCGTAGCGCAGGCAGTTCAGAATCCGCCGGCGCTTCGAATAACTGGATCTGTTTTTCCCTGTCCATGCGTTCGGAAATTTCCACTTTTTTCATCACCGGTTCGATGCGTACTTCCTTACTGCCCTTCGCCTCACGCGCTTCCTGTTTTTTCTTGACCGCGGCGACCACTTCCTGGCGTTGCTGTTTGGCTTCTTCGCCCGCTTTTGCGGTCTGCCTGTTTTCCAGCATCTGTAATATTCTCGTGCTCATCCAGTAATAACTGACCAGCCCGGCGTAACCGATGGTATCGATTACGCGAAACCACGACAGGCCGCTGAACAGGGTGATGCCGGCAAGGAACACCGCCAGCAGGATCAATGTCGAACCCAGCAGTCCCAGCGAACCGGCCATGGCATCGCCCAGCCAGCGGCCGAGAATGCCACCACCGTCAAGCGGTAAAACACCATTGGTCGTGGCAAAATGCATGCTGGTCAAAGCGCAACCCATCGCTACCGTGACAAAAAAACCCGCCCAGCGAATGCCCAGCTCGTGATAATCGATGTCTTTGTCCACTTCGATATGATTACTGCGCAACACCAGCCAGCCGCTGTAAGCGATGATGACCGGAAAAAGATAGGAGAGATAACCGAACAGGTTGTACAGCACATCGGCGAACCAGGCACCGACAACACCGGCGGCATTGTGTACGACATCTCGGGAACCAGTGTATGACCAGCCGGGATCAGCGGAATCGTAAGTGACCAGTGCGGTAAACAGAAACAGCGCCAGCGCCATCAATACCAGCATGGCACCTTCACGCAGGCCACGCTGCAATTGCGTTGCGATAACAGCACTTTTTTCCGGGTTTGTTGTTGTTTTTGTACGGCGTGCTTGTGCCAATTTCGTTCCGATTTTGTTCTAATGGTTGCGCCAGATTATACCCTTCATTTGACAAAAATATCAGAGTTTTAGGAGTGTAACTCAGCAGCTATAGTTACAAAGCCCATAGATTGTATTATGTGATTGAAAGCCATCCTTATGGCTCAAATTCATATTCTCTCGCAAAGGCGCAAAGCACGCTGAGAAATGAATGATATTTATTTTACTTTGCGCGCTTTGCGCCTTTGCGAGACTATCATCAATACATCTACTCTATTTCATAGCGCAATACTTCATCCACAACCTCGCCCTGATGGATCGCCGTGGCGCGGTGCAGCGCCTGTTCCTGCACAGATTCTGATGCTGCCATTGCAGCCAGATCCGCACTGGCGAGCAACTGCACATACGGCAATATCGCCGATGACAGCGATTGTGATGAGGTGCGCGCCACCGTCGCCGGCATATTCGGCACCGCAGAATGGATCACGCCATGTTCGATATAACACAGCTGCTCACTCGAAGTGGCGCGGATGCCCTCGACACAGCCACCCTGGTCGATAGCGATATCGACGATGACGCTGCCCGGATGCATGTTTTTTACCACCGACTGCGTCAGCACTACCGGTGCGCGGCGGCCGGCGAGCAACACCGCACCGATGACCAGGTCGGCCTCGAGACACAGGGCTTCGACGATCTCCGGCGTGGATAGATGCGTGCTAATGGTCGGGTATTGCTGCTTCAACAATTCCAGCTTGCTCGCATCCAGATCCAGCACATCGACTTTTGCACCTAGCGCAACGGCCACCGCGAGCGCGTGACTGCCAGCCACGCCGGCACCCAGGATCACCACGCAACCAGCATCGGCGCCTTCGATGCCGCCGAGCAATACGCCGCGACCACCACGGTTGCGGAACAACATGCTGGCACCACGGATGGTCGCGATGCGCCCGGCCACCTGGCTCATCGGCGTCAATAGCGGCAACTGGCCGTCTGCATCGACCACCGATTCGAACGGGATCGCGCTCAGACCCTTATCGCACAAAATCTGCACCAGCGCCGCATCCGCCGCCAGGTGCAGATAGCTGAACAGGATATGATCACTGCGCAAAAAGCCAATATCCTGTGCCAGCGGCTGTTTCACCTTGACGATGAGCCTGCCTGATTCATATAAAGACTGTGCATCATCGACCAGTTCTGCACCTGCCTGATGATACTCCGTATCTACATAGCCGCTATGAATGCCGGCATTTTTTTGCACGAATACCGAGTGCCCGGCCTCGACCAGTGAAGCACACGCAGCCGGCGTCAGTGCTACCCGGCCTTCGCCGGTCATTATTTCCAGGGGGATACCTATATTCATATTGTGGACAACGCTGATTTATTATTCTTGATTATCTATTCGACAGTGATTGTAAACGGACGTTCCTGCCCCCACATCCAGGGATACACAAAACTATTCGCGAAAACAATTGTCATTAAGATTTGCTAATATATGCGACCTTAGCGAAAGTCACAACCTTAAAAACACAACAAATTCAGCTGGAGAAAAACATGAGTGAAGCGCAGCATGCACGTCTATTAATTCTTGGTTCAGGCCCCGCAGGTTACACCGCCGCGGTTTACGCTGCACGTGCCAACCTCAAACCTGTGATCATCACCGGCATGGAAATGGGCGGCCAGCTGACCACCACCACCGATGTCGACAACTGGCCGGGCGATGCCGAAGGCGTTCAGGGGCCAGAGCTCATGACGCGCATGCAGGCACACGCCGAACGTTTTGGCACCGAGATCATTTTCGACCACATCAACGAAGCCAATCTGGAGAGCCGCCCGTTCACACTCTATGGTGACTCCAATACCTATACCTGTGACGCATTGATCATCGCCACCGGTGCCAGCGCCATGTACCTCGGCCTGGAGTCAGAAGAAGCCTTCAAAGGCAAAGGCGTTTCGGCCTGCGCCACCTGCGACGGTTTTTTCTACAAAGGCCAGAAAGTGGCTGTCATCGGCGGCGGCAATACCGCGGTCGAAGAAGCTTTATACCTCTCCAATATTGCGGATCACGTCACCCTGGTACATCGCCGCGACGCGCTGCGTTCTGAAAAAATCCTGCAGGACAAATTACTGGAGAAAGCCAAAAACGGCAACGTCACCATCGAATGGGACAGCGAGCTGGATGAAGTGCTCGGTGATGACAGCGGCGTAACCGGCATGCGCATAAAAAACGTCAAAGACAACAACACGAAAGACGTCGACCTGCAGGGCATCTTCATCGCCATCGGCCACAAGCCGAATACCGCTATCTTCGAAGACCAGCTGGATATTCGCAACGGTTACCTCAGCGTTAAAAGCGGCACCGAAGGCAACGCTACCGCGTGCAGCATCGAAGGCATATTTGCAGCCGGTGATGTCACCGACCACATCTATCGCCAGGCCGTCACCTCTGCCGGCACCGGCTGCATGGCCGCACTGGATGCGGAACGTTATCTGGACGATATAATCTGCAAAGATTTAGGTAACTGTTAAAGCCAACTCACAGCCAGTTTTAAGTTGCAGGTTACAAGTTGGAAGAAAAAACTTATAACCTGCAACTTATGACTTAAGACACGCACCTTCATTGCGATGAAAATCGTTTTCACGGACAGCATCGCCGATGTTCCAGCCGAACAGTGGAATGCGTTGGCCGGCGATGCCAATCCCTTCATCCAGCACGACTTCCTGCTCGCACTCGAACAGCATGATTGTTTAGAACCATGGGGCTGGCATCCGCAACACTGCTTACTGTACGATAAAAAAAACCTGATCGGCGCCTGCCCTGCGTACCTCAAAGATAATTCTTACGGTGAATTTGTTTTCGACTGGGCGTGGGCAGATGCTTACCAGAAACACGGTCTCGACTACTACCCCAAACTCGTATGCAGCATTCCTTTTACGCCAGCACGAGGACCGCGTCTGTTAGCAAAACAGGATCATGTCGATGCTGATGGCAAACCCATCGACACCGCCGCCATCAAAAAAGGTCTGATAAACGCATTGATCGCTTATTCTGACAACAACAAATTATCCTCCGCCCATTTTCTATTCTGTGAAAACGATGACATCGCGCAGCTTGCCGGATCAGGGTTAATGTTGCGTTACGACTACCAGTTTCACTGGGCGAATGATGATTACCAGTCGTTTGATGACTTCCTGTCACGGCTCACCTCGAAACGACGCAAAAATATAAAACGCGAACGCCGAAAAGTTGCGCAGGGTGATGTGCAGATCGAAGTCATCGATGGCGACCAGCTTAACGACGAACAGTGGGAACTTTTATACGCTTATTACCGTGTCACCTTTTTAAAAAAATCAGGCGCGCCAACATTGACGCTCGATTTTTTTAAAGCCGTTGCCGATAAACTTCGCGCCTTCTTTGCATACCATGGAGGCAGAACCGTCGCCGCGGCTATCTGCTTCAAAGGCAAAGACACGCTCTACGGCAGACACTGGGGTTGCAGCGATAATTACGATAGCCTGCATTTTGAGGTCTGTTATTACACCGGCATCGAATATTGCATCGACCAACAGCTACAGGTTTTTGAACCCGGTGCGCAGGGCGAGCATAAAATCTGGCGCGGTTTTCTGCCGACGAGAACACACTCGGCGCACTGGATAACGAACACCGATTTCAGACCGGCGATCGCCGATTTTTTGCAACGCGAAGCTACCGCCATGCAAGAGCACGGTAAACTACTGATGGAATCATCGCCGTATAAAGAAAAACCCTTTCCGCAGATGAAAGCAGATGAACACGGATAAAAAAAGAGCCGAAATCATTGTCATCCTGAACGTTAGTGAAGGATCTTATGGCGCCACACATGGAAAACAAGATCCTTCCACTTCACTTCGTTACGGTCAGGATGACAGCTATCACACTATTATCCGCGTTCATCTACTTTCATCTGTGGACTATCATTAAACTATGTCACAGATCCTCTGGTTAGAAGATAACAACTTTCAGTTTCCCGAAGTCGAAACTGCGCGCACCGAACCCGACGGCCTGCTCACCGCCAGCGAACGGCTGACGCCGGAACTTGTCATCGAAGCCTACCACCGTGGCATCTTTCCCTGGTACTCCGAGGGCCAGCCGGTTTTGTGGTGGTCGCCAAACCCGCGCTGTGTGTTGTACCCGGAAAAATTTCACATCTCACGCAGTTTCAGACGCACGCTCAACAACAACCCGTTCGAGATAAAAACCGATACCGTTTTCCGGGAGGTCATGCTCGCCTGCGCCAGGCCCCGAATACGAAATACAGAGCCCGACGAAGCAGGCACCTGGATCACGCAGGCCATGTTAGACACCTACTGCGAGCTGCACGAAAAAGGCATCGCCCATTCCATCGAATGCTGGCACAAGGGCGAACTGGTCGGCGGCATGTACGGTCTGGTACTGGGTGACGTTTTCTTCGGCGAATCGATGTTCAGTAAAATGAAAGACGCCTCAAAAGTCGCCATGTATCATGTCTGCACCACCATCAAACCTTCGCTGATCGACGCACAGGTCTACTCGGATCATCTGGCCACATTAGGCGCCGAAGAGATCGATCGCGCAGATTTTATCGAACATATCAAACGTCACTCGGATGACACGTTAAATATCTGAGGAATCAAAGGCGCGAATTCGCTATAATTCGCCATCATTTATTTGTGACAGACACTGGATTCAAGATGAAATTTATCGAAACACGCGGCAACGACGGTTCACACCCAGAGAGCGTCAGCTTTTCCGAGGCGATACTTGCGCCGATCTCCTCCTTCGGCGGCATCTATTCCCCGGTAGCATTACCCGAGCTGGGCGAAGCATTCTTGAACACACATCTGGCATCAGACTACAAAACACTGGCGCGCGCGGTGCTGACCGCTTTTGAGATCGACATCGACACCGACATCATCGACAAAGCGCTGTCGCTGTACGACGCGTTTGATGATCCAGAAAACCCGGTACCGGTGGTAAAAGTCAAAGACGATCTCTACGTCAGTGAATTGTGGCACGGCCCGACACGCGCCTTCAAAGACATGGCACTGCAGCCGTTCGGCACCGTGTTATCGTCCATCGCACAGAATCGTAACGAACACTACCTCATCCTCGCCGCCACCTCCGGCGACACCGGCCCGGCCGCACTGGAAACATTTAAAAACAAGGCCAACGTCCGCGTCGCCTGCATGTACCCCGACGGCGGCACCTCCGACGTACAACGTTTGCAGATGGTCACCGAAGATGCTGACAACCTGAAAGTGATCGGCGTCAGAGGTGACTTCGACGACACCCAGAATGCACTCAAACGTTTGCTGGCATCAAAAACATTTAAAGACACATTGAAAGAAAAAAACATTCTTTTATCCGCCGCCAACTCGGTAAACTTCGGCCGCATCATCTTTCAGACCGTCTACCACATCTACTCTTACCTGGAACTGGTTCGTCAGAACGCGATCGCAATGGGCGAAAAAGTTTACCTGAACGTCCCCAGCGGAAACTTCGGCAACGCACTGGGCGGATACTACGCGAAAAAGATGGGGCTGCCTGTCGAGAAAATTCTGATCGCCTCAAACAACAATAATATCCTGACCAAACTCATCAACACCGGTGCCTATGATCTGCGTGACTCGTCGGTCATCCCCACCACCTCACCGGCGATGGACATCTTAAAATCATCCAACATCGAACGCATCTTCTTTGACATGTTCGGCACAGAGCGCACTAAAGAGCTAATGTCCCAGCTGGACAACGACAAACACTACCAGTTAAACGAAAACGAACTGAAACAGATTCAATCGATCTTCGCCGCCGATTTTTGTGATGACGATGAAGGCAAACAATATATCAAAGACGCCTTCGCCACCGGCTACCTGATGGACCCGCACACGGCCACCTGTTTTAAGGCTTACGATACCTGTCGTGATAAACCACTCAAGACGATTGTTTATTCGACCGCCGAGTGGACGAAGTTTTCGCCGGTGATCGCCAATGCATTGACCGGCGAAGTTGATGTACATGATATCGATGCGTTGCAGTCGATTGCCAGGGAAGCCGGCATTAAGATTCCGACTATTATTAGTGGCTTGTTTGATAAGGCGATTACGCAGAAGACGATTATTGAGAAAGATCAGATCGAATCGGAGATTCTTTCGTTTTTGTGATTTTGGTTTTTCTCCTCTTACTTTATCGTGTAACAATTTACGATTTTTATTGCCTTAGGCATTGCGGTTCTCGTAAACCATGGTAAGCGATAGCGTTCCCGGTAGTTTTTAGTAATTAATCAGGGTCAGAGAGCAATATTCTCTAATATTAGAAACAATTGCTCTCTGACCCCATTTTTTTATACTGACCCCATTTTTTTATATATTTCCTAATAATTTATAGTATTCATCAAGCATATTTAGAGATTGCATCATACCCTGGAACAAATACCAGCTAAGTATCGAAATAACTATAGATAGAGCTATTTTCCATGTGTATGTTATTTTTGGATGCCACCATATTAATGGCAATACCAAGGGACCAATAGTTAAAAACACAATAATAATAAAGGATGTTTTAAAATACCAGGGAGTTTTTTCAGATAAAAATTCATTGCAATGTTTACATTTTATTGCATCACTTTGAATTTCTTCTGCACAGAATGGACAATTCTTCATTGTTATTTTATACGATGTTTTCAATTGTAAGTTAGCGCTGTTTGAAGCACATATTATTATTCAATTCGCGTTAAGGTGCCGAAGGGATTATTTTTTAATCTAATCTTCAGGTAAAGCATCAAATTCTTTTTTCTTGTTATCAAACCAGCTTTGCATTGCTTCTGGCGTTTTCATTAGTTCTTGCATTTTTTCCATAGCTTTTAGATGTGCTTCATCATTTGCCTGAAACATTTCCATACCATGTTGCTTGCTGATTTCTGCTATTTCTTCAAAAGTATTAGCATGAAATTCTTTTTCACAAGCACCACCTAGTTGATTGCAATTCATTGTTTTCATGTTCTAGTTCCTTTTTTGAATTTTTCACACATAACGCCAGCATAAGCGGCGTGTTTTTTACGTCCAACTTTAGCATTAAGGTGCCGGGGGGATTATTTCTTAATCCTTCCGGCACCTTTTTTCCTGCTTTAGTTTATGCATGACGGACCGAACAACAGTAAAGCACATATACAGTGTATCAGACAGAAACCAGTCACTCTATAATATACGGAATTCCGTCTATCATTTAGATACAAACCTGTCAAAATCATTACCCGACATTTTACTGGGAAATCACCGCCCCTGTAGCGTAGATGTTTTTGCTTGTGTGCTTTTATTCCCCCTTTCGCTTGCTGAATTTTTCAGTGTCGGTAGAACAAAATAATAATGAGTGGCCTGTTAGTCCTGTGCGGCCGGACGGCGCATCAAGGTGTGCTCGTTGGCAACACTGGAAAATTCAGGAACCCGAATATGTCCGTGGATGGACAGTATTAAAACAATACAGGAGCAATGGTCGAAGCAAGTGAAGTGGGTGGCATTCTTTTGGTTACTTTTCTGTTGCTGCTGACTAAATTTGTTGGAAACAAATTTGAACGAGCTTCGCTCGGCCCGCAGGGTGAATAACATGGATGTTATTCATAAAGAAAAGTAACTCGCCTGCTAGAAGCAAGATCCTTCCACTCCACTGCGTTACGGTCAGGATGACATCTTATTACTTTTTTTGAGGTATAAAGTTAACCGGACACTAGTGACACGGAAGCGTGAGAACAAGAGAACGATACTAATCCAGATGCTCCATCCGAATTCGCACAACATTCCCCTGCACAGACTCCAGCCCTTCAACCGCTGCGATCGCACGGTTCACATTCGACTCAACACATTTCTGCGTCAGCATAATCAGATGTACACTGTTCTCACCAGACACCGGCTCCTTCTGCAAGACCGCCTCGATACTGATACTGTTCTTGGCAAAGGTATCTGACACTTCCGCCAGCACACCCGGTTTATCCTCCGCTTCCATACGCAGATAATAAGCCGTTTCGACATCGTCGATCGGCAATATCGGTGTGTCACGCATGGCGTTGTTCTGGAAACCCAACAGTGGCACTTTATGATGCAGCGGTGCGTCGATGGTTCTTACCGTGTCGATGATGTCGGCGACCACGGCTGAAGCGGTCGGTTCTGCACCGGCACCGGCGCCGTAATACAGTGTTGGGCCGACAGCATCACCGTAGACCAGCACCGCGTTCATGACACCATCGACATTGGCGATCAGACGTTTTTCCGGGATCAGTGTGGGGTGTACGCGTAGCTCGATGCCTTTGTCGGTTTTGCGGGTGATGCCCAGGTGTTTGATGCGGTAACCGAGTTCTTCCGCGTAGGTCATATCTTCGGTGGTGATCTTGCTGATGCCTTCGGTATAGGTTTTTTCGAATTGCAGTTCGACGCCGAACGCCAGTGACGCGAGGATGGTGAGCTTGTGCGCGGCATCGATGCCTTCGACATCGAAGGTCGGATCGGCTTCGGCGTAACCGAGTTCCTGCGCTTCTTTGAGCACGTCGGCGAAGTCACGACCCTTGTCACGCATCTCGGTGAGGATGAAGTTGCCGGTGCCATTGATGATGCCGGCGACCCACTGGATCTGGTTGGCGGCCAGGCCTTCACGCATGGCTTTGATGATGGGGATACCACCGGCGACCGCAGCTTCGTAACTGACGCTGACACCCTGCTCGGCGGCGGCTTTTAAAATCTCCGGGCCGTGGGTAGCGATCAGTGCTTTATTGGCGGTGACCACGTGTTTGCCGTTTTCGATGGCTTTCATCACCAGGTCTTTTGCCAGTGTGTAACCGCCGATCAGTTCGATCACGATTTCGACTTCCGGGTCATTCACCACGTCGAAAGCGTCTTCGGTTAATTTGGTGGTCGCGGGATCGACGATGGTCTGCGAAGCGATGTCTAAACCGGCGACATGCGAGATTTCAATCGCACGCCCCAGACGCGCCTGTATCTCTTCTGCATTTCTGATCAAAACCGTGGCTGTGCCGCCACCGACTGTACCCAGGCCCAATAAACCAACTTTCACTGCGTCCAAGATTTTCTCCACATAGAGCTAAATTCGAAAGGCGCTTATTCTACTGCATTCGCCATATAACGTGTAATATATGTTGTTTGAGAAACCACAGAACGTCGGCCCAAAAGAGATAAAAATCGGAACATGAAATTCGCACAGGACAACCAGGATGAAGGTTATGTCATTACCGCTTACGGCGACAACAGCGTTTCCGTCAATGGTAAAGCGTTCGAGCAAAGCCTGATTCTCGCCAACACCGAATTCAGTGAGAACTGGGGCGTCGTTGGCATCGACCAGCTGGCAGCAGATCATATCGAACAGGTGTTATCCTTCAACCCCGAGCTGATCATCATCGGCACCGGCAGCAGGCTGGTTTTTCCGGCGGTCGAGATTTATTCTGCCATCATCAAACGCGGCATCGGTGTGGATTTTATGGATACCCACGCCGCCTGCCGCACTTATAATATTTTGATGAGTGAAGGCCGTGGTGTAGTGGCCGGGTTGATACTTTAGCTTCGGACGCTGGCAGCAGGCGATCGTGCTGGCTGTTTAATCCGCATTCTGTCGGGCGGTGCCCGACCTACGCTGTTACTTTTATATTTTCGTCACACCGCCGTCCACGGCTCCTTGTGACATACCGCCCATCCCTGGACATTCGTCACACCGCCATCCCTGGCTCCTTGTGACATACCGCCCATCCCTGGGCATAAAAAAAGCAGATACAAAATGTATCTGCTTAATGGTGTTGCTTTCAGGGAATGTATCAACTGCGCCCTGACACAGGAGAAAGCAGTATTATAATCCGGCTACTTTAGTCCTGGAATAACAGTTCTTCAGAGAAGCCCTGGTTCTCCAGGATTTTACGTAACTGTTTCAGCGCGTCCATCTGAATCTGACGAACACGTTCACGGGTAACACCCAGTTCTTTGCCGACATCTTCCAGTGTGGTGCGCTCGTGATTGTTCAGACCAAAACGGCGAACCAGCACTTCACGCTGTTTGGTATCCAGCTGATCCAGCCAGACACCCAGGTTGGCCATGACGTCGTCATTCTGCAACATCTCAGGTGGTGCAGGCATACGCTCGTCAGCGACGATCTCTAATAATGGACGATCATTTTCTTTACCGACGGGAACATCTACCGATGTTACACGATCACGCAGGCCCAGCATCTTCTCGACGTTGGCGACCGGCTTGTTCAGCATCTTCGCGATGTCGTCGGCGGTAGGTTCGGTATCCATGGTCTGCTCAAGTTCGCGAGCAGCACGCAGATACACATTTAATTCTTTGATAACGTGGATCGGTAAACGGATGGTGCGTGTCTGATTCATCAGCGCACGTTCGATGGTCTGACGGATCCACCAGGTAGCATAGGTAGAGAAGCGGAAACCTTTTTCAGGATCGAATTTCTCAACCGCACGGATCAGACCTAAATTGCCTTCTTCGATCAGATCGAGCAGCGCCAGACCACGGTTCATATAACGGCGGGCAATCTTCACTACCAGGCGAAGGTTGCATTCGATCATTTTCTTGCGCGAATCCATGTCGCCTTTCAGAGCTTTACGGGAGTAGAAGACTTCTTCCTCGGCGGTTAGCAGTGGCGAACCTTCTATCTCACGAAGGTACAGACGCGTTGCATCGAGCTCTTTACGGTTAACCTTGGCATCAGGATCGACGTCAGTTTTCCTGGAACTAACAGCTTTCTTTTTTACTTTTGATTTTGATTTCGTTTTTGATGCATGATCGTCTTCGTTTAACTCGACACCATCACACTCAACGTCATCACCAGCCTGCATCATTAAGACACTAGTCTCCAGATCCTCTTTAGAATTCGCTACTGCTTCTCTCATGATTTTACCCCACCCCAAAATGTGTTTTATAATTATTTTTTTGTACGCATTTAGTCTGTAAGTTAGAGAAATCACTTCTCCCTTAAATTCCATGTACTTACAAGGTTCTTCTAACGTCAGCCCTTACGTTGAAAAATCTTATATCATCATTTCTGATTAAGAAGCAAGCATTTATTAAAAAAAACTAGAATTTAATTTATGTTTGCCTCACAAACCACATGATATTGTGGTTTTTCATTTTACGAGCACAAGTGCGAATATTCCTTTTGGGTAGGCAGGCAAATCACCTCATGTAGCTTATTGGATAATATGTAAAGGAATGTATTAACTGCTTCAAACCTGTGAAACCTTAACTCCGCCCACAATAAATCGCCCTGTTAATACACTCGACTACCAGGGCAGATACTTTAGTGGATCGACAGGTTTGCCGTTTTTTCTGATCTCAAAATGCAGTATCGGACGCTGTTTTTCTTTATAACCCATCTCGGCAATACGCTGGCCGACTTTGACGATGTCACCTTCTTTCACCAGCAGTTTACGGTTATAGGCATAAGCGCTCAAAAAAGATTTGTTGTGTTTGATGATGATCAGGTTACCATAACTGATCAGGCCATTACCGCTATAAACAACCTTGCCCTTCGCGGCCGCCACAACGGCACTGCCTTTTTTGCCGGCGATGTCGATACCTTTGGCATCATTTTTCCGGCGGTTGAATTTTTTAATCACTTTGCCTTTGGTCGGACGTTGCCAGCGTATCGTTTTTGGCCAACTGATTGACTGCGCTTGCGACTTCGTCGCCTGCGTCTGCTTTGACACATCGCGGGAAGTTGATCGTGAACCGGTCTTGCCCGGCGTTTTCGTTGCCGTCGTGTTCGATGGTCGACGGTGGGTATTCAACGGTTTTAGATATATCGTCTGTCCCGGCTGAATGACATAAGGTTTTTTCAGCTGGTTCAATTGCGCCAGACGATCAACACTGACGCCATATCGTTTAGAGAAACTGTAGAGTGTGTCGCCCTTCTCTGCTTTCACCCTGCCAGGGGTATATTTTTTTTCCGGTCTGACTTTTTGTGTCGACGAGGCGGGGGCGTAAGCGATCGATTGCTCCTGGCGTTTTTTTCGACTGGCCGCGTAATTCGCCGGCTTGCGAGTATGCAGGCGTTGACCGGGCTTGATGAAGGCAGAATTAGACAGGCCGTTCCAGGCGGAAAATTCTTCCGGATCGATCTCATAGCGCCAGGCGATGGAATAGACGGTATCACCTGATTTAACCGTGTAGTCAGCCGGGTCCCATCGTTTACCGTTGCTGCATGCCGTTAACAGCGCTGCCAGCGACAGCAACGATATCGTTGTTAAGAAGAAACGACTTCGCTGACGTGCCATGGATCTATCAATGCAGGTATATCGCGACAGCAATCAGTGCGACCGTCAACCAGCCCAGCCATTCGATATATTTTCGAACCACCGGTTCCAGCTTCGGCCCCGCCCACGCCATCAACAGCGCGACCAGAAAGAAGTGGGCCGAACGCCCGACAGTAGCCGCCAGGATAAAAGGCAATAACGCCATCGATAACGCGCCGGCACTGATGGTGAATAATTTAAATGGGATCGGTGAAAAACCGGCGATGACCACGGCCCAGAATCCCCACTCGGTGAACCAGCGTTGCGCTGTCATGTATTTATCCCAGTAACCCACATCCTTGATGATGGGCTCGATCAGGCTTATCGCGAAGTAACCCAGGTAGTAACCGACGACGCCTCCGAGCACCGACATGGTGGTCGCGATCAGGGCAATGCGTACCGCGCGGTCGGGTTTTGCTACCGCCATCGGCGCCACCATCAACGCGGTGGGCACCGGAAAAAATATCGACTCAAAAACACTGACAGCGATGAGATAACGTTCCGCGTGCGGGTGCGCTGCCCATCGCATCACCCTGTTATACAAACCGGCAAATAGCATTAACTTACAGCTCCATCGAGTAGTGGAACAAAACTTACCAGTTCCAGGGTAGATTCTTCGACACCTTCATCGGTGCGCGTATAAAGTTTTAATTCCTGTACACCGCCCAGCGATCCCACCGGGATGACCATGCGGCCGCCAACAGCAAGTTGTTCCAGCAGAGCCGGTGGCACGGTCTTCGGTGCCGCGGTGACTAAAATTGCCGGGTAAGGCGCGTTAGGTGCCCAGCCCCAGGAGCCATCGCTGTGTTTGGAAAACACATTCATCAGACCCAGCTTACGATGCGCCTCGCGCGCTTTCTGCAACAGCGCGCTGATGCGTTCGACGGTATAAACCTTGGGCACCAGGCGTGACAATATCGCCGACTGATAACCCGAGCCGGTGCCGACTTCCAGCACCACATCGGGCACCCCGTTCTCCAGCAGGATCTCTGTCATGCGGGCGACGATGTAAGGTTGCGAGATGGTCTGGCCGTGGCCGATGGGCAAGGCGGTGTCTTCATAAGCACGGTGTGCCATGGCTTCATCGACAAAGATGTGGCGTGGCGTGGTACGCATCACTTCCAGCACCCGCTCGTTTTTGATGCCTTTCTCGCGCAGCCGCTCGACCAGTCGGTCGCGCGTGCGCTGTGAAGTCATACCTATGCCCTGGATATCGTTACTAATCATCTACCTAATGCTTTATGTATTGTGTCTGGTAAGCCAGTTATCTAACTCGGCGAGGCTATTATATCGGGTTAAGTCAATCTGTAGGGGGGTAATGGAAACATATTGCTGGCCGACCGCGTGAAAGTCGGTACCCTCGCCCGCATCCTGCGCTTCACCCGGCGGGCCGACCCAGTACATCAGATCGCCACGCGGATCTTCCTGCACGATCATGCCTTCAGATTTATGCCGGTTGCCGAGGCGCGTCGCCTTGAACCCCTTGATCTCAGACCAGGGAATATCCGGCACGTTGATGTTTAAAATAGTGTTGGATTCGAACGAGACCTGGTCAAGGTTTTTAAGCAGCTGCACCACTGCCGTTGCCGCTGTCTCAAAATGTTCCGGCGTGTACGAATCGATCGACACCGCGATCGCCGGCAGACCCAGATGGCGGCCTTCCATCGCCGCCGCGATGGTGCCGGAATACAGCACATCATCACCCATGTTGGCACCGGCGTTGATGCCCGAAACCACCATGTCCGGCTCTTTTTT
>SWCD01004865.1_pt1 | contig 17556 bp, 16 predicted proteins | sample 4693011 | NCBI WGS metagenome assembly SWCD01 (sample SAMN10267278, study PRJNA491770) | bioreactor metagenome | isolation source: DHS bioreactor inoculated with marine | place: Japan: Omine Ridge, Nankai Trough | reverse complement strand
GGGCATATTCTTCTCGGTCATTCTCCCTCAATTCGTCTGCCTCGTCCATGGTCAGGCTGGTGGGTATATACGAATAAATATCGTGCGCTGAAGTTTGGTCGGTGACGACGTCGGGGGTTATCCCTCGTATGACCATTTCGGCATAGACATCGGCGGCATTGCCGATCAGGCCGATTGATTTGGGTTCTTCATCCTTGACAGCGTCTTCCACTAGGGTCATGGCTTCTTCGAGGGTATCTACTAGCAGATCGACATAGCCGATCTCTAAACGGCGCTGTGCGCGGGCGGGGTCAACCTCTACGACCAATGCGACCCCTTCGTTCATGGTGATCGCCAGTGGCTGAGCGCCACCCATGCCACCTAATCCGGCGGTGAGGGTAAATTTGCCTTTGAGGGAATCCCAGCCGCGTTGTTTTGCTAAGGAGCCAAGGGTTTCATAGGTGCCCTGGAGAATACCCTGTGTGCCAATATAGATCCATGAGCCGGCGGTCATTTGCCCATACATCATCAAGCCTTTGGCGGCCAGTTCATCAAAATGTTCTTGGGTCGCCCAATGGGGCACGAGGTTGGAATTGGCGATGATCACCTTGGGGGCATCTTCATGCGTTTTAAAGACTGCGACCGGCTTTCCGGATTGGACCAACAAAGTTTCGTCCACATCCATATTCTTTAGCGAGTCTAGGATGGCATCAAAAGATTCCCAATTTCGGGCGGCTTGGCCTTTTCCACCGTAGACAACCAAGTTGTCGGGAAATTCAGCGACCTCCGGGTCGAGGTTATTTTGTAGCATTCGATAAGGGGCTTCAATGAGCCAGTTTTTGCAAGTTAGTTTGGTTCCTCTTGGGGCACGAACAGGTCTCGGACCAGACATAGGTTCTCCTAAAAATTTGTAGATAGACAATCAAATTAAACCATATAAAAGAGTTTAGGGAAAATTAAATAATAAAAGCGAGTAAATATATATATTACTCGCTCAGCTTCCCCCTTTATACGCGTGAACTGACCAAACATAATGTTTGATCAGTTAGTTTGAAAAGTTATTGAGCTATGGCAACTTTTTGTTTGATCAGATCGCCAAAGTTGGTGCCTTGAAGTCGATTGACCAAATCTTCTTGAGCATCGCGCCAAATTTTGCGCATTACACAGGAATTTATTGGGCAATCATGTCCACCATTAACACATTCATTGAGTAAAATCGGTCCGTCAATGGCTTCGACAACTTCTAATAAATTGATCTCTTTAGGGGTGCGGGCGAGTGTGACGCCACCACGAGCACCTCTCATTGTCTGAAGCAAACCTGCTACGGACAATTGAGCAATGATCTTTGCTAAGAAGGACAATGGAATATCCTGTTCTTTAGCGATCTGGCTTGTGGCTGCTTTTTCGTTGGGTGCTAATTCGGCTAAGTACATAATTGCCCGAACTGCGTAGTCAGCTTGTCTTGTTATTTGCATGATCTTATACCTCTTGATAAACAATATATTACGATAGGATTTCTCTTATATTATTGTAGATTTTATATGTAGGATAACAAGGGACGGATGTCCCTTTTCAAATAGGTCATTTTGCCTATGAAAACTCCATATTCATGTTATGATATTTTTCGCAAGAGGTAAAAACATTGAGTAAAAATCAATTTTCTCTCTATTTAATGGAGGATAGAAAAATATTATGAAGCAAATTGCAGTGATTGGTGTTGGATATGTCGGGTTAGTTACGGCTGCATGTTTTAGTGATCTGGGCAATAAAGTTATTGCTATGGATATCAGCGATGAGAAGGTTCAAGGGCTAAAAAGGGGAGAAATGCCGATTTATGAACCGGGTCTTGAAGAATTGGTTGAACGAAATGTAAATGCGGGCAGGATCACCTTTACGAACTCGATCATAGAGGCCTTAGAGGGTTCTGAATATGTATTTATTTGTGTCGGGACACCCTCTGGCGTGGATGGTGAGGCTGATCTGAACTATGTGGAATCTGCGGCAAAAGCAATTGCTGAAAATATGACCGCCCCGATCATCGTGATCAATAAATCTACTGTGCCAGTGGGCACCGGGGATTGGGTAGCAGATATTGTAAAGTCAAACCAAAAAGAACCGATTAGTTTTTCAGTTGTCTCCTGCCCTGAATTTTTGCGAGAGGGTTCGGCGATCGCAGATTTTATGAATCCGCATCGGACAGTTTGCGGATCTGTGGACCGAGAAGCTGCCGAGAAGGTGGCACAGCTACATTTGCCACTCCGTGCGCCAAATGTGATCACTGACTTGCGCACTGCAGAAATGATCAAATATGCATCCAATGCTTTTTTGGCCACCAAAATATCATTTATTAATGAGATCGCAAATATTTGCGAAAAGCTTGGTGCAGACGTCAATGAAGTTGCAGCAGGGATGGGTTTTGATGAACGAATTGGTTCTCATTTCCTAAACGCCGGTTTGGGATATGGCGGTTCTTGTTTTCCAAAAGATGTGAAAGCACTCGCGTATATGGCTGAAGAGATGAATGTCGAGCCTAATATTTTGCGTGCGGTGATGAACACCAATGGTGAACGACGGATGATGGTCGTAGATCGAACCGAAAATTTATTGGGCAGTTTTGAGGGGAAAACAATTGGCTTGTTTGGCCTTGCGTTCAAACCAAATACAGATGATATGAGGGATGCTCCTTCGGTGGATATCGCAGAAGCAATTCAAAAGAAAGGTGGCCAGGTGAAAGCATTTGATCCGGTATCTATGGATGCTGCTGCGCCTTTATTGCCCGAAGTGGAAATGTTGAAAAACGCCTATGAAGTCGCCAAAGACAGCGATGCGGTGATCATAGTGACTGAATGGAACGAGTTTAAACAACTTGACCTCAAAAAATTGGCAAATATTATGAAATCCCCAATAGTGGTGGATGGCAGAAATATTTATGATCCAGAGAAAATGAAGAGTTTAGGTTTTACCTATCGCGCAATTGGACGGGGTTACGATAAGAATGGCAAGTAGTCAAAAAGACAGCCCCCCTGTTTGTGATTATGAAGGCTCTGATTACCAGTCTTCCTTTTGGGATACTGGTGAACGTGCTTATGAAGATCAAGCGGAAGCGATCGCCCTAAAACGTATGCTTCCCAAAGCCGGAAATTTAATGCTGGAGGTGGGGGCAGGCGCTGGTAGAAATACGCCACGTTATAAGGGGTACGAGCGCATTGTGGTGATGGATTATTCGACCACTCAATTGCAACAGGCGCAGGAACGACTGGGTAGAAGTGATAGATATATTTATGTGGCAGCAGATGTTTATCGGCTACCATTTATGGCCGGCTTGTTTGATGGGGCGACGATGATCAGGGTGATCCATCATATGTCCGATGCGCCCCTCGCACTAAGTCAGATCAGAGAAAGTCTTCAACCCAAGGCTATATTTATTTTAGAATTTGCGAATAAGAAGAATCTCAAAGCGATCTTGCGATATTGGTTAAAAAAGCAGGATTGGAATCCCTTTACACCTGAGCCAGTAGAATTTGTGGAATTAAATTTTGATTTTCATCCAAAAACAATTCGAGAATGGCTGAGAAAGATCGGCTTCAAGATCGAGAGGCAACTGACTGTGTCCCATTTTCGGATAGGTTTCCTTAAACGTTTGGTCCCGACGAAGATATTGGTTTGGCTAGATTCCCTTGCACAATTTACTGGTGGATTATGGCAATTTTCCCCTTCCGTATTTGTGAGGAGCAGGGCGATTGGTGAGACGATAATTGCTCCAGAGGGAAGTTTCTTTAGATGCCCTGAATGTAAGACTCCTTTGGGGGAAGAAAAGAATAATGCATTGAAATGTGAATGCGGATTAACTTGGGGAATAGAAGACGGTATATATAATTTTAAAGAACCGATTAAATAAGAATTAAATATCTATAACAAAAAGACCTCCAGGGTATGTGCCTGAAGGTCTTTTATTTTAGATCAGAATAAGTTTAATTAGAATTTGCCAATTCGGAGTCGATCACTTGAGCGAAGACCTCGTAAGGCTGAGCCCCAACTAATGGAATACCGTTTATGAAAAATGTGGGGGTGGAGCGGATACCAAGACTTGCCCCATAATTTAGATTTTCATTTACTTTAGCGACATAGCGTTCAGATGAAACACATTCTTCGAAGGATGTTGAATTTAGATTTAAAAATTCTGCATATCCGGAATACGCATCTGAGTTTAAACCAAGGGAACCTTCAAAAAGAAGATCATGAAAATCCCAATAAGCATCTTGTTCTTTGCTGCATAATGCTGCCGCAGCTGCGGAAACAGCATTGGGATGGATATTTGTTAGGGGGAAATCTTTAAAAATCAACCTAATTTGCCCTTCATAATTTTCTAGTATAGGACCTGCGGTTTCTAAGAAATGTCGTTGACAATATGGACATTCATAATCACTAAATTCGATGATCGTGATGGGGGCATCTTCTGGCCCGAAACTTGGGTCTTCATCGTTGATGGTGATGTCAAATCGGGTGGGTTCCTGCGCAATTTCCTCATTTCCAACTGGCGCTTGGGTGGGAATTTCTGCCACTACGGGTTGGGTTTCATTTCCCCAAGTTAAATAACCAACCAATAGACCGAGCAAGAAAAATACTGGAAATAACACGGCCATGATCGTGGTCTTTTTTAATGTAAAATTGAAATATTCTTCCTCTTCAGGTGGGGAGGATTCAAGGGAGTTATTTTCTTCATTCATGGACGAGATTATATCATGGCAAGCATTTTATTCATCGAGGGGATATAATCGAATGATAGATAAGTTTTTCTCAAGACGAATTGCCAAATTAAGGTAATAAAATATCAAATTAATTGGAAAATACTGCAATTATGCAAAAACAATCATTATATTTTGAAAAACCGTTAATGAATGCTGCAGGTAGTTTAGGGTTCTCTCCCGATTCACGCGGACCGATAGACACAAATAAATTAGGGGCGTTCATTACAAATCCGATTAGCATGAAATCCCGAAAAGCTGCCAAAGGACCAAGGCTGATCCATTATGCAGCAGGAGCCCTCTTCCATACTGGGCATCCAAATCCAGGACTTAATTCAATCTTAAAGGCGCAAAGGTCTAATTGGGCGCGAGCAGGTTTGCCGATCATCGTTCATTTGTTGGCATCCACGCCAGATGAAAATGCAAACATGATCGAATCCTTAGAGGAAATTGAAAACGTCGTTGGGATAGAAATTGGTTTCCCCCATGATGCGGACGAAAAAACCACCAGCGCTATTTTGGCATCTGCTCAGGGAGAGCTTCCGATCATGGCGCGGATATCGTTGTCTAATGCTCAGGAAATAGGCAGAATTGCTTTTGAAGCGGGGGCAAGCTTGATCAGCATAGGGCCCCCAAGGGGTGCTTTAACGATGCCCACTGGGGAAGAGATCTTTGGACGATTATATGGCCCGAGCCTTTTTCCACAAGTAAGGGCTGCTGTGTCCAATTTGGTGGCCTTGAACATCCCCGTGGTCGGCGGGGGCGGGGTGTTTGCGTATGAGCAAGCTGAAGAGCTGTTAGAAGCGGGGGCGGTTGGGGTGCAGTTGGATACGATCTTATGGCAGGGAGATTTTTTTGGAAACGAATAACAGAATGGAATTCATGAAACTTATGCCCAAGCTTTTGCTAGTTTCTCGATTCTTGATGGCGATCGTATTGCTAATCGATGCCTCAGATGGGCATACAGATATTTGGTATTCTATTGGCCTCATATACGCTATTGTTTCGGATTTTTTTGATGGGGTTATTGCGAGACAAGTGGGCGTTGCGACTCAAGATCTACGAAGGTGGGATAGCTTTATCGATAGTTTTTTGATTATTGCTGTGGCTCTCAGTATTTTCCTTGCCCATCCGGTTGTCTTTGAGCAATATCAATTGGGTTTTGTGATCTTCTTTTTTATATATTTTCTTTCAATTATTATCCCCTGGCTCAAATTTAAAAAATTACCCGCCTACCATGCTTATAGTGCTAAATTTGCTGGCCTAGTGATGGGGATGGCAATGATCTGGTTATTTACCTTTGGTCCAAACGCATTGCTGATATGGGGGGCGTTTCTCTTTGGGAGTCTGAGCCATATTGAACGAATAGTCATTGGGCTGATTCTGCCAGAACAGCGAGAGGATGTGGCGGGATTTTGGGCGGCATTAGAAATTAGGAATAACTCAAACTAGGATATATTTTATAAAAAGAAGCAAGGGTATCCTTGCTTCTTTTTGTTTAAGCTATTTTTAGATTGGTTCTGTGTAAATATTTTTATACGGAAAGAGTATTGTTTAACTTGAATTCTGATCACAAAAGATATGGACGGCTTTCTGGACAAAGGCTGCCCCACCTTCACGAATACGATCGTAGTTGATTGCAAAGCGTTCATCTTGCACCCACATGTCCGCTAAGCCTCGCATAAATTCTATATCACAGGTATAAAAGTTAGTATTTATATATCTGTGATAATCGCCAATGGCAGCTTGGACATCTGGATCATCGGGGGCGGTATTGGGGTCTTTGGTGACCATGCGTACGGTTATTCTGCCACCTTCCGCTTTTATTTCTTCTTTTTGTTCTTTAGAATAACGGCTCCATTTCTTTTGAGATTCTGCGTAACGAGGTGAGTCTCCCCAGCGTTCTTTGGCTTCTGCCGCATACTTACTTTCGTCAAATCCTTCAAAATATTCTTTGTCATTCATTTTCCATTCTCCTTGAATGGTTGCGATGGTTTGGTCTAAGGTTTCGATCAAATCTGATATTTTTTTCGCATTACTTTTTAAAGAATCCCGATGTTTTTCTAAGGCGTTTAAGAGGTTAAAATCAGGGCGGCTGAGGATCTCATTGATCTCTTTGAGAGGGAGGTCTAGTTCCCGAAAGAACATGATTTGCTGCAATTGCAGCAAGCTCCCCTGATCATAATAGCGGTAGCCATTGTCACCAATTTCAGCAGGGTTTAGGATGCCCAGCTCATCGTAATACCGCAGCGTGCGGGTGCTCACCTTGGCGAGATCGGCTAATTCCTTAATTGTGTAATGCGAATTTTCCATGATAGTGTATAGTTTACACCTTAACGTAACGTCAAGGTCAAGGGTAATAAAATATAAGTTTGGCGCTGATTTCTATCGGCATCCGACCATATTGAGTATGATTAAAGTCAGGTAAAATTATATTTAGATAAGGCTGGCGTTAGCAGGAAAATAATTTCATATTTTTGAATAATTTTTAGAGAAGCAAACTAATTAGGAGTTATGGATGAAAAAGGCGTATCAAGGACAGGGATGGCATTTAGTTGCTTTAATAGTTTTATTAGGAATGATGACCTTCGTGTTGAAAATCGACAATATTTTGGACGGAGAGTTTTGGGGGTTGAGCACAAAAGCCTGGGTGATAATAGGTTTAGCCACTCCGATACTTCATCAAATCTATGTGGTGATCATTTGGCGATTAGAACTTTATGGGCAGGCGATCTCGACAAAATTTGGCGAGAATGGCTTTAAGGTTTTTGGTTTTTTCTTTTTGTTATTTTTGGCAGCCCGCCCACTTTCGATCATTTTATTAGCGATTTCGAATCAGGAAACCTTTGAACTTGCATGGACATGGCGATGGGTCTTGACTGCGATATTGGCTCCCCCATTTTTATTTCTCGGTTATTCGATCAAAAAATATTTTGGTATTCCCCGTGCTTTAGGTGAAGACCATTTCAAACCGGAAGAATATCGCAAAAGCACGCTGATCAAACAGGGGATCTTTAAATATACGAATAATGGTATGTATATTTATGGCTTTTTAGGCTTATATTTACCGGCAATCTTATTGGCATCTAAGGCTGCTATGGCCGCAGCAATATTCCAACATCTTTATATTTGGGTGCATTATTTCGTTACTGAAAAACCCGATATGGAAGAAATTTATGGAGATAAATAAAATTAGTAATTAGGCAAATCTTGTGAGAGAATTCAGAAATTCTTATCCTTAATATGGGGATGAGGATATAATGGGAAGCAGAAGATAATTAGGAGAAAAATATGCATCAATTACCAGGTGAATGCCCAATTTGTGGGGGGGAAATGTACGTTACCCGTTTGGAATGTCGGGAATGCGAGGTGACGATCGAAGGGCGTTTTATCACTGGACCATTTTCTCAATTGAATCCAGCTCAAATGGAATTTGTAGAGCTTTTTATTAAGAATGAAGGAAAGATCAAGCATATGGAAACAGAACTCGATCTTTCTTATCCGACAGTTCGGAATCGATTGCATGAGATCATTCGGGCGATGGGATATGAACCAGGGAAAGACGATAGTGGAAAGATCAACGAAGAAGATCGCAGAAAGATCCTTGAGGATTTGAACTCGGGAAAGATCACCTCGGAAGAGGCCATGAATATGTTGAAAAGTTGATCAGATAATTAAGTAGAAAGAGGACACTGTAAATCAGTGTCCTCTTTTATTTTGTTCAAAAATAATTATTTCTTTGCTTCACTTTTTTCTTTCGTTTTAGTTTCTGAAACAGGTTTTTTTGCCGATTCTTTAGATTCCGTTTTGTCCTTACTGCCTTTTTCGGTTTTTGTTTCTTTCTCACCATTTTCCGAACTGCCATTTCGGCTAGTTGAACTTTTTGATTTGTTGTCGGTGACGTAATATCCGGAACCCTTAAAGACTACCCGGGCAGGTTTATACACTTTTAGGAGTGCATTTTTGCTGCATTTCGGGCATTTTTTTAGGGGATCATCTGAAAAGCTTTGTCGCTGATCAAACTGATTTTCACAGTTTTCACAGTGATAGGTGTACATTGGCATAACTCTCTCAATCTTTAACGTTATTTGTCGAACTAACGATGGATTATAGCTCTCTTGAGAACACTTGACAAGTGTCTTAGGCTATAAGAAGCTGAGTTTAAGATGATTCTAATAAATAGGATCTTACGAGAGTTGGCTGCTCTCTTCAATACTGAGTTCGTCTTCAGAGCTTCCATATAATTGTCTGCGCAATAAACGATCATATTCTGTCCAATCTTTACCAGGCTGCCTAAAGGAGAGCAAAGCGTTGAAACGGTTAAGTTGAGCGCTTGTGTTTTCAATATGATGCAAAGCGATGGCTTCCAAGGTTTTTGGTCTTCTGGGAGAACCCCATTCGTAGCGTCCATGATGGGAAAGGAGCATATGGCGTAATCTTAGGGAGAGATCTTCTGGGAAATCGGGGAGCGATTGAAGTGCGATGGCGATCATCTCATTGGCCATCACCACATGACCCAACAACCGACCTTCATTTGTGTAATTGATATCCAACTCCCAGGAATATTCCCGAACTTTTCCAATATCATGCAGCAATATCCCTGCAGAGAGTAGATCGGCATTGATCTGAGGATATAACTGAAGAGTGGTTTGCGCCAAGACTAAGATTTCTAAAGTATGCTCCAACAATCCATGCAGATAGGCATGATGCACGCGGCGGGCAGCGGGGGCTTGGATAAATAGTTTAAAAAATTCATCGTCGTTGAAAAAATTATTTACTAAAGCCAGGAGATGTTGATCTTTGATACTGTCAATAAATGTTTTCAATTCTTTGACCATTTCCTCGGGATCTCTCTCGCTGCTGGGGAGCATGTCACGCATATCATATTCATTGGGTTCGGCAGACCGCAATCTGAAGATCCTGATCTGAGTTCTTTCCAAATAGCTTTCCGTTTCCCCATCCAATTTGATGATCTCGCCTTCAAGCACATCTTCATAAGCGATCTCGGCATTTTCCCAAACTCTGGCAATCAATTGACCACTGCGATCACCGAGAACCAAGGTTAGGAAATTTCCACGAGCTGGATCGCGAAAGGATTCTAGCTGTTTGCTGCGCAGGACATAATTGCCAATGAACCGATCGCCGGGAACCAGATCTCTTAGGAACGGACCTTTGTCAAGATGATATGGATCATTCATATTGAATTTCCTTGTTTAGATAATTATTTGGATATTGAGCGTTTTTTATATAATTTCATCCCTAATGATGGATCATTACTTCTTAGAACTATGGTCTTGGCGTGCTGGTCGGTACCCTGGTTGGAGAATTGGCAATGGGGGTCGCAGTGTTATATCTCCCCTGGATAGCACGAAGAGCAATTTCAGCCCATTCTTGGGGAACGAATTCAGAATCCAATGCCAAGAGATTTTCCCAATCTTGTCTGGCCTTTACCGGCTCATTAAGTTGTTCTAAAGAATGGCCGCGCCAATAATACAAGATCGCTATTTGTTGATCGGTTTTGGCAAGTGAACTGCTGGCATTGATCTCAAAATAACCTTCCCCGATCTCCCCTTTTTCCATTAATCCAACCCCATGATAAATTTTTGCTTCAAATTGGTCTGGGAAGAACAAAAAGGCCCGGTCAAATTCGATAATAGCCTCATCTATTTGTCCTAATTCATATAAAGATAAACCCTTATATAGAAAAACTTGAATAATGCCCTGTTTAAGTTTTTCTACCTGATCGAAAGCAACTAAAGCTTCCTGATGTTCATCGATATGATGGTGCGCCCTACCTAAAAAGTACCAAATCTGACCATTCAGGGGCTCATATCTTAAGTATGTTTGTAAAGGTGAGATCGCCTCCTCAAACAGGCTATTTTCGTAATATGAAAGCCCAAGAACCTCGTAGGTTTCAATGATCGTGCTATCCAAGGAGAAGGATGTTTGAGCAGCGAGCAATGCTTCTTCATAGAGCTGATTCGCAAAATAATATTTTGCAGCAAAGAGTTGAACTCTGGCATTATCGGGCGCAAGCTCCAGGGAGGTCTCAAGATCTCCAAGCGCTAATTCCATATTGAGATTACGGAGAAAATATTCTCCCCTTGTCAAATAAACTAGGAAATAATCGGGAATCTTCGAAACAGTGGTGTTTAATTTTTCCCCAATTCCTTGTTCCTCTAAATATTCCATTTTGGTGAATATTTCCCAAAGCAATGCATACCCGAAATCAGGATTGACATTGGAAGAATGAATAAAGGCTTCGTCTGCATCTTGGAATTCCCCCAAATGAAAATAAGATAAGCCTAAGTAAAAACGGGCATCTGCATCTGCTGGATATTCGTTTATATGTGCCCGGAAATTCTTTACTGCCGTCTCATAATCGCCGTTATCAAAGGCGGCTAAGCCAATATTATATTCTTGACTTTCAGGGTGGGGGGTGTCCACCACTCTTGGCGTTGGGGTATGTGGAATATCTAGGTAGTAAGCTAAGGGAGTCGCTTCGCCAAAGATAGGTGTTGCGGGGTTGTCGGGGGAAAAAATAGTAGCAGTGGGGGGGATTTCGGTAGGCAGAGGTTGTAGGTCTTCATTGGATGGCAATATAAATCTTATTCCATCTGAAAAGGGATTTCCAAAAATACCGATATAAATTAGCAAAATCCCAAAAAGGGAAAGAACGCCAAGGCTTAATAATTTGCGAACAGGTATTTTTGTGATTTTCCGAACCCGTTCAGTTTCTTCCACTTTTGTGATTATTTCGGGCAGGGAAAATTTTCGGGTTCGAATAGGTTTGATCGGTGTAATTTCCCCATCTGGGGAGGGCTGGCCTAAAAGGGATAATCCTCTAAGCGCAGTCTGGTTTTTGGGGTCAATTCGAATGGCATTATCAAGACAGATCTTCCTTTCTTTAGCTGTTTCAACCACGGAACTCATGTACAGCCAATAGTCCGCATTATTATTATCCACCCGTAAAAGGCGGTTGAACAGGTCACGCGCTCGGCTACGCTGTCCGTTTTTTATTGCTTCGATCGCCTCTTGAAACATTTGGTCGTCTGCCATATTTCCTCTAATTAGCAGTTTAGCACAGCCTGATGGAGCGGACAAGTTTTATTGCATTGCTGAACCATTGCTTCAAATGCCCTATAGAAAAGCAAATTCATGGATGAAGGTATTGGTCTAGAATCTCCAAATCTTGACCCTTTTATATGATTAAGATGATCCATTCGTTGGCTGGTATAATCGAAAATAATGTTGAAACGAATGCAATTTTTTCTTGTTGGTTTATTTATACTTCTGTTGAGTGCCTGCGCAAACGAGAATTTAGCAACAGAAATCGTACAAGCAACCCCGATTGAAATTCAGGGCTATTCAACCCCCACGCCTACCGCGGTGGTCATTCCGCCCACTCCAATAATCGAACCGACAGAAATTCCGCTTCCGACTGCTACCCCAGTGGTATATCAAGTTGTTGCCAATGATACATTGATCGGCATTGCATTTAGATATGCGATCTCCCTAAATGATCTCCTTGGTGCAAATCCGAATGTGGACCCAAATTTCTTGATCATCGGCACAGAATTGAATATTCCATCTGAGGGAGGGGGGAATACGGATTCCGTTTCTTCTGATTTATCTCCAGAGCAAGTAACGAGTGCCTCTGCAGTGAAATGTTATTCATCTAGCGATGGAGGATTGACCTGTTTTTGGTTATTGACTAATGATCAGGAAACACCGCTAGAAAATGTGATTGCAAGGGTTAGTTTATTGAATGGTTTAGGAGAAATTGTCAATTCTGGCAACGCATTATTACCTTTGAACGTAATGCCCATCGGGGAAACTATGCCGGTAATGATCTACTTCCCCTCGATCGTGAGTTCATGGACTCAAGCCCAAGCGCAAATCGTTTCGGCCTTGCCTATGTCTAGCTTGGAAGAGAGATATTTTGATACTCAATTTACAGAACTTAGTATAAATTTTTCCGAAGATGCTATTTCGGCAAATATTATTGGGCAGTTTTCACTCAGTGACCCTATCCAAGTCTCATCAGAAAGTTGGATCTTGGCGGTTGCGTATGATCAGAACCAAAATGTTGTGGGTATTAGAAGATGGGAAAGCGAAAATGGATTAGCGGCGGGGGAGATAGAAAACTTTTCGATGTATGTCTATAGTTTAGGGTCACCAATCGCAGAGATCGAAATGTTTTTGGAATCAAGACCTTAGACAAATTATCAAAATAAAAAAGTCTAATAAACTGGATTAATTTCCCCAGATCACAAAATTTTCGTTTCCACATAAGATCGCTAAACCGGCATCTTTAGGGCAAACCTGATATTCAATGATCGTGCCATTTTTAGCAGAAATCGAGGGGAGGCTAACTTCGGTATAGCCATTCTCATCTGTGGTGGGGAAATAATATATTTGGGTTTGGTTATCTGGGTAATTAAATTTGACCACCAACTCGATCTGGGGGAGGGGATTCCCTTGATCGTGTACAGCAGCATATATTATTTGAGACTCTTGAGAATTGATCAATGCTTTATATTCCCATAGGGTAATTTGCCCAGAATTACTAGACTGAGGAATTTCGGGGGGAGGTGTATTTTCAAAAATGGGTTCAGGAATAATATAAGCTTGAGTTTCTGGTTGAATGTCAAAGGTGCTATAAATTTCCTTTTGGTATTGATAGCCAAGTGGGCTTGGGAAAATTTGTTCCGATTCGTTTTTTATATTGGCATGATATTCCAAACATAAATTTTTGAAACACTGCCTAAAAATTGAATCGGTAATTTCGATCATGTCTGAGACGGGTAATCCATAAAATTCAAAACCCCCATTTTCTTCCATATAGGCCACAATAAAGTTGGGGATATTATGACCGAGGCCATTATCGATCAATATGAAGGTAACGTAGGGGTTATCTAGCGGGGGGACGAGGGGTTGGTTTGCATATCCTAATTCTTCAGCGATCGGCCGGGGGAAAGACCGGCTACTTCCGTTTTGTGCGACCAGCACCATGTTTTCAAAGATTACTTCATCAAAACCATTTGGATTTTTATAGGCACCAAGCAAATGGTTTCCCAAGAATTCTTCTCCGAGAGCGATCGCGTCCGCAGCAAAGGGTTCTTGTAAAATATTGCTGTCGATTAGTCCTGAGGATATTCCCTCATCTGCTCTACAGTCATTCGTGCAAGCCAAGATACCGTAAGGTAATAATTGGGGTGTGTTTTCTGGGTCCTCTAATATGAGATAGAAGCCCACATTTTCAAAATGCTGCTCGATTGTGCCATCGGCTTCATTCATGTTCCAACTGGAGATCAGTTTTCCAGTAAAACTTTCCCCACCATAATCTTGATATAGGGAAATAAAGGCGGGATAGATGACATAGCCATCGATGACGCTATCCCCTGATTGGGGATATATCCTTCCGGGAGCTACCTCATGATAACCAAGGTCGGTTCCCAAGGTTTCAAAATAAAAACGTTGATCTACATCTGCGAGGGGATCGAAAACCATCAGGCTTGATTCAAGGTATTGGAACTTTAGCCCATCCTTGACTTGTATTTGAGAGATGGCATTGCCGAGGCGTTCTTCCCCGCCCTGCAGGGAATAAAACTCGACGAATAATTTATCAATGGCTTTGATTGAGGTAGTTGTATTAAAAGGCGCGTTATCCGCTTGACCACAAGCGACAAAAAGCATTGCAACCAATATGAAAAGAATAATGTGTTTATGCGACAGTTTCATGATTAATATCTCAAAACCCAAGAATATTTTCTGGATAAATCTGGACCTTTAAGGATTTGATTATGGGTGTAACAATAATTTTTACACTCTAAATTCAGTATAACAGGATTTAAAATGCTTTCAATATTAACAAAGCAACCTTAATTATTGGGGTGACTAGTGATTGTAAGTAATTTAGTCGAAGGAAAGGATTTATTCAAACAAAAAATGTTTTTTTCGAAATGCGCTTGTGATCATGGACCAAAATAGGGGCCAGAGATCAATCTCAGAGGGAGAGGGGTGAAAATGAGAAAGAAAATCACCATGGTTGCGATGGAGAGAAATTTTCTTCCGGGGGTCAGCTTGGTGATCTGATCCAAAGGTTCCGCATGAGACCTGCCCAAGAAGAAGAGCATAAATGCCCAAAACCACCAGCCACTCCAATAGGTGCCCAAAAGGATCAATATGCCCATCACAAAGGGATAGACTTTTCGCACATGCTTATCAAATAAAACATAGAGAATATGGCCGCCATCAAGCTGACCGGCAGGAATTAGATTTAACGCGGTGACCAAAAGGCCAGCCCACCCCGCCCATGCGATGGCATGCATTTGAATATCTAAGCCTCCCAAAGGTGTTGGATAGCCCGTAAATAAATATTTGACCCAATATAGGAAGGGGGCGACCCCTTGATAATCGATTGGGGCTGGTAATAGCTGTCCTTTGACAATAAATTTGCTGAGCAAATAAAATATAGAATTCCCTTCGAGCATTAATGCGCTTCCCTCAGGAATCTGGATTGGGAGGGGGGAGACCTCAGAGAGCGATATTCCCCATAACAAGATTGGGATTGCGATTACTAACCCTGCCAAGGGTCCCGCAATGCCAATGTCATGTAAGACGCGTTTGTTTTTGGGCGGCTCTTTCATCTGGATAAATGCACCCAATGTGCCGAAACTCACCGGCATCGGAAGCGGAATGAAATAGGGGAGGGTTACCGCGGTTTTATGATATCTGCCAGCTAAATAATGACCAAATTCATGTGCCAAAAGAATGGCCAATAAGCTGGCGGCAAAAGGTATGCCGCTGGCTAGATCTCGAAATAGGTCGCGATATAATTCGAAAAACCCTGTCGCTTCCCCTTCATAGACATATGATGCACCAGCAATCAGCATGCTAAAGAGGGTTAAGATGAACAAGATAATATTTTTACCAGGATCAGGAAGTGTGGGTTCAGGCAATTTTTCGATCAATAAGATGCTTTGCAGCCCATCTTCTTCTCGAAATAGGGGGGTCAGGGAGTGTGTTTTTAATTTATTCGAGAGATGGTCATAAGCCTTTATTGACTCTTTGGTTAATTTGCCACGATAGCGGACAACAAAGGCATCTTTGGACGATCCCCAAGTAATATCTCGAATATCGAATACGTTGGAGACCAAGGGGGTTATCAGATCAGTTTCTGAAGTAAAATCACTCATTTATTTGCTCAGTAGTATCGGAAAAAAAATAGGCGGGAGTGCATGGGAGTCGAACCCACCACGGCTCGCAACGCGACCCGACAACGGTTTTGAAGACCGCGGAGCCCACCGGGACTCATCCACTCCCTCATAATTCAACCAAGTATACCGCATGGCTTCCTTTGGTCAAGTTTGATGAAAACAGTGTTTTTTCATCTCTATTATGGATGCATATAGAAAATATTATCTTATGTTTAAACTAGTTTTTCCTGATAAAGAAACAAATTATCAATAAAATTGTAATTATTTTGATCTCAATAGGGCCAAGATACATATACTTAATATCAATCAAGCTTTCTGCGAGATGGTATTATTTTATAAGGATTAATTCAATTCTCGTTGCAGGTTAATGGGTAAGTAGATCGATAAATTTTCTTAGGAGTGGTAGATGCTAAAGAAAAATCGTTTTTTCATTTTTTTATGGATTTTTATTTTATTGCTCACTTCATTTGCCTGCCGAACTTTGGATGGTAGTTCCCCAAATATAGTCAATACGCCTCTTCCTGACAAAACTGCTACCTCCACCCCCGAAATATTATTAGAAGAACCAACTATCGAAGCCACGGAAGTCTTTCCTACCTCAACCCCTACATCCACAGTTGTAGAAACAGAGGCTATTGTGGAACCTCCTGAACCAACAGAAGTACCACCTACTGCAACCCTGATCCCTTCTGGGGGAAACAATCCGATCACGCTAGTCTATGAGAATGCCAAGAATGACACTAACAGCTTAAGCAACTTGCGCCCCGGGCCGGGTGTTGCTGCGATCCTCCAAGCAAGCCCCCCGATTATTGATGGTGACCCCGGAGATTGGGTGGGAATCTGGTACACCGCAAATTACCCCACTTTCGGCCAGGGATTTTTTGCCGGACAAAAAGATCTTTCAGCGGAATTCAAATTGGGATGGGATGCCGAGTATTTATATATTGGGATACAAGTACGTGACTCTCTCTTTGCCCAACAGGCGACGGGCTCCCAAATCTATCGCGGGGACAGTTTAGAAATTTTCCTTGATTCGGATTTGGGCGGAGACTTTTCATCTAATGTCTTAAGTGGGGATGATTTTCAATTTGGATTTTCGCCCGGCAATTTACGATCTACAGCCCAATCAGAAGCTTTTATTTGGGCTCCAAAATATGTGCTGGGCAATTTTGAATCAGGGTTATCGATGGGCCGGTTAACCGAAGATGGCTATTTTATGGAAGCGGCTATTCCCTGGGCTGTAATGGATATTGACGCCCATGAGGGAAAACATTTCGGATTTTTATTATCGATTTCTGATAATGATACCCTTTCGGAAAATGCGCAACATAGTGTCGTTTCCTTTTCCCCCGAACGATTGTTGCATGATCCGACCACCTGGAAAGACCTCATTCTCCGTCCATAGAAAAAATTTAAACAAGCATTGGAAAATATTCACCTGAGAATTCTGGTCGTGAATACCTTGAAAAACAAGTGATTGGATATTGCCTCCGGTTCAAAGTACAGGTATAATTTTCTTCGGCATTTTGCTGTACGACTAAAAATTGAAATTACGGTTTTCAAAAAATATTGTTTGCCTGTCAGGCTTTTTGGCAGGTGAGTTTTTTTTT
>SWCD01004741.1_pt1 | contig 17580 bp, 17 predicted proteins | sample 4693011 | NCBI WGS metagenome assembly SWCD01 (sample SAMN10267278, study PRJNA491770) | bioreactor metagenome | isolation source: DHS bioreactor inoculated with marine | place: Japan: Omine Ridge, Nankai Trough | reverse complement strand
GTAATCGATGCAGTCGAGGCCCAACAAACACCAGTGAATGAGTTCGAGTTCAACGAGTTGCTCAGGGAGAGGTTCCTCGGCTACTTCAAGATCGTGCGGACAGATCGAGATCACGCCAACCCTCACTACCCTTTTTTTCATCTGAGGAGTGAGGGTTTCTGGCATCACAGAGCACGACCCGGTCGGGAGAGCGCGCTCAACTCATTGCGCGAAGCCAGCAAGCCCTCGGATGTGACCGAGAACATCCAGTTCGTCACATTGGACTCCGAACTCTTCGAGGCGATTGAAACTCGAGAAGGACGTCGGGAACTTCGCGCAACACTGATCCACGAGTACTTCCCCTGGTGCGCTGATCGCATCTGGGACCAGGTGGGTCGCGAGGAGGCTGTGGGCAGTGCTCAATTGCAGATCGAGAAGATCCCGGACATGACCGAAGGCTCTGACGCTGATGTGCTGGAGGCCTTCGCCAGGGAGTACCGTGACGCTGCGTTTCGACGCGTCGTTGTACCAGCATATGACTACCGCTGCGCCGCCTGCGGACTCCGAATCGTTGTGGATGGCAGTGCGGTTGTCGAGGCATGCCACCTGATCCCGTGGGAGGTTCGGCATGATGATGACCCGCGGAATGGTCTCGCCCTCTGCAGAAACCACCACTGGTCGATGGATCAAACGTTGATTGCTCCGGGACCAGACTTCAAGTGGCACGCGAGCAGTACTCTTGACCCCAGAATCGATGGGCAGAGACAGCTTGTGGATCTTGACGGAGAGAATCTCATCTCCCCCCTGAAGTCCGCCTACAAGCCCCGGGAGGATGCACTTCGATTCCGACTGGAGAGACTGAAAGCGGGTTAGGCAACCTCAACAGAGCACGCCAACGCTATTCGAAGAGGCCTCAAATTCAGGGCGATCAGCGGCTGTGCCCCGATTCCCACTGCCCCTTACCGAACCAACCCCCGAACCACCCCCACCCCCATCCGCTTCTCCGCCTCCATCACAATCCGCGCACACGCCTCCGCATCCGACTCCGCCAGGTGATGTTGAAGCGGGATGTCCAGCACGTCGCAGACATCCGGCAGCCGCACACGCTTGAGCCCCAGCATCTGACGGGCGACCGTGCAGGTGCAGAGGAATGGCGGCTCTGAAAGCTCGATCCCCGCTTCCGCGCAGCACGCCCGGAGGACGGATCGGTCAAAGGGGGCGTTGTGCGCGGCGAGGAACTCCACGCCGCCGCAGAACGCGTCGATCTCCGGCCAGAGATCCTGGAAGGGGGGCGAATACCGAACGTCTTTCCAGGTGATACCGTGCACCCAGGTGGTGGTGAATTCCCGCCGCGGAGGACGGATCCGGTAGGAGGCCCGGTCGACGATCTGCCCACACTGAACCTTCACCAGCGCGACGGCACAGGCGCTGTCGCGCTTCGGATCGGCGGTCTCGAAGTCGATGGCTACAAAAGAAAGTCTCGGCCCCATCGCCACTCCTTGAGTTTCCGGGCTCGGCGAACGGCAGGAGACGCAATCGCCGCCCCCACTCTCACTCGCGGCAGATAGAGTGCCACTGCGGCCGCGCCTGCGGTTTCAGAAAACTCACGCGAAAAACCCCTCTCGGCCCGGATTCTCGAGATCATCCGCGCCACGAACGGGCTCACGGATCAGGAGATCTGCGAACGACTCCCTCCCCCACCGAAGCGGCCGCAGGCCGTGAATTCGGCTGCACGGCGGCTCGTGAAACGCGGACTCATCGCCCGGAAGAAACGGCCCGATGGACTGCTGGGGAACTTCCGGGCGGAGGGAGATCTCAGCGAGGATGAAATCACCCTCGCCCTCCAGCACTGGCTGCAAAGCAAAGGGTGGACGGTCCAGATCGCGCTCGGTCATCACCACGGCGTGGATGTTGAAGCTCGACGAGGAGAGCAGCTTCGGCGAATCGAGGTCAAGGGGCCCGGGAGTCGGTCGGCGATGCGCACGAACTTCTTCCTCGCGGCCCTGGGGGAGATCCTGCAGCGAATGGACCGGGCCGATGTCGAATACAGCGTATGCTTCCCGGACATGGCGGCCTACCGGCAACTGTGGGAGAAGCTGCCCCTGCTCGCCAGGGAGCGGACCCATCTCTCCGCGCTCTTCATGGACGCGAGCGGCAAATTCACGGGCGACGGCGCTGGAGATTGGGGAGAGTAGGGGCGCGGCGCCCTCCCTACCCCGGAGCCCACCGCTCGCACCCCCGGTTCTGGGCCGTCACCTCCACGGCCTCCAGCAGCGCTCCGAAGAGCTGATCGAGGTCCGGCTGATCCACGCCGGTCAGGCGCATGGCCTCATTGCTGAAACGGATCGGGTACTCGCCCCGGATCGCACTCCAGTATCTGCGAATGGCCTGTTCGCGGTCCCGAAGCAGCGATCTCTCCGGGAGTCGGTCCCGCTTCTGGTTGTTCACCGCCGGCAGCGCGGGCAGGAGGTTCCAGAGATCGTTGTTCTGCCAGAGCGAAAACGGCATCACGTGATCCACATCGAAGGCGCGCTGCAGACTCTCCCCCGTCCAGACACACTCGAGGTCGTCCATTCCCAGGTAGGTGCGCCGGGCGTCGAGGACGGATCTCTCCTCCAGAGGCGGTCGAGCCAGAAGGCCGATGACGTCTCCCATCTCGACCCGCTTCCGGGAGATCTCCTCGGTGAGTTCGGCCCAGCGCAGGATCAAGGCGTCGCGGATCCACGGTCCGGCGAGGCAGAACTCCCTCCAGATCGCGGCGTCGATGAGGATCTCGCGGCGTTTTCCGTCGTACGAGAACAGTCTGCCGGTTGAGAGCGAACCGCCGGCATAGACCACCGGCCCCTGCCGGATGGCCTGGCGAAGGTCGTCCTTCAAGGCGGTCAGGACGTGATGCGCTCCCGTGCTGAGGATCCCCGAGCGGTAGTCCACGAGGAAGGCGCTCCGGCCTCCGACTGGTCGGTAGAGCGCCGCCAGTTCCGCGAGGTTTCGCCGGAATCGAACCGGCTTTTCCGAGGTCTCGGTCTCCCCTCGAAGCTGGGGGATGAACGGAGACGCCGGATCGAACAGGGGCCAGTAGTAGACGATCCACCGGTCCACGACCTCATCGAGCGGGAGCCCGACAACGCCCTCCGCCCTCCACTTCGCGAGCCGGTGATTCTGAAGGGCGATGTCCGTGAGGGCCCGGAAGAGCGCCAGCTTGTAGGTCGCCGTCTTCTTGTCCCGGTTCAGCACGCCCTCGATCTGGTCGATCGGACGCAACGCCGTCCCCGACTCCAACCGAAACAACAGCGTCGTCCAGCTGGACCCCTCCCGCCCCAACGCATCCGGGTTCTCCCAACTCCCGAGCTTCACGAACCCGATCCGCTCAAAGAGCAGACAAACCTCCTCCGCCAGAAGCGGCACGAACAGCCGCCCGTGCCGGTCGCGGTGCTCGGCGGTACCGAGCCGGGTCGGGTCCGGCCGGACGCCGTCCCGGGTGGCGGGGATGGAGATCAGCAGGCGGCCCTCCGGTTTCAGGGCCCGCTTCAGGTCAAACGCCGCATCGAAGAGTTGAGACTCCGGAAGATGCATGAGGACGGCGGAGCAGAGGATGCCGTCGAAGCCGCCCTGAAGAGGCAGTCCCGGCAGGCACCCACCGATCACACGGCCCGAGAGCTCGGGGCTGACACGCCCGCAGCATTGGCGGAGTCCCCCACTGGGCTCGACGCCCCAGACGTCGTGGCCGCGCTCCTGAAGAACCGCGAGGTCGCGCCCCATGCCGCAGCCCACATCGAGGATCCGCCCCCCGGGCGGGAAGGCCAGGTCGAAGTACCGGTCCACCCCTCCACCGACCTTCTGGTACCGGGCGCAGATCTCCTCCGCACGGTCCTCGTAGTGGCGAAGGGTCTGGTGGTCCACTCCCGCTCCCGACTGGCGAATTCGGCGAATTCGGCGAACCCGGATTCTCCCCGGTCGGGTCCGGGATCGCAATCGGAAGTGGTCAGGTTCTTGTGGGGGTCGGAAGTCCGGGCGTGCAACACGCACCCTCACCATGCCCGGCCGCTAGCCTGCAATTCTCACCAGGGTGCGCGGTTTTCGCCGAGACAGCGGTTTCGAGATCAAGGAAGACCGACGACGCGGCCCGGGCGGGCCTCGGAGGAGGTCTGACGCAGAGATCGGAAGCGCGGTCCGGTGAAAACACCATGGCCGGTCAGGCATCGTCTTAAGTCCGCTTGAAGCCCCGATGCAGATTGTCGTTCGGCTCTACGCGCCGCACCCCCTGGTGAGAAGTGCAGGCAAGTGCTTCACCGACGCGGAGCAGGCAGTCCTCGATCCTGATCTTCTCCGGCCGTGCCGTCAGGTCATCGAGCACCCGAGCCAGACCTTCCGAACCGTCGACCGCGATTTCCGCTCTGTTGAAACCGAGTGCCCGAATGGCCAGCGCAGTGAAGCGCGCATCCAGGCAGAGCGCGGCGGCCTCCCTCCCCTTCGTCAGATTGCCATCGATCCGAAACGCCACGCGCCGCGCATCCCCCTCTTCACCCGGGAGTTTCGGGAGGGTCTCTCGACCGTGGCCGACCACGTGACCCGCGACGCCCTCGCCACCGCCGGAGCGCTGGCGGCCACGGACCCCGGAGCATGGCCGTCGGTGAAGCATGTCTGGAGCCTGAAAGACATGCTCTCCTGCCGACTCGGGCGGCATCGGGCGCTCTTTCGACTGGTGGGAGATGACGAGATCGAATCCTGCCGGCTCATCCACCGCCGGGACCTGGAGACGACCTTGAAGAAAATGGGTTGATTCGGGAATCGGGAGCCCCGCCGTCTCGACACCCCCTGTCGGGGGGAGCCCCCTCGTGGTAGGCTCACCGCTGCCATGATCGACCGGGCACACATTGTCGTGGAGGGGCCCGCCGGGGCCGGGAAGACGACCTTCATCGAGCGGCTCCTCGCCTCGAACCGGGTGCGCCTGATAGCCGCCACGCGGTTTCGAGCGAAGCCCGGGCTTTGCAGGCCGATGGAGTTGCCGGACGGGGACGCGGACACCGAGCGCTTCCGGAAGGCCGGGGCCACCGAGGCTGCCCTGATCCATCACCCCCGCGGGCGATCCGACGACACGGCGGGGTTCCTCTACGAAACGGAGCTGATGCAGGGCTACTGCGATGCCGTGATCCACGAGGTGGACGAGGAGCTCGACGTCTTCCCCGACCTCTGCATCCTGGTGCTCCGCCCCACACCGATGACGAAACGGCGCTGGCGGGAGCTCTGTTTGTCCGGCCTGGGCCGGGCGGACATCGTCCTGTTCAACGCCAAAACGGCCAACGAGCGGGCCATGGCCGCGGATCAGATCGCGCTGATCGAGCGGCGGAAGAAGGAGGAGGGGCTCGAGTGGCTGCTCCTGAGAGCCGGGCAGGGGGGCGGGTCGCGTCTCACGATGCGAACTGCCGACCTCGGGGATCCTCGAGACCCGGAGCTCAAGCGGACCCTGGCCGCGGTGAAGCGGCGGATCCCCTCGGCCGACTCGGAGGCACCGGTCAAGGTCGCCGGCCCGACGCTGCAGGTCCTCCGCATCCGGATCACCCTCGAGGACGTCGAGCCCCTTGTCTGGCGCCTGATCCTCATGCCCGCCCAGTGCACCTTCTGGGACCTGCACGTCGCGATCCAGGACGCCATGGGCTGGGAGGACTCCCACCTGCACTCCTTCGAGGTGCGGGGGACCCGGCGTTCCCGGCCCCTGCAGATCGGGCTGCCCGAGCCCTTCGACGACAGGGAGACGCTTCCCGGATGGATTGAGCCGGTCCTGGACCACGTCGGCCCCGGGAGTCCGGTGCTGTACACCTACGATTTCGGCGACAACTGGACCCACCGGATCGAGATCGAGGAGATCCTCGACGCGGATCCGGGGCGGACCTATCCGGTCCTGCTGGACGGCGAGCGACGCTGCCCTCCGGAGGACTGCGGCGGCACGAGCGGCTACCAGGACTACATCGAGGCGCTTCGCGACCCCGACCACGAGGACCACCAGGCCATGGTCGAGTGGCGCGGCAGCGGGTTCGATCCGGAGGACTTCGATCCCACGCAGGTCCGCTTCACGGACCCGGCGGTGCGGCTCGACTGGGCCACCGGCCGGCAAGGCCTCGGCGGCTGATTTCCGGAGGTGCGAGAAGCTGTTCCACACTGTTGACTGTAGTATCATTAGTGATACCATTCGACTATGGTCGCGATCGCCGATATCCTCCGCCGCATGCGCCGCAACGCGAGCGGGGTGAAATTCACCGATCTGTCCAAGGTGTGCGAGCACTACTTCGGTGAGCCGAGACAGGACGGTTCGAGTCACAGAATCTTCAAGACGCCCTGGCGGGGCGACCCCCGCGTGAACATCCAGAACGACAGGGGAAAGGCAAAGGCATATCAGGTCAGGCAGGTGCTGAAGGCAATCGACCGAATGGAGGCCGGGGGCGACAATGAAAGATGATCGATATGCGTACCGCGTAGTCTACTCAGCGGAAGATGGGGAATATGTCGGCCTCTGCAGCGAGTTCCCCAGCCTGAGCTGGCTGGCGAGTTCGCCGGAAGCGGCCCTGCGGGGCATCCGCAAGGTCGTCGCAGGAGTTGTTGAGGATCTTCGGGCCGGCGGCGAGGCGATTCCCGAGCCGCTTTCCACCAAGCGATTCAGCGGGAAATTCCAGGTCCGCATTCCACCGGAGGAGCACCGCCGGCTGGCGCGGGAGGCCGCAGAACAGGGCATCAGCCTGAACCGCCTGGTCAGCGCCCGGCTGTCCCGCCCCGGTTCCTGAGCCTGGAGTTGACCCATGCTGACGAGCGCTCGAGGATCATCTTCGAGGGCCGGAGCGCAGCCTGGACCAGGTGCTGAAGAAAACGGGTTGATTCCCGATCCCGGAGTTTTTTCCCGCGACTTTCACCCCCGCCAAGCGACTTCCTTTTGAGACCCGCCCCCGAGATCACCCTCTCTTGGAAGGAGAACGAGATGCACCTCGATGAAAGGTCGCTTGAAGAGCGCTGGGACGAGCACTGGAAGATGTGGTGGGCCACGCTGGATCAGATTCACGGCGGGCCGGGAGACCCGTGGGAGCCCGAGGATCTGGCCGTTTTCCTGGACGTCGTGGCCATGGGGATCCGGGAGATGATTCCCGGGATCGCGAAGACCACCCTCCTCAAGAGCTTCGATCTGCTCGAGGAGGTGCGCCGGACGGCGCGCCGGGGATTGAGGGAGATCGAGCGATTTCGCGGTCCGCTCGAGAACCGCCGGCTGGTGCTCGAGACGTACTCGACGGAGATGATCCTCTTGTGGGAGGCCGAGAAGTTCTCCCGGGACGAGGCGCAGAGCGGCCCGTTCGTGGACCGGGTCCGGGACCTCCGGGAGGCGTCGCCCGAGATCGAGATGGACGACGGAGAGGTCATCCGCTTCCTCTATCGCCTGGCCGGGATCCCCTATCAGCTGGGGAAGGTCTGACAATTCCGACCTACCGTGCCGGGCCTTTTTGGTCGGAATTGGACGTGGAGGCGAGCCGCGACCTGAATACACCGCTATACTGTGTAGTCGCAAGGAGACTGCACAATGGATCGCCTGCAGGTGCTGGTGTCACGCCAGGAGAAGGAGGCCTTTCGGCAGATGGCAAAGAGGGAAGGGCTTTCCCTCAGCGCGTGGCTTCGGGAGGCCGGGTTGCGGCGGCATGGATGAAAAGGCTCTCGCGCTCGCTCGGGCGCCCACGACGCGGTCCACCATCGAGAGTCTCGCCGCCCTGCTGAAGTCCGCCGACGCGCCAGGGCTCGCCGAGGAGGCACTCGGGCGGGGAGAGGTCCGCGCGGCTGTGAACCTGGCGCTGGCGGGGGCGCTTTCGGGTTCGCCGCCTCCGGGCGACCTGGTTATGCGCCTGGAGACAACGCTCGAGAACACGGATCTCGTCATCGCCCTCTTCGGCTCGGTAAGGAGCGGGCTTCTCGATGCCCTGATCCGGTCGTCGAAGGAGCTCGTGCACACGCCCTCCCGGTTGGGGCTCATTCTCTTCTTCGCCGCCTCCCTCCTCGACGGCCGGCCCCCACCCGGGGAACTCCTTCGACGCATCCGCCTGACCTCGCGGGGTGACCTCGACCAGCATGGCATCATGCTGGTCGGGCTGGCGGCGCTGGCGGTCGGGGATCCGGACGTGCTCGAGGTGGCCCGGGATTGCGTGGCCGTGGCCGACACGCCGTTCGGGAGGAAGGTCGGTCGGGAACTTCTCGAACAGCTTCACAGGCCGCTTCGAGACGCCCTCCCTGCCGAGCCGCCGCCGGACTTCTTCGGCGGATTCACGATCCACCGGGACACGCCCCGCACCGGTCGAAACGAACCCTGCCCTTGCGGCAGCGGGAAGAAGTTCAAGCGCTGCTGCCTGTCGCGGGAGACATCAGCGGGCCCCGCCACCGACCCAGCCGAACCCTGGGGCGGGCGGGTGCGGTTTCACGCGTCGATGACCGAGGGGCAATTTCGCGGACTCCATCCGCTGGAGACCGCACGGGTGGATCCCCGCGAACTCAGCACCGCGAGACTCACGGACTCGGTCGAGAAGCTGACCAGGAGCCGCATCTTCGACGCCGCCCGGTCCTTCCTCGGAGAGCTCGATCACCGCGAGGATCGCCCGGAGAAAGAGGCCCTCGACAAACTTCGGGTCGGTCTGCTCAATCAACTCATCGCCGTCGGAGACCTCGAAGTGGCCGCAGCGGTCCTCGCCTCCTTTGAGCACCCGGACGACGTGCCCGACCAGGCGCGCGTCGCCCTGGCCATCGCCGGGCAGGCGCCGGACGCCCTCGACCGGATCGAGGCCATGGCCGACCGGGCCCTCCGGGAGGAGTCGGACCTGCTCTGGGGAGAACTGGTGGGAGTACTCATCTACTATCGTCCGGCCCTCGGCATCCTCCTCGCCCGCGGCACCATGGACCCCGCCACGCCCCTCGATGCGGAGGCCACCCTCGGCCTGGTAGAGGAGGCCCGGGACATTCTCCTCCTGCCTCCGCACGACCCGGCCTGGGAGATCTTCGACCTCCTCTCGGAGCGGCACGTGGATGCGCAGCTCAGAGCCTCGGCCCTGGAGCAAAACGAGCAACTCGAAGCCGAGGCCGACGAGCTTCGCCGGGCCGTGGCCGGCGCGAGAGCCCGGGAACGATCCACCCGGATGGACCTCGATCGGAAGGAGCGGGAACTCGCGACGGCGCTCAGCGCGGCCGAGGAGCAGCGGGCGCGGGCGGACCACGAGCGGGATTCCGGCGAACCGTCCCGTGAGGAGATCGAGGAGGTGAGTCGGCTCCGCCGAAAGGTCGAGGACTTCAAGGTGCTGATCGCCGAGGGGAAACACGAGCAACGGGAGCTCCGGCACCGCCTGTCACGCCTCGGCTCGCGAATCGATGCTGCCGTGAGCGAGGGATCGCAGCCGGAGGCGGACGACGATCCCGAGGGCCTGGAGTACGAGGGCGAGCACGACCCGAAACGCCACGCTCCGCGCATCCCCCTCTTCACTCGGGAGTTTCGAGAGGGCCTCTCGAACGTAGCCGACCACGTGACCCGTGACGCCCTCGCCACGGCGGGAGCGCTCGCGGCCACGGACCCCGGAGCGTGGTCGTCCGTGAAGCACGTCCGGAGCCTTGACGACATGCTCTCCTGCCGACTTGGGCGGCATCGGGCGCTCTTCCGACTGGTCGGAGAAGACGAGATCGAATTCTGCCGGCTCATCCACCGCCGGGACCTGGAGACGACCTTGAAGAAGATGGGCTGATCTTCGAACTCCGGATTTTTGCCGCGACTTTCGGCCGCGCCGAGCGACTTCCTTCAAGGCCCCGCCGCGGTGGCCGACCGTCCGGGAAAGGAGGAGGAGATGCTCGCCGCTCGAAAGTCGCCTCGAGAACGCTGGGCCGCACAGTGGAAGTTGTGGTGGGCCACCCTGGATCAGATCGACGGGGGGGACGGAGAGCCTCGCGGTCTACCTCGATATCGCCGCGATGGGCATCCGGGAGTTGATTCCCGAGATCGCGAGGACCGGGCTGCTCGACAGCTTCGATCTGGTCGGGGAGGTCCGGCGGACGGCGCGCCGGGGGCTTCGGAAGATCGAGCAGCTCCGGGGACCGCTGAAGGATCGGCGGCTGCCTCTCGAGTTCTACGCCACGGAGATGATCATGCTCTGGGAGGCCTCGAAGGCCTCGCGGGGGCCGGATCGCCTGAGGGTCTTCACCGACCGGATCATCGAGATCCGGGACAAGTCACCGGAGCTCGAGCTCCGCGACGTGGAGATCTCTCGCGTCGTGCACTGCATGGCGGGGCTCTCCTCGCCGCCGGAGGATCTCTGGGGGGTGAAGGGGGGTGTCACTCCGGTATGCTAACTTAATACAAACACGACTTCGGGGCCGATAGGGAGGCCGGCATGCATACTCTGCTCAATCCCGCCACGTCACTCGGGCGGGTGGAGGCTCACGTCAGGCGGCGCTGGCGACAGCGTCAGCGAGTGGATCTGGATCTCTGCCTCGGGCTTCGGAGGCTCTTTCGGGACAACGTTCATCGGGGGAAGGGGATCGGGAACTTCGCCACCTACGCCGAAGCGGAGTTCGAGATCCCGGCGCGGCAGGTCTGGACGTTCTCGCTGCTCGGGGAGCATCTCGAGCGGTTGCCCGGGCTGGTCTCGGCCATGGCCTCGGGTGAGTTGAGCTACACCAAGGCCCGGGAGTTCGCGCCTTACATCGAGCCGGAGCACGTGGACGACTGGGTGGCTTTCGCCCGGCTCAATACGAGCCGAGTCGTGGAGCAGAAGGTGGCCCGGTGGAACGCTGAGCGGCGGGGCGAGGAGTTCGTTCAGAGGAAGAAGGTGACCTCCTCGCTGAACGGGCTCGAGGCGCAGGCGGTCCGCGCGGCGCGGGAGAAGCTCTTGAAGACCACCGCCGAGTTCATCCCGGAGAGTCAGCTCCTGCCGAGGATGGCCGCGCTTTTTGTGGAGGGGAGGTTGAACACGGCGGAGGGCGGCTTGCTGCGCGCGGGGCGGCTGGGGCGGGGCTCTGAGCCGTACCTGGCGATCGGGCTCTGTGCGGGCTGCCTGGCGACCTGGGTTCCGGTGGCCGGGGCGAACATGCCGGTGGCGGCCTTCGAGTTTCTGGATCGGATGCGGAAAGGCGGGGAGGTGACGAACCTTGTTCCGCACTACCTTTGCGATTGTGAGGGGGCGGTTCATCGGAGGGATGAGTGCCCTCGGGGCGGAGGTGCGGGCAACGGGCGCGGGGCCGAGGTCGAGGCACGGGGGGAGGAGTCGGCCGCGAGTCGGTACGTTTCGGCTGGGGCGAGACGGTTGATCGAGGCGCGGGACGGCTTTCGATGCAGTGTGCCGGGGTGCTTGAATCAGCTTCCGTTGGAAGGAGGGCACATCCGGCCGTTCTCCGAGGGCGGGCCGAATACCGCAAAGAACATGGCCACGCAGTGCAAGGCGTGCAATGCGTTGATCGAGGAGGGGCGGCTTCGGGTGGTGGGGGCGGCTCCGTTTGAGAAGTACTACCGGGGGGATGGGGATTTTCTGGGGTGGGGGTTTGATCCGACGCCGTTCGGGGCGCGTGGGCTGGGGGAATCGCGGCGGGAATCGTTGTCCCACGTGGGACGAGGGGGCGAGGCGGGGGAGGTGAAGGAGCGCGGTGCGATCTGGGGTCTTCTGGCGCTCACCTGAACGCATGGGGGGCCGCACCAGGGCGAGTTATGACCCGCAGGGAGCTCCTTCCCGGCCCTCCCGGGCCTTACTCCACCCGCCGGTAGTGCCGATTGAAGCCGTCGTAGTGGTTGTCGGAGATCGTCAGGTGCTGCCCGTCCTCCGAAACCTCTACCACTCCCGTGAGGCCGATCTCCGGCGCCTCGATGAACCAGCCGGGCTCCGCAGTGAGAATCGTCGAGCCCCGGTGGACGGTGAACTCGGAGCTCGCGACCGGCTTGCCCGGCATCATTCGCTCCACGACCTGGGTCGGGGTGGGCGGGTCCCGGCGCAGGCGGATGCCCTGGAGGCGGGAGATCAGACGGGCGCCGCGGCAGACGGCGAGGGGGGATTTGGCGGGAGCGCATGGGAATCGAACCCACCTATCGAGTTTGTGCCCGACACACCGGATTTGAAGTCCGGGAGGCCCACCAGGCGCCTATCCGCTCCCGCATGGTGGATCGGCCATTGTTGCCGCGAGCGTCCCGAAGTCAAGGCATTTGCCGTTGGCTCGAGGGCGGTGGCCCTCCGTCGCCGGCCTGGCGATTGACCTCGATCAAGGCGATCCCGGCGCGCTCTGGTAGAACCGGGGCATGCTCGCGAACGATGACCGGATCCGGGAGATCGGCGGGGATCTGAACGTCCTCGGGAAGTTCGTGGCGGTCTACTGCCAGCGCCATCACGGGGATGCCGAGCGGGAAGCTTTCACGGTCAAGGGGATCGACGTTTCGGGGACGTCGCTCGGGAAGCGGCGGGTTTGCCCGGAGTGCCGATCGCTTCTGCGCCACGCCGTCGCCAAGCGCGCCCGCTGTCCGCTCGAGCCCAAGCCCGCCTGCCGCGTCTGCCCGGTGCACTGCTACGCGCCGCACATGCGGGAGCGGATCCGCAAGGTCATGGCCTTCTCCGGTCGCCATCTGATGCTCAGGGGGCACCTGCACCTGCTCTTTCACTTCCTCGAGCGGCAGCCGAAGAAGATCGGGTACCGGGAGGGGTGCGAACCGGGCAGAATGCACGAGGCTGATCACGAGGCCGATCCCGAGGTTGATCCCGGCGCCTGAGCCCCCACCACCCCCCCCGCCGGCAATCCGTCTCCGCAGGTCCGGGTTCCGGGGAAAACTGCCCTGATCCCGCCATCCTCCGGTTTAATCGGTCTTTTCCTGTCGGAAGGATCCCATGGCTGCCCAGGACGCACGGAACTTCTATATCACCACCGCGATCGACTACGTGAACGCGCTCCCGCACCTCGGGACCGCCTACGAGAAGATCGGAGCCGACGTCTTCGCCCGCTACCACCGGTTTGCGGGGGACGACGTCTTCTTCCTGATGGGCAACGACGAGCACTCTCAGAACGTCGCTACCGCGGCGGAAGCCGACGGGCTCACCCCCATCGAGCACTGCGATCGGATGGAGCCGCTCTTTCGGGCCTCCTGGGGCGCCCTCGACATCTCCTTTAACGACTTCATCCGGACGACCCAGCCCCGCCACCACGCGGCGGTCACGGAGATCCTCCGGCGAGTCACCGAGAACGGCGACGTCTACAAGGGCAAGTACGAGGGCTGGTACTGCGTCGGCTGCGAGGCGTTCGTGCCGGAGAAGGACCTCGTGGAGGGCTTCTGCCCGAACCACGGGACGAAAAAGCCGGAGTGGATCTCGGAGGAGAACTACTTCTTCAAGCTCTCGAAGTACCAGACCGCGCTCGAGGAGCACTACGCGGCGTACCCGGAGTTCGTCCAGCCTGCGGCCTTCCGCAACGAACTTCTGGCGGTGATGAAGGAGGGCCTGCGCGACATCTCGATCTCGCGCGAGGGCTCGACCTGGGGCGTGTCATTCCCCGGTGACGAGAAGACGAAGGTCTACGTCTGGTTCGACGCGCTGATCAACTACCTGGCCGGCGTCGGCTTCCCCACCGACGACGAACGCCTGGCTACGTGGTGGCCGGCGGATGTCCACGTCATCGGCAAGGACATCTCCCGCTTCCACTGCCTGCTCTGGCCGGCCATGCTCCTCTCCGCCGGACTCGAACTCCCGAAGACGGTGTCGGTGCACGGCTTCCTCACCGTGGACGGCAAGAAGCTCAGCAAGTCCCTCGGCACGATCATCGACCCCGCGGTGGAAGTGGCGGAGTGGGGGCCGGATCCGATCCGCTACTTCCTGATGCGCGAGATGGGCTGGGGCCGCGATGGCGACTACAGCCACGAGCGCCTGGCCGAGCGGTACGAGCACGACCTCGGCAACGATCTCGGCAATCTCCTGAACCGCGTGCTGAACATGACGAGCCGGTACGTCGGCGGCACGGTGGTGACGCCCGAGGATCCGGATGCGGCCAACCCGCTCCGGACGGCCACGCTGGCCTGCCGCGAAACCTACATCGCGAAGATGGAGGCCCTGGATCCCCAGGGCGCCATCCTCTCGGTCTGGGAGGTCGTGACCCGGGCGAACGCCTTCGTCGAGGAGTCGGCGCCCTGGAAGCTGGTCAAGGAGGAGGACGGTACGGTCAGGGTGAACCGCGTTCTCTGGCAACTCCTCGAAGCGATTCGACACGCTGTCTGCTACCTTTACCCGGTCATGCCGCAGAAGATGGCGGAGGCCTATACTCAACTCGGGCTCGGCGACATCGCCGTGGTCCGGCTCGCTGATCTCTCGCGGTTCGCGTTCCCAGAGGGCGTGACCGTCGAGAAGGGGAACCCGCTTTTCCCCCGCAGGGAGTAACCCCCGCAAGGAGTGATTGGAATGGAAATCCTCGTCAGCCGAATGCAGGGCCCCGGCGTGGGTCAGGGCCCCATGGAGATCGTCGAGCGCAAGGGCATCGGCCACCCCGACAGCCTGTGCGACGGAGCCGCGGAAGCCCTCTCGATCGAGCTCAGCAAGTACTACCTCGAACATTTCGGCAAGATCCTCCACCACAACGTGGACAAGGCCGTCCTGGTGGGAGGCGCGACGAAGGTGACGTTCGGCGGGGGCACCGTGACCGCTCCGATGAAGCTCGTGTTCGTGGGGCGGGCCACCGGCAAGGTCGGCAAGCACCGCGTCCCGATCAAGCAGATCGCGATCGAGACCGGTCGCCGGTACTTCGGCGAACGACTCCCCCACCTCGACCTCGACCACGACCTCAGGATCGATTGCCTGGTCCGTCCGGGTTCCTCGGATCTCGTGGCCAACTACGATCGCACCGGCGTGGCCGCCAGCAACGACACCTCTCTCGGCGTCGGCTACGCGCCGCTGACCGAGACGGAGACCGTGGTCGACAAGGTGGAGAGGTACCTGAACGGCGCGGTCTGCGAGAGAAAGCACCCGGAGTGGGGTCAGGACATCAAGGTCATGGGCACCCGGATCGGCAAGCGCCTGAACCTCACCGTGGCCCTGGCCTTCGTGGCGCGGAACACGCCGAACATGGATTTCTATCTCGCCAGCCGGGACCAGGCGGCGGTGGAGATCCTGAAGGTGGCGAAGCGGCACACCTCCCTCGATCTCTCGGTGGATGTCAACCGGGGCGACGTCATCGAGGAGGGCTCGGTCTACCTCACCGTCACCGGCACCAGCGCCGACGCCGGAGATGACGGGCAGGTCGGTCGCGGCAACCGCCCGAACGGCCTGATCACCCCCTATCGCCCGATGACCCTCGAGGCGGCCGCCGGCAAGAACCCCACCACCCACGTGGGGAAGATCTACAACATCGCGGCCTGGGACATCGCCAAGCGTCTGGCGAAGAAGGACGGCATCGACGACGTGCACGTCTACCTCGTCTCCCAGATCGGCGCGCCGGTGAACGAGCCGCGCGCCCTCGAGATCGTGGCCAGGACGAAGCTCGCCAAGGCCGACCTTTCGAAGCTCGGGCAGGACGTGGCGGTGAAGGTGCTGAAGACGCTGCCGCGGCTGTGGGAGAAGCTTCTCGACGGCAGGCACCAGGTCTGTTGAGAGGATCCGGAGCCCCGCAAGACAAGGGCGGGGACAGAAGGCGCGGGACGTCGGAGAACTCATTCCGGCGTCCCGCGCCTCGTTCACTCGCGATCCTTAACCCGAAGATTGCTTGAAGGGGTCAACTCCCCAACCTACCTTGGCTTGTTATCCTCGGGATATCCAAGGCTCAACCAAGGCTCAACCAAGGCTCAACCAAGGCTCAACCAAGGCTCAACCAAGGCTCAACCTAGGCTCAACCAAGGCTCAACCGAGGCACCGGAGGCTCCTAATGCCCAGCAAGCGAAACACCATCCTGATCCTGATCGTTGCCGTCGTCGGCATCTGGGCCTCGACCCTGGAGGACTGGCGGCGCGACGTGCCGCACTATCCTCCGGACTTCGCGGCCGTCTACGGCCTGGCCGTCGGCACGGGCATGCCGGCGCCGACGCCGGTGCAGCCGCGACCGAAGCCCGGGCCGAAGCCCCCGGCGGAGCGTCCCGACGTGGCCGTGCCCGACGACCCCGACGTGCCGGAGGAAGGCAACACCGAAGTCCGGATCAAGGACATCACGCTGCAGCCGGTGAGCGGACAGCCGACGCGGCCGGTCGCGGATTCCGGCGACGAGAGCATGGCGATCCTCCGCGTCTACCCCGACGGCAAGCTCCGCTGGGGAGGACTCGATGCCGGCTCCTACGAGATGGTCGGCAAGCTCTGCTCCGAGTCGTCCTCCATCGAGGACTTCTCCCTGGTCATCGTCCCGGACCACAAGACTCCCTGGAAGTACGTCTACTGGGCCATGGAGGTCGCGCGGGAGAACGGCGTGTACAACGTCGGTCTCGGCGTCACCCCCACGTGGGACGAGAAGCGGACCCTGCTCGCGCAGTTGCTCACCCCGCTGCCGAAGGAGGACTACGTCGAGAACCCGGACTGCCCGACCATCGAGGTGCTGATGGAGGAGGACAAAACCGGGAACATCGACTACACGGTCTTCCGGGACGCGGTCACCGGATGGCGCGCGCTCTTCCCGATCATCTCCGGCTACAACGGCGAGTACGCCGAGATCGTGGATGTGAACTACGCCCGCGACCCGTCGAAGACGCCGTGGGTGGTGACCGCTCTCCCGGAGACGAGTTCCGGGGCGGTCCTCCGGACGCTGGAAGTCATCCGCCAGGCGGCGATCTACACGATCAGGTTCGGGGGAGAGTTCCCGGCGCGGCCCAAGTAGCGGATCAGTTCACAAGGCGAGGCTGACAGCAATGAGAGCAATGCAGCTCCTCCGAACGGCAAGGGCGGAGGAGCTGCCTCTTTTGGCGGTCGAGCTCCCGGACCCCGTCCCCGCCCCCGACGAGATCCTGATCGAGGTCCGCGCCTGCGGCGCCTGCCATACCGACCTGCATACTTCTGAAGGCGATCTAGAACTGCCGAGGCTGCCCGTGGTGCCCGGCCACCAGATTGTTGGAACGGTGCGGGAAGTCGGCGGGAGAGTAACGCTTTTCGAAGTCGGCGACCGGGTCGGCGCGGCGTGGATCTACGGCACCTGCGGCAGCTGCCGGTTCTGTCGAAGCGGGCGTGAGAATCTCTGCGTGTCCGGCGAGTATCGCGGTCTTCATCGCGACGGCGGCTACGCGGAGCTGGCGCTGGCGAAAGAGGACTTCGCGTTTCCGGTGCCCGCCGGGTTCACGGATACGGAGGCCGCCCCGCTCCTCTGTGCCGGGATCATCGGCTACCGAGCTCTTCGGCTGTGCGGTGCCCGGACCGGCGAGGTGCTCGGGCTCTACGGCTTCGGCGCCTCGGCTCACGTGACCATCCAGGTGGCGAGGGCCGAGGGGATCGAGGTCTTCGTCTTCTCCCGAAGCGAGGAGCACCTTGCGCACGCGAAGAAGCTCGGCGCGACCTGGACCGGGCGAGCCGGGGAGGCCGCGCCGAGAAAGCTCGATGCCGCCATCTGCTTCGCTCCGGCGGGTGGACTGGTGCCGAAGATGCTCCGGGCTCTCGATCGCGGCGGCCGTCTCGC
>SWCD01003421.1_pt1 | contig 17611 bp, 17 predicted proteins | sample 4693011 | NCBI WGS metagenome assembly SWCD01 (sample SAMN10267278, study PRJNA491770) | bioreactor metagenome | isolation source: DHS bioreactor inoculated with marine | place: Japan: Omine Ridge, Nankai Trough | reverse complement strand
GGGGGGCTGCGTGCCGAAGCCATCGGCGGACAGACGCTCCAGCATCTCATAGGCACCGACGGCGCGGTGGGCCTCCAACAGGATCTGCAACGCCCGGCGGCGCACCGGGGTCAGGCGCAGCTTGCCTTGGCGGCAATGCGCCTCGGCGCGGGCCAGGATCTGGCTTTGGCAGGCGGTGTGATCATGGGCCCGAAAGGCGACCGGCGCGGATCTGGGGGACATTTGCGATTTTTCGGGTTGTGATAATATAACATTCATCAATAGAGTACGCCGCAACTCAGTTCAACCGGGATATGGCATGACACCTCGATTCCTTCTTTCTGTGGCCCGCCCTTTACGCCGCCGACTGGCAATGCTGACCGCCCTGCCGCTGGTCGCCGTGCTGCTTCTGGCGGTCGGGGCTGCCCGCGCAGCTACTTCTGATGCGGCCCCGAATGTGGTGGCGGATCTGCCGGTGCCATGGTCGCTGACCGCGCAGATCATGGCGGGCGTGGCCGAGCCGCAGCAGTTGGTCGAGCCGGGCACCGATCCCCACGATCTGCAACTGCGCCCCTCGCAGCTGCGCCTTCTGGGGCAGGCCGATCTGGTGGTCTGGACCGGCCCCGACCTGCTGCCGCCCGTGGCCGAAATGCTGTCCCGGCTGGAACTGACCGACAGATCCCTCGCCCTGCTGGACATCGCTGGCGACGAGGGGCACGGGGCCGCCGGGACCGACTCGGCCCCGAAGTCAGATGCCCCTGACGACCTTGACCCCGACGACCCGGGCCATGACGACCCGGGCCATGAGGACGGCGCGCTGCACGCATGGCTGGACCCCGAGGTGACGCTGGAGTGGGTCGCGGCGATCACCGCCCGCCTGTCCGGCATCGACCCCGGCAACGCCGACAGCTACCGCGCCAACGCCGATGATCTGACCGCCCGCATCCGCACCGCGCAGCAGCAGGCCGCGACCTTGCTAGAGCCCGTGCGCGACCTGCCGATGGTCGTGCTTCACGACGCTTATGACCCGCTGGCCGACCGGTTCGGGCTGAACATCATCGGCGCGGTGGCCGAGGCCGAGGGCATGCCAAGCTCGGCCCGGCGGCTGGCGGAGCTGCGCCGCGACATGCTGGCCAGTGGGGCACGCTGCGCCTTCCACGAGCCGCATCAAAGCGACGCGCTGCTGCGCAACATCTCGGAAGGCAGCGGCATCCGGATCGCCACGCTGGACGCCTCGGGCGGGTTTATGGAGCCGACCCCCGATCTGTATCCCCGGCTGCTGATCCAACTGGCCGAGGCCATCGCGACCTGCCAGAGCGGCGGGACAGAGACGCCTGACAAGGACAGCGACCGATGACATCGACAGACACGCCAACCGGGACCGACGCGCCGCCCCCCCTGCCCGCCGGGTCATGGGTCGGGGCCCTTGTGGAAGGCGCCGGGGTCGAGCTGATCGCCTTTGACGCCGAAGGCAGGGCCGGCGCCACCGCCAGCGCCCGGATGACAGGTGCGGATCTGGCCGCCCCCGGCAACGCGCTGGCGCGGATGGCGGCCACGCTGGACCCGCGCGCCCGGCTGGTGCTGACCGCGGGCTGGCCTCCGCTGCCGTCCGACACGGGCCAGCCCGCGCAGCACGCGGACCTTGCTGCCGTGCCCGCCCAGCCTGTCCCCTGTCCGCCGCTGGGCAATCCGCCCCGCACCGTTGCGTTGAAGGTGGACGCCGACGCGCCCTCCCTCACCGTTCTGGCCCTGCCGCCCATCGGTCAACGCAGCCCGCTGGATCTGATGGGCGCCGCCAGTATCCGCATCGCCGGCCTTCTGGCGCAGCGGCCCGAGTTCGACGGCGTGGTCTGCCTGCCCGGTGGCCGCAACTACTGGGCGCATATCAGCGCGGGCGAGGTCGTCTCGTTTCAGGGCTTTCTGGCGCAGGATCTGATGGATGCCCTGTCGCCCGCCACCGGACATAACGACGATCCGGCCGACAGCGCCTTCCAGACGGCCTTCGACACCGCGCTGGCCGACATTCAAAGCCGCCCCGAGCGTCTTGCGGGCACCCTGCACCGGGCCCTTCTGGACCCGGCCACCGCCCGCGCCACCCTGCGCGGTGCGCTGATCGGCGCCGAGCTGTCGGCGGCGCGCCCTTACTGGCTGGGGCAGCAGGTCGTGGTCCTGACCGACGGCCCCACCGCCGAGGTCTACGCGCGGGCGCTCGACGCCCAGGGGGCCGGGGCGGAACTGGTCTCGGGGCGGCGGATGGCGATGCTGGGGCTGGCCGCCGCGCGGGCCCGGCTGTAGCCGATGGCCGGGCGCGGTTCGGATCACGGCTTGGCCCCGTCGGCATCCTTTCGCGACACGCCGCGCGGCCAACGCACAACGTTCGGCACCGGCGCGGATGGCACCCGCGTCGACCGCCTTGCCATCGGCAGCGACCCCACGGGACCTACACCTGTGACCTGCGGTGTGCTGACCCGGGGTGCGGCCCTGCACGGCGTCTGGCTGAACGGGGGCGGACTGAACGGGGGCGGGCTGTCGATTTCGCCGGGGGGACAGGGGCTTGCGGCGCAGGCCGGGCCGCTTGCGTCCTTCGGGGCGCTGATGGGGCCGGTGGTCAACCGCGTGCGCGATGGACGGGTCCGGATCGACGGGCAGGATTGGCAGATGCCCTGCGTGCCCGGCGGCGGGTGGAGCCAGCATTCCGGCCCGGACGGTCTGCACACGCGCAACTGGCTGGTAGACGCGCACGGCCCCGACCACGTTCGCCTGCGACTGGATCTGGCCCACGGTGACTGCGGGTTGCCGGGCACCCGCACGTTCAAGGTCGAATACCGCGCGACCCCCGGCGCAATCACCTGCACGCTGCGGGTCACCACCGACCGGACCACGCCGATCAACATCGCTCATCATGCCTATTGGAACCTTGCCGGGGGCGGACCGCTGACCGGCCACCGGCTGGAAATCCCGGCCAGTCGCATGTTGGAGACCGACGCGCAGATCCTGCCCACCGGACGGTTGCTAGGGGTCGAGGGGACGGCGCTTGATTACCGGGAATTGCGCGCCCTCGCTCCTGACACCGGGAACCGCCACGACCATTGCCTGATACTGGACGCGGCCCCCGAGGCCCCCCCGGACCCACTGCGCCCGGCGGCCCGGCTGGTAGGGCCCGATGGCACCACGATGCGGCTTTGGACCGACGCGCCGGCGCTACAGGTCTATGACGGCGGCACCGTGGACAGCGCGGGCCTGCCCGGCCTGAACGGCCCGCAAATCCGCCCCTTCGAAGCCCTCGCGCTTGAGGCGCAGGGCTATCCCGACGCGCCCAACCAGCCCGAGTTCCCATCCATTCTGCTGCGCCCCGGCCAGACCCACCAGCGCGTGACCCGGTGGGAGTTCAGCTTGCCGGGCTGACCGGCCTGCCCCGGGGCACCAGCGGATGCAAAACGGCCCGCCCCACACATGGCGGGACGGGCCGTGAAGACCATGCAGAAAGGCGGTCGATCAGACTTCGATGTCCTGACCGATGCCACGCTCGCGGGCCAGTTCGACCGCCTTGGCGGCCACGGCCAGATCCTGAAGCCCGACGCCGGTGCCGTCGAACAGCGTGATCTCGTCATCGCTGCGGCGACCGGGGTCCATGCCTTCGATGACGGCGCCGATCTCGGTGATGTCGGATTCCGCCAGACTGCCGTCGGCCACAGCGTGCTGCGCCTCGCCGATGCTGATCGACTGGGCAATCTCGTCGGTGAAGACGCGGGCGCGGGCCAGAAGGGCGGCCTCGACCTCTTGCTTGCCCTTGGTGTCGGTGCCCATGCAGGCCAGATGGGTGCCGCCGGTGACCTGCGCATCCTTCAGGATCGGATCGAAGCTGGAGGTGATCGAGACGATCACGTCGGCCTCGGCGCCCATGCGGTCCAGATCGACGGATTCGTAAGGCAGCCCCAGCTCTTTCGCGGTCTCTTCCAGACGGCTCAGCATCTCGGGGTGGTAGTTCCAGCCGATGACCTTTTCAAAGTCGCGCTGCTTGGCGGCGGCGCGCATCTGGAAGGCCGACTGATGCCCGGCGCCGATCATGCCCAGCACCTTGGCGCCCTTGGGGGCGAGATAGCGGATCGACACCGCCGAGGCCGCAGCCGTGCGCAGCGCGGTCAGCAGGTTGCCACCGACCATCGCCGTGGGGCGGCCCGTGTCCGGATCGAACAGAAAGACCGAGGACTGGTGGTTGGTCAGCCCCTTGTCGGCATTGCCCGGCCAGTAGCCGCCGGCCTTCAGACCCAGCACCAGACCGGCGCGGTCAAAGCCCGACTTGAAGCCGTATAGCGCGTCGGCATGGCCGATGGCTTCGCGGATGACCGGGAAGTTATAGGCGTCCTTGCGGGCCATTGCGGCAAAGACGGATTCCACAGCCTCGAACGAATCCTGCGGCGAGATCAGATCCGCGATGGCGGATTCGGGTACGACATACATTGGCGAAATTCCTTTCAGACATGAAAACGGCCGACCCCGTCCAGCAGGGTCGGCCGATCTTTCGAATTGGTCAGGCTTAGAATGCCTTGCCGCGGGCGGTCACGGGCCAAAGCGTCTCGACCTTGCCGTCGCGCACGCCGACGTACCAGTCGTGCACGTTGCAGGTGGGATCGCAGTGACCCGGCACCAGACGCAGCTTGTCGTTGACCTTGAGCACCTTGTCGGGGTCGGCAACCACGCCATGCTCGTCCGAGCACTTGACGTATTCCACATCGTCGCGACCGAAGATCGTGGGCAGACCGCTGTCCAGCGACTGGGCCTTGAGGCCGGCGTCGACGATGGCCTTTTCTTCCTTGGCGTGGCTCATCACCGAGGTCAGCAGGAACAGCGCGTTCTTGAATTCCGACTCGTCGATGCGGTTGCCGTCCTTGTCCTTGATGCGGCCATAGTCGGCATCCATGAACGCGTAAGAGCCGCACTGAAGCTCGTTGTAGACGCCCGAGTTGCCCTCGAAGTAATAGGACCCGGTGCCGCCACCGCCAACGATGTCACATTCCAGCCCTTCGGCCTTCAGACCTTCGACGGCGTCGCGGACCATGTCGACGGCGATATCGATCTTGGCCTTGCGGTCGTCGTAGTCTTCCATGTGCTGCATTGCGCCCTGATAGGCCTGGATACCGGCGAACTTCAGGCCGGGCGCCTTGTCGATGGCCTTGGCGATGCGGACGACGTCTTCCGTGGTGGTGACGCCGCAACGGCCTGCGCCGCAGTCGATCTCGACCAGACACTCGATCTCGTTGCCGTGCTTCTGGGCGGCGGCGGACAGATCGGCGACGTTAGCTTCGTCGTCGACGCAGACGATGGCGCGGGCGCCGTGGTTGGGCAGACGGGCCAGACGGTCGATCTTGGCCGGGTCACGCACCTGGTTCGACACCAGAATGTCCTTGATGCCGGCGCGGGCGAAGGCCTCGGCCTCGGACACCTTCTGACAGCAGATGCCGCAGCCGCCGCCCTTTTCGATCTGATACTTCGCCACGTCGGCGGATTTGTGCATCTTGCCGTGCACGCGCAGACGCATGCCGGTCTTCTCGCAGAAGGCGCGCATGGTCTCGACGTTCTTCTCGAAGGCGTCCAGATCGACGATCAGACAGGGGGTCTGAATGTCCTTCTCGTCCATGCCGATGGACGCGGGGATGTCATAGCCGACTTCGTAATCGTCCAGTTTCACTTGCTTGTTCATGGTTCAGCCTTTCATCCAGGGCAGCTTGTCCAGATCGACATTGCCGCCAGTAATTATAATGCCGACCCGCTTGCCGCGGAACGTGTCGGGGTTCTTCAGGATCGTCGCCAGCGGAACCGCGCTGCTGGGCTCCATCACCAGCTTCATCCGCTGCCAGATCAGACGCATTGCGTCAACAATCTCGTCTTCCGAGGCCGTCAGGATATCGGTCACATGGTTCGACACATAATGCCATGTGTTATCCTTGAGCGGAACCTTCAGACCGTCGGCCACCGTCACGGGCGCATCATCGGCGATGATATGCCCGGCCTTGAACGAGCGGTAGGCGTCGTCGGCCTGCTCGGGCTCGGCGGCATAGATGGCCACATCGGGGGCGATGTTGGACAGGGTCAGGCAGCAGCCCGAGACCATGCCGCCGCCGCCGATGGGGGCGACGACCGCGTCCAGCCCCTCGACCTGCTCGACCATCTCACGCGAGCAGGTGGCCTGCCCGGTGATGATGCGCAGATCGTTATAGGGGTGCACGAACTCGGCGCCGGTCTCTTCCTGGACCTTGGCAAACACCTCTTCGCGCGACGAGGTCGAGGGTTCGCATTCCACGATCCGCCCGCCATAGCCGCGCACGGCGGCCTTCTTCGCCTCGGGGGCGGTGCGCGGCATGACGACCGTGCAGGCGATACCGCGTTGCCCGGCGGCATAGCTTAGCGACAGCGCGTGGTTGCCCGACGAATGGGTCGCCACGCCGCGCTTTGCGGTTTCCTCGTCCAACCCGAACACCGCGTTCGACGCGCCGCGCACCTTGAAGGCACCGGCCTTCTGGAAGTTCTCGCATTTGAAGAACAGCGAGGCCCCGGTCAGGTCGTCAAGGTAGCTCGACGTCAGAACCGGCGTGCGGTGGATATAGGGTTTGATCCGCTCATGCGCGGCGACGACGTCGTCGAAAACCGGGAATGCGCCCTGGTCCTTCATGTCTGTGCCTTTCACTCAGCCGCGGCCTGCATGGCACTGCGGCCCGCGCGATAATACTCTTGCGCCGCGGCAACGCCACTGCCCAATTTCACCGGCATGCCCAGATCGACCATCGACATCTCTGCGACCGACAGGCCCGACAGCATCATCGGTTCGGTCAGGCTGCCAAGGTGGCCGATACGGAATACCTTGCTGGCAACTTCGCCCAGACCGACGCCAAAGGCCATACCATATGCTTCAGCCGCGTGGGTCGCGACGGCCGAGCCGTTGAAGCCGGCAGGGACGACAACAGCCGTCACCGTGTCCGAGTAGAGATCCGGCGAAGCGGCGCAAGGCGTCATGCCCCAGGCGGCGACGGCCTGACGGACGCCTTCGGCCAGACGGTTGTGGCGGGCGAAGACATTGTCCAGACCTTCGGTCAGCAGCATGTCCAGCGCGGTGTTCAGACCGTTCAGCAGACCGACGGCGGGGGTGTAGGGGTAGCCACCGGCGGCATAGGCGTTCAGCATGTCGCGGAAGTCGAAGAAGGTGCGCGGCAGCTTGGCCGAGTCCATATGCGACAGCGCCTTCTGGCTGATGCCGCAGATCGCCAGACCGGCGGGCATCATGAAGCCCTTCTGCGAGCCGGTGACAGCCAGATCGACGCCCCACTCGTCCATGCGGAAGTCCATCGAGGCGACCGAGCTGACGCCATCGACCATCAGCAGCGCCGGGTGGTCTGCGGCGTCCATCGCGGCGCGGACGGCGCCGATGTCACTGCGCACGCCGGTCGCGGTCTCGTTGTGGGTGGCCAGAACGGCCTTGATCTTGTGGTCTTTGTCGGCGGTCAGGATCTCTTGGTACTTGTCGGCGGGGATGCCCTCGCCCCAAGGGGTCTCGACGATCTGAACGTCAAGGCCGTGGCGCTGGCACATGTCGATCCAGCGGTGCGAGAACATGCCGTTGCGCGCAGCCAGAACCTTGTCGCCCGGCGACAGCGTGTTCGAGATCGAGGCTTCCCATGCACCGGTGCCCGACGCGGGAAAGATCACGATCTCGCCGGTCTCGGTCTTGAGAACCTTTTTCAGGCCCGAAAGGACGGGGGTAAAGATGTCACCGAAGACCGACGAGCGGTGGTCGATCGTGGGCATGTCGCATGCCTTGCGGATGACTTCGGGGATGTTGGTGGGGCCGGGGATGAAGACCGGGTTCTGAAAAGACATGAGAGGAATCCTTCTGTTTCGAGGCGACAATACAGTCATGCCGACACCGGGTGCAATTTTTTTGAAATGTTTTTTCTTTTTTCGACAAGGCGTAATTTCCGGCGCTATTTCCGTCAGTTACGATTTTTCAAAAAATCTGGGGGGCTTTTTCATATTGGCGTTTCACCGCCGATGAAACCGCTGGGTCCGCGCCGTCCCCGCGCGTCGATTCCCGGGGCCCCTGCCCGCTTTGGTTCCCGGCTTGGTTCCCGTCTTGGTGCCCGCAATCCGGACCCCGTGGGACCGGACGACAAAAGGCGCAAGGAAATCCTTGCGCCTTCTGCTTTGGGATAGGGAACCGGACGCCTGCGCCCGGTCACCACATGTTATTCGAACGAGCCGATATAGGCGATCACGGCCTCGCGGTCGTCATCCTTGCGCAGACCGCTGAAGCCCATCTTCGTGCCCTTCAGGAAAGCCTTCGGCTTCGTCAGGAACTCGTGCAGGTTTTCTTTGGTCCACGTCAGGCCCCCGGCGCCGGCTTCTTCCATTGCGGAAGAATAGCGGAAGCCGTCAACCGCACCGGCTGTCGCGCCAACGATGCCGTTGAGCATGGGGCCGGATTTGTTCTTGGCGTTCTCACCAACCTGGTGACAGGCCTTGCACTTGCGGAACACCTTTTCGCCGTCGGCGATCAGCTCGGGATCGGCTGCTGTTTCGCTGGCCAATACCGGGGCTTCGGCGGCGGGCGCCTCGGCCTTCTCGTCAGCCGCGGGGGCTTCGTCAGCCGCAGGGGCGTCGGTGGCGTCGGTTGCCGCGCCCTCGGCCTCTGCTTCGGTCTCGACCGCTGCGTCGGCTTCGGTCACGCCCGAATCCTCACCCGTGGCTTCGGCCTCGCGGGCCTTGCGGGTGGCGGTGTCCTCGGGGGTCACGTCCACGATGGCGGCGCGCATGGTGATTTTGACCTCGGGTTTGCAATCCGACATGCAGGCTTCGTCCGAGAACTTGGTAAGCTCGGTTTCGGGCCGGTCATCGGGGATGAAACCGTCTTCGTTCTTCATCGTGATTTCGGTGAAGTTGTCTTTGGTCAGGGTGAAGTCGTCATCAACCATGTCGTTGAGATACAGCAGGTAAGCTGTGATCGCGTAGACCTCGTCATCCGACAGCGACTGCGCGTTGCCGAAGGGCATGGCACGGTTCACATAGTCGAAGACCGTCGACAGATAGGGCCAGTAGGACCCGATCGTCTTGACCGGTCGGTCGTTGGTCAACGAACCTTTACCGCCCGACAGCACCGGCCAGCGGCCGACGGCCTCGCCGAAGTCACCGTGACAGACGGCACAGTTGTCGGTGTACAAAGGCTCACCGTCCATGACCGAGCCGCTGCCCGCGGGCAGGCCCTGCCCGTCGGGACGCACGTCGATGTTCCAGGCCGCAACCTCGTCGTCGGTCGCCGGACGACCAAGACCGAAGCTGCCGGACTCGCCCGAGTAACCGGCGGGAATGACCGCCGCGTCGGCAGCCCCTTCGGCGGCATAGGCCGCGCCCGACAGGCTGGCGGTGAAGCTGGGCTTCACCGGGGTCGAGGTCGCCGCAGTCTCTGCGCGTGCGACTTTCACCGTCTCGACGGCCTTTGCGGGTTCGTCAGCCGCGACGGCTGCCACCACGTCGACCCGCTTTTGGGCCGGCAGAGGCGTGACGTTGAAGTCGGCGGTCGTGTACGCCAGCGACAGGACCGCTGTGGCCCCGAGCACGGCGGCGATGCTAACTGATTTCGACATTTTCGGCCTCGCCCTTTTCGTTGATGTACCAGGTCTGGATACCATTGTTGTGGTAGATCGAGTTCTCGCCCCGGATCTCGCGCAGCTCGTCCTTGGTGGGCTGGACGTAGCCGGTGCTGTCGTGGGCGCGGGACTGGATCAGCAACGGCGAGCCGTCCCAGTCAAACTCGAAGTAGAACCTGTGCATGGATTTGTTCAGCGAAGGACCGGACATGCGACCCTCGTGCCAGTTCTTGCCACCGTCGATGGTGACATCCACCCGCGGGATGGTGCCACGGCCCGACCACGCGATGCCGGTCAGAACGGTGCGGCCCTTGGTGTGACCAAGAGGGGCCTGCGGGCTGGGATTGGTGATGACCGACTTGGCGTCCATCTCCCATGTGAAGCGGCGCGCTTTGCCGTCTTCCAGAAGGTCCGTGTACTTCGACGTCTCTTCGCGGTGATGCCAGGGCTTGTCGCCAACCTCGAGGCGGCGCAGCCACTTGACCCACATGTTGCCTTCCCAACCGGGAACGACCAGACGCAGGGGGTAGCCTTGCTCGACGCGCAGGGCCTCGCCGTTCATCTTGAACGCGACCAGACAGTCGTCCATGGCTTTTTCCATCGGCACCGAACGCGTCATGCCAGAGGCGTCGGCCCCTTCGGGCATGACCCATTTGCCGGTGGTCTTCACGCCGGCTTCTTCCAGCAGAAGACGCAGCGGGATACCGGTGTACATGACGTTGTGGATCATGCCGTGGGTGAACTGGGCGCCGTTCAGCTGCGCACCGCGCCACTCCATGCCCGAGTTCGCCGCGCATTCGCAGAAGTAGACGTGGTTTTCACGCGGGAACCGCATCAGGTCCTTCATGGTGAAGACCAGAGGCTTGTCCACCAGACCGTTGATCATCAGCCGATGCTCGGCCGGGTCGATGATCGCGGCGCCGGCGTGGTGACGTTCGAAGCAGACACCGTTGGGCGTGATGATCCCGTCCAGCTCGTGGATCGGCGTGAAGTTGATCGAGCTGACCGGATCGGCGGTCAGCCATTCCACGTTCCGGCGACGGACGTGTTTTTCGTATTCGGACGGCATCCCATAGGGAAACTCGTCTACGCCCGGGCCCAGTTCCTGGTTCCAGGGCTGGATCTCGGTGATTGCCGGATCTCCGGCGGCGCGGGCTGCGCCTGCGGTGGCGGCAGCGCCACCAGCAGCTAGCCCTGCCTTAAGAAATCCCCGGCGCGTAGCGGGGGCAGATCTTTCACGGCTCATTCTCGTGTCCTCGCGCTTATCTGAAAGTTCACATTCAGATTAGTGAATATTAAAGGTCGAGTCTATGGGATTTTCCCGAAAACCCGATGTTTTATTGGACGATTCGCTGACGTTTACGGCACTTCGGGGAATATTTTCCGCCCTGAGTTGTGGCGCATCCCTCGGTCCAGACTTGGTCCACGCCCGATAAAAGGCGCGGGAAACTGGCAAGGGCCCACCCGATGGATGAGCCCTTGCCGGGATTGTTCCGGCTTAGCCGGCGTTGACGAGCACCGACTGGTTGGGATCGACCGAGACAGTGCCCTTGCGCTTGATGTAGTCCTCGACCACATCCCAGATCGCGGGACCTTCGGTGTCCTCGTTGACGCTGGCCCAGCCCGAGACCACATAGCTGGTCGACGGATCGACCGCTTCGCCGGTCTTGAGCATCGTCATGTTGGTGATACGCTCGCCCTGAGGCTTGGCGATGTCGATGCTGTAGCCCATGCCGCCGACGCGGACCATGTCGCCGCCCTGCTGGTAGTAGGGGTCAGGGTTGAACAGGTTGTCGGCCACGTCTTCCAGAACCACCTTCAGCGTCTCGCCGGTCATCTCGGTCCGGTAGGCGGCGGGGTAGTTCATGGCGGTCGCGTTGTGCAGATCTTCGCGGGTGATGTCCTGGCCCGGCAGCAGGCTGGGGCCCCAGCGGAAGCCCGGCGACAGGGCGATGTCGGCTTCACGCTCTTCGATCAGCGCGTTGCAGATCAGGTCGTCCCAGGTGCCGTTGAAGTTGCCGCGGCGGTAGAGCAGGCTGTCGGTGGTGCCAAGCACCTCTTCCAGCTCGGCCTTGAAGGGGGCGCGCTGCTCGTCGATCAGGGCGGTCATCTCGGCGTCGGCCTCGATCACGTCCGAGAAGATCGGGATCAGCTTGTGCTTGAAGCCCATCATCTTGCCTTCGCGCACGTCCAGATCGACGCGGCTGATGAACTTGCCGTTGGAGCCCGAGGCGATCAGCAGCGTGTCGTTGACCATCAGGGGTTCGGGCAGCGCGTCGTGGGTGTGACCGGTCAGGATGACGTCGATGCCATCGACCTGCGAGGCCATCTTGCGGTCGACGTCGAAGCCGTTGTGCGACAGCACGACGACCAGATCGGCGCCCTCGTCCCGAGCCTCTTGGACCACCTGATGCATCCGCTCTTCGCGGACGCCGAACGAAAGGCCGGGGAACAGCCATTTCGGGTTGGCGATGGGCATGTAGGGGAAGGCCTGACCGATGACGGCGATCTTGGCGCCGCCACGTTCGAAGATCTTGTAGGGCTCGTAGGCGGGCTCGTCCCATTCGGCGTCGAAGATGTTGGCGCCAAGGAAGGGGAAGTCGATCTCGTTGTCGACGATCTCGGTCACGCGGTCGATGCCAAGGGTGAATTCCCAATGCGAAGTCATGGCGTCGGGCTTGAGCGCGTTGAACACGTTGACCATGTCCTGACCCATCGTCTTCTGCGCGGTGTAGGACCCCTGCCACGTGTCGCCGCCATCCAGCAGCAGCGCGTCGGGGCGGTCGGCGCGGATCGCCTTAACCACCGTGGCGACCCGGTCCATGCCGCCCATCTTGCCGTATTCACGGGCAAGGGCGACGAAGTCCTGATTGGTCAGCGCATAGGCGCGGGGCGAGCCGGCTTCGATGTTGAACAGCTTGAGAAAGTCGGCGCCCGTCACATGCGGAGGCAGGCCGCTGGCTTCGCCCACACCGAGGTTGATCTCGGGCTCACGGAAGTAGATCGGCTTGAGCTGTGCGTGCACATCGGTGATGTGGATCAGCGTCACGTTGCCCGTTGTATCGAACTCGAGCAGCTGGTCCTGGGTCATGGCCTGCTGAGCCGCGAGTTTGGACCAGTTACCGACCCCGGAGACACCATAAATCGCGGATGCAGCGATCGAGGCCTGCAAAAAGTCACGACGAGAGATCATTGGGAAAACCCTCTTGCCGCAGTTCCGGTCACGGGACACATGCGGCTTCTTGAATGTTTCATTATACGAAATAGCCCCGGCCCGAACTGCGTCGGGCCGGGGCTATTTCCGCGATTAGTTGCGGATCGACGGTGTCTCGACGACCAGCCCGTTGCCGCGCGATGCGACGTAGAGCTCAAGCGCTTCGAACTCGTCCGACCCTTCTTTGTAGGGCGTGGCGCGGACGTTCGACATGCAGCCTTTGAAACGACCGTGAACCGAGTTCAGCTTGGCGTTCTTCAGGCGGTATGTCGGAAAACCGTTGATCTGGCCTTGGCTCAGACGGTCGGCCCGGATCATGTTGCCGTAGTTGTCTTCGTGGCAATTGGAGCAGGACAGATCAAGCTGGCCCACACGGGTGTAGTACAGCTCTTTGCCCTTTTCCCAGAACGGCTTGGCCGCCCCGTCGATGGCCACGTCGACCGGCATGCCGCGCGACTGCACACCGATAAGAGCGGTGACGGCAGTCATCTGCGTGCCCGAGTATTTCCAAGGCTCTGCGCCCATACGCTCGGTGCGGCACTCGTTCACGAGTTCGGTCAGCGTCTCCAGCTCACCGTCCTCGTTCACGCGCGGAAGACCGGTGGTGAGACCGGCGAAATCCTCGACGTTCTCGTGGCAGTCTTTGCACGACTTGCCTTCGGACCCGTCTGCCTTGGCATAAAGGTCGATCCCGGTATCCACGAAGACGAACGCCGGATTGTCGAAGTCATCTGCCTGAAGTGCCTGAGTTTCGTCGGACCGGAAGACCCAGCCCGAGATAACCTCGTCGATATTCTCCAGATGCGCCGGGGCTTCCGCCCGCGTCGGAATCGTTGTGCCATCAATCGAAAGCTCTGCAGATTCGTCAGCAGCGGCAATCCCTGCGCCCGCAACCAATGCAGCCAGTGCAATTGCGCTGATTTTCGTCAGTCTCATCCGGCGTTCCTCCCCTTTAAGATAGTTATTCGACCTTGATAGACTTGCTCTCTTCATAGATCGAGCCATCGTCGTCGTACCAGGTGAACTTGAATTCGCCCGCTTCCGGAACCTTGGCGTCGAACTGGAAGTACGGGTTGGTGGAAACGGCAGGCTCGATCTTTACGTCGATCACGTTCTCACCGTTGAAGTCGCAGGTGAAACGGTTGATGATCGAGCGCGGGATGATGTTGCCGTCGCTGTCTTTGCGCTGGCCCGATTCCATCTTGTGCGAAATCAGGGTCTTGATCGTGATGGTATCGCCGGCGGATGCCGATTTCGGGACCTTCACGCGAGGTTTTACACCTTTAGCCATTCTTGTCGTCCTTTATCTGAAATTAGCCGCCGCAACCGCCGATGGTGACCTTTACGGTCTGCGAAGCGGTCTGGAATGTGCCGTCTGCCATCTCAGCCACAGCAACAACATCCTGGGTGGTGGCCAGGCGGATGCGGGTCGAGGCTTCGTTCGAGCCGGCCAGGGGGCCAAACTTGAACGTGGCGACATTGGGGGTGGGGTTGCCCACGGCCAGAACGGTCACGGCGACGGCGTCGGGTGCATCGACCGCGACGGGAACGGTGTTGCCGTTTTCGGCGATTTCGGGCGCGGTCAGCACCAGGCTGCCACCCGAAACGGCTTCTTTGCCGCCGGTGACCATGTTGATCGCCTCTTCGACGGTCGCGGCCCCAACGGGAAGCGCGATCGTCGCAGCGGCGGCGGCCCCGAGGGCCATCGCATTACGCCGTGTCAAAGTCATCATGTATCTCCTCTCGATCCGCTAGCGGATCACTGTTCCTTGAGTGTCTTCAGATAGGCGACCACATCCTCGACCTGCTGAGCAGTGAGAACGGGCGTGCCTGCGAATTTCTCGAGGGGACGGTTGTACCCCTCAGAGATGTAAAAGGCCGGCATGATCGTGCCTTCAAAGATCTGTTTGGCGTTCACCACGATACCGCGAAGCTCGGCCTCGGACCAACGATCGGCCACCCCGTCAAGGGGCGGGCCAACCTCTCCATGAAACGGCTGCTCTTCCAGATCGGCGTTCACGTGGCAGGCAAGGCAGTTGCCGAGCTTGCGGTTGGCGAACACCTTGCGACCGGCGACAGGGTCACCGGCAGAGGCAACGGATGCACCGACGGCGCCATCCTCGAATTTGACATCGGTCGGCGCAGTCTCGGCTGCCATCGCCGCGGTTGCAGTCGCAGCAATCACAACCAGCCCATAAAGAGCGTGCTTCATAGAGAATCCTCCCAATTCATTCCCTTTTCAAGCGATGCTAACGCAAGCCATGGTCTACACGCAATATAGAATTGCATTTTTTGAATATGTAGCTGCCAGCACTGGAACGCATCGCAATCTTCTGCCCTGCGGACAGAGGGTCATGGTAGGGCGCGGCGCGGCTTAGGGCAAACGCAACTTCAACCGGGGGCGCGATAATCTGCGTTGTAGCCAACGGGGCGCGGCACCCTGCGGCATACATCGGACGCTTGGGGGTCCCCCTTTGCGGGATCTCGCCCGTGTGCCGCCCGGCCCGGCCTTGGGGCGCCCTGCGCCCCGGTCAGCCGAGCGCCCGGTCCGCCTTGACCGGCGGGTCAGCTTCATTCTTGAGGGGCCCGAGGGAGCGATGCCCACCCGAATCACGGCCGTTCCCCGGCGGCGAGCCTGCGGAATGATTCGTGCAAATTGTGCCGCAACGCAGCATTTCCCGGCTTGCTTCGCCGGGCACCGAACCGGGCGCAAGGCGCGGCCCGGGACCGTTGTCAGACAGGCCCGCCCTAGCCAATCGTCGTGAAGGCGGGAAACCATTCCAGCATCAGCGCGCCGATGTAGTTCAGACTGTTGGTCGCGATCAGCACGGCGAACAGGATCAGCATCCCGCCCATCACCATCTCGACGTACTTCAGGTAACTGCGGTTGCGCTGCACCCAGCGCAGGAACGGCTTGGCCAGCAGCGCCGCAAGCACGAAGGGCATCGTCATCGCCAGACCGTATACCAACAGCAACAATCCGCCCTGCGCCACGTCCAGCCCGCTTGCCAGAACCAGAATGGCCGCCAGCGCCGGACCGACGCAAGGCGTCCAGCCGAAGCCAAAGGCGAGCCCCATTACATAGGCGCCCACCAACCCCTTCGGTTCGGACGTGCCGGAAAAGCGGGCCTCGCGGTATAGAATTGGAATTCGGATCACGCCCAGAAAATGCAACCCGAAGACGAATAGAACGGCCGCCGCGATATAAGACAACTGGCGGTCCCATTCGCGCAGGAACTGCCCCGCCGCCGAGGCCCCCATGCCCAAAAGAACGAATATCGTGGTAACGCCCAGTGCAAAGAATAGTGAAGAGATGACCAACCGTTTTTGCGCGCCGGGGGCGATGGCCCCGTCCTCGCGCAGCTCTGTCATCGAGATTCCGGCAAGATAACAAAGGTAAAACGGCACCATCGGCAAAACGCAGGGCGACAGGAAAGACAGCAGACCGGCCAAAGCCGCGCCTCCGAAAGATATTTCCAGCATGTCGAATCCTTGCTTAAGCGGGCCTTCGAATACATATTACATTTTTAATATGTGTCAAAAAGGATCGACCTGGATGTTCCTGAATTTCACCAAACGTTTCCTGACGCGCTTTTCCGGCGTCTACGCTGTTGCTCTGCCGCTAATTCTGGCCGCGGGAATGATGGCCCCGGCCCCGGCGCGGGCCGAGATCACGCTGGCCATGTTCGAAGAGCATGGCTGTGTCTGGTGCGAGAAGTGGAACAAGGAGATCGCGCCGATCTACCCCAAGACCAACGAGGGCAAGATCGCGCCTCTGGTCCGCTATGACGTCCACAACGCGGATTATTCGGCGTTGGAGCTGAAGACCCAGCCCTATTTCACGCCGACGTTCGTTCTGCTCGACGACGGCAAAGAATTGTCGCGGATCGAGGGCTACCCCGGCGAGGATTTCTTCTGGGCGCTCTTGGGCATGATGATCGACAAGCTGCCCGAGGACCAAAAGCAGATCGCTGCGTCCGAGGCCGCCGAGATGGGCGACTCCGCCACCGACACCGACACCGGCACCGGCACCGAAAGCGCCGCAGCCACGGTGAAGGCCACCCCCGAGGGGTGACCCGCCGCTTGCCCGACGAGCGTGCCCGCCTTTGCAATCCTGCACCTACTGGAACCTTTTGGCGACATCGCCTCGCCAAAGGGTGCGGTTTCACGCTATAGAGGAAATGAGCCTTTCCCATCGGCCCGCCCCGCCGCCCCCTTGGTGTCAGCATGACACAGGGGCACCGGGGCAGCCTTGGGAACAACCGCCAGCGTGGTGCCGCGCCGCCGAACGACCGGATCGATGGGGTCCGGAACATCCGTCCGAGGCGCAGGAATCGAAGAACGTAAGGCATGGGGATGACACAGATTGCGGTAAACTTGGGATCAGAACTTCCCGACATTGCAGAACAGACGTCCGAGCCGGTCAGCCGTGCAAGCGGCCATCAGGTCCTGCCCGCCGAGATGCTTGAGAACTCGCAGGCCGCGTCGGCCTTTCTGAAGGCCGTGGCCCACGAGAGCCGGCTGATGATCCTGTGCTACCTGACCACCGGCGAGAAAAGCGTGACCGAGCTTGAGACGCTGCTGTCGTCGCGTCAGGCCGCCGTCAGCCAACAGCTTGCGCGGCTGCGTCTTGAAGGGCTGGTCGATCATCGCCGCGACGGCAAGACGATCTATTACAGCATCAAGGACCCCAAGGTCCGCCGTCTGGTCGATCTGATGTACGATATCTTCTGCAGCGAGACCAACACCTGAGCATCGGTGCCTGCAGCGCCCCCCGCCCCCC
>SWCD01022795.1_pt3 | contig 17666 bp, 17 predicted proteins | sample 4693011 | NCBI WGS metagenome assembly SWCD01 (sample SAMN10267278, study PRJNA491770) | bioreactor metagenome | isolation source: DHS bioreactor inoculated with marine | place: Japan: Omine Ridge, Nankai Trough | reverse complement strand
CCCCCCCCCAGAACCACCGATTAGGATCAGGTCATCATTTTGAATATAACTAACTGCTTCAGAAATTGATACGATCTTCAATTAATATTCCTTATTTTGGTAAAGACGCCTTAATTTCTTTCATCTTCTCGGCTTCTGGTTTTTCTTTATAGTAATCATCAAGCGGGTAGCAGCCTGAGATCAAACCCTTTCGGGGGGCTGTTGTGCAATCGCTAAAAGTACGGCAAATCTTTTTTCTAGCAAGCACCTTCCCTGATAATACATCTGAGGGCATTTCAGGGTAGGAAAGCACCATACGGCCTAATCCTACAAAATCAACCATGTTATTTCTGACAACATTCTGGGCGACATTGGGTAACCAATCTTGTAGGTAACTATAGCCAGATCCAACAATTGCCAATTCCGGATTAGCCTCTTTATATTTGGCAACAATATTAATTTGCCTTGCTACACCCACCAAAGGGTCTTCCGGAGGAAGATACCCATCGGAGGGAGGGAAATATGCTGGGCGTGTGAAATGAGGGTTGTAATAAGGACTTGCCGCGGAAAGATTTAACAATTCTATATCAAGTGATTTAAGTAAATCTAAAAATAGGAAAGGTTCGGCAAGGTCGATATTATTAGGATCATCTTTATCTCCACCAAATGCGTAGGGATATTTCCCATCCGCATCACGATATTCTACCTGTATACCAATTCCATCTTCCCCACCCCGGAATGGAGGAAAATCAAACGCGCTTAATCGCACGCCAATCATCAATCCTGGGACCTCATTCCGAATACCCGCCACAATTTCTTTCAAAAATCTGGTTCGATTCTCAAAACTACCCCCAAAAGGTCCAGGTCTTGAATAAGCACTTAGAAACTCATGACCCAAATAACCATGACAGTGTTTTATATCAACAAATTCAAAACCTATTTCATGTGCTATTTTTGCCGCTTTAATAAAATCCTTAATTAATTCTTCAATATCGCCGTCAGACATGATTGAAGCTTCAGAATCAATATTGAAGATTTTTGTTAATACTGGGTGGTCATATAATATTTTAGGTTCTAATTTTGATTTTTCATACGGTCGGGCAAACCTGCCAGAATGTGTGAGTTGTAATCCCACCAGTAGATCATCGACTTCATTATTATGTTCAATATGTGAGTCTATTAAGGATTTTCGAAGATCGGCCAAACCCTTTTTAGTATACTCATTGATCATTAACTGGTTAGGATTAGCTCGTCCACCAGGATTTACAGCAACCGCTTCCCCTCCCCAGATCAATTTCGCCCCACTTTTTCCAAAATTTTGCCATCGTCGGGTTGTGTCTTCAGTGGGCATCCCATCTGTTGTACCATCCCAACCTTCCATGGGGAGAATTGCAAAACGATTGCCTATTTTTCTGCCATTTTTCAATATTCTTGGCTGGGCCAAAGGACTGTCTGGACCATTTTCCAAGTGATCATCCAGGGGCAGATCGATCCCTAATTCATCAATATACGCTCTAAAATCTTCAATTGTTTTAAATCTTGCCATCCGGGCATATTTTTTTGTCATTAAAATTCTCCTCTACAATGCAAAACTATCTTTCCTGGTCTCCTGGATCCATTTCAAACTTTGTTTGGCTTTATGAGTGATAGATATATAATCTCCTATGGCAATGGCTTCTTTTGTAATTAGTTTACTCCCCATCCCCACACAAGCCACACCTGCATCAAACCATTCTTTTAAATTTTCTTCCGTAGGGGAAACTCCTCCAGTAGGCATTAATCTTGTCCACGGCATTGGCCCTTGAACGGCTTTCACAAATTCGGGACCACCCACCTGACTTCCCGGGAATATTTTGCAAATTTCCACACCTAATTCCTCCGCTGTAGATATTTCAGTCAAGGATCCACACCCTGGTGAATATGGGATTTTTCTACGGTTACAAATTTTAGCTACCTCAGAATTTAATACTGGTCCAACCACGAAGTTCGCACCTAATTGAATATATAATGCTGCTGTCCCTGGGTCTATAACTGAACCAACCCCTAGAATACATCGCTCATCTTCCTCAAATCTTCTTATAAGCTCCCCAAAGACAATATGGGCTTGGTCTCCACGATTAGTAAACTCGATACATCTTATCCCACCATCTAAACACGCCTTAATTATCTTTTCAGCGATATCAATATCTTTATTGTAAAAAACAGGGATAAGACCTATTTCGACCATATTAATCAAAACTTGCATGCGACTAAATTTTGCCATTAAATCTCCTATCGACTTACCCGACCGGAACCATCACCTAGCATGAGCTTCTCTACCTCAGCCACGGATACCAAATTGAAATCACCGAAAATTGTATGTTTAAGTGCAGATGCCGATACCGCAAAATTAACTGCTTTTTCTTTATCTTCACCATAATTGATCAAGCCATATATTAACCCAGCCATAAAACTATCCCCGCCTCCAACTCGATCGACAATATGGGTAATCTCATAGTCGGGACCGTATATCATTTCACCATCATGCCATAAGACAGCTGACCAATTATTATGGCTTGCAGAGATGGAACTACGTAAGGTAATCGCGATTGTTTTCAAATTTGGGAACTTTTCAGAAAGTTTTTCGCAAACGAACTGATATTTTTCAGCATTTAGTTTCCCTGAGGTTACGTCAGACTCTGGAGGATGAATATTGAATACTTTTTCAGCATCCTCTTCATTACCGATAACCACATCACAAAGTTCAACCATCTCTTCCATTACTTCGCCTGGGTTCTTACCCCAATTCCATAATTTTTTTCTGAAATTCAAATCAGTTGAAACTGTCAATCCATGCTTTTTTGCCGCTTTGATCCCCTCTAAACAAACTTGAGCAACACTTTCTGATATTGCAGGGGTGATACCAGTCCAGTGAAACCATTTTGCCCCTTTGAAGGCCGAATCCCAATCAATCATGTTTGTTTTTATTGTGGATAATGCAGAACCTGCTCGATCATAAACCACCTTGCTACCGCGACTCACTGCACCATTTTCTAGGAAATAAATTCCAAGTCGGTCTCCGCCAAATTCAATATGGTCGGTTCCAACACCATATTGTCTCAAGTAATTTAAACAAGCCTGCCCAATATCGTTATCTGGTAAACGGGTTATAAAATTCGTTTCAATGCCGAAATTAGCTAAGGAAACAGCAACATTTGATTCGCCACCGCCATAGATTGCATCAAATTGATTTGCTTGAGTGAATCTCAAATGCCCGGGAGGTGAAAGCCGCAGCATTATTTCGCCAAATGTAACAACTTGTGCCATTGAATCCTCCTGTTTAATTCCTTATAACCTTGAGAGGTGGAAGCCACCATCCACATTGATCACTTCTCCAGTAGAAAATGGCAGAAGATCACTGGCAATCGCAATGACTGCCTTTCCAATATCTTCTGGCACTCCCCATCTCTTGATCGGGGTAATCCCATCTTCCAAAATCAATTTGTCATATTTATCTTTCACACCAGAGGTTAGATCCGTTTTGATGATCCCGGGTCGAATTTCATAAACATTAATTCCATATTCAGCCAATCGATCCGCCCACAAGGAAGTCATCATCCCAATTCCTGCTTTGCTAATGCAATATTCAGCTCGGGCGGGACTACTAGTATAGGCACTTATCGAACTGATATTAACAATTTTGGGAGTTGAAATTACCTCATCCTCGATTAATTTGATCATTTGATTTGCGACCAATTGGGTAAGGAAAAACGGTCCTCGCAAATTTATTCCCATTACTTCGTCATAACTTTGGGCACCAACATCTAGCATGTCCACTCTTTCTCTTGGACCTACACCCGCATTGTTGACCAATAAATCAATCTGACCAAATTCGCTCATGGTGGTATCTGTGATTTTAGAAAAAGAGCTAATTTCTCCCATATCGGCTTGGACAACAAGTCCTTTTCCACCCAATTTTTCAACTTTATCCTTCGCCTCATATGCAGCTTTATCATTGCTGCGATAATTAATCACAATTTGCCATCCTGCTTTTGCCAAGCTAAGTGCAATTCCCCGACCAATACCCCGACTACTCCCAGTGACGATAGCAACTTTCTTTTTATCCATTAATCATCCTCCAATTCAAGAGCTTTAGCCAAAGCCTCGACAAAGAAATACTCCCCCCACATCACTGATTCAGATACGCCAAGTCCTTTCTTTTGGTGGTATATACCTTCTTTTAAAATCCCTTCCCAGCCTTCGGTCTCACTAGCCAAATATTTTAAACTGGTTAAAGTATCCAAGATTACAAGAGCTGCAGATTGATATTGGGAAGATTTTTTTTCATCCTCTACCAACTTGGCCAAATTTAGTAGTCCGCAAGCTGTTATGGCTGCTGCCGAACTCTCGGCAATGGCTGTTTCTATAGGCTCTTCCCAATCATTCGGTGGTACACCAGGGCCATAAATCGCATCCCCTTCAAATGAGGTTTTTTCCAAATAAAAATCTGCACAAGTTTCGGCTGCTTCGAGAAACCGCTCATCTTTAGAAAAACCATATGCGGTACCAAATCCATAAATTGCCCAACCCTGTCCGCGAGCCCATGAAGAATCATCTCGCCATCCCTGGTGGGTGCTTTGACGAATAAATTCACCGGTTTCGGTGTTAAAAATTCCCTCATGGGAAGTACTGCCATCCCCTCTCAACAAATAACGGCGGGTAGTTAAACAATGTTGGGTTACTTTTTCTAATAACGCCTGATCACCGGTTTCAATGGCTGCATAAAAGATGATACCTACATTCATCATGATATCAATGAATAATGATTCATCTGCCACAAATGAACGAAAATATTGACCCTTTTCCTTATATCTCATTCCTAAGGTTTTTCCAGCTGTGAGAACAGTTGCTTTAATGGATTGATCTCCTGTGAGGTCAAACCATCTTTTCCAAGTTGACCAAAACAGAAAGCCTAGGTCATGGACATTTCGGTCGTGTTTACGTTCTTCAATGAGGAGGGAATAATGTTTGGCTTTTTCCTGCCACCATTCATCCTTCGTGTTTTTATAAAAAATCCACATCATGCCCCCCAAAAATCCCTCACACCAATTTGTCCAAGCATCTCCATCATGTTTCCATTTTCCATTTACCGTATACATTGGGAAAAAATCCGGGTAATTGATTATGAAGTTCTTTACTTGGTGTTGAGAAAATTTAAAAGCTGTCTCAAGTTTTGGTCTTAATTTTTCCATAGAAGGTTTAGAGATCATAAAGTTTAATTCCTATTGTGCTTATCTGTCTTCCCATTCAAAAACCGAATCTAAATCGGTATCAGGCACATCGAAAACCGAATTGAAGGGTGGTAATTGTTCCTTGGTAACCCATTCAGGAAGACGATCATCCGCTTTAGTGAATCCAGCCATTTTATTGAATTTTCGTTCAAAAGTTATACTCTCTTGTCCCATTTTTTTCAGTACGCCAACTTCTTCATTCCATCCATAGATCGCGTTTAGTAAAGACGGAATCACATTTTCATCAGCACCATAACCAAACCCTGCAAAAATACATGCCCCTAAAGAATCAAACCCTGCCATAGCAAGCTGCTTATCCAAGGAGATTTCCTTTTGCCCTTTTGGGTCACGGTGATCAATATTTGCCCGAATGGTTAATCCGCAAGTATGATCTGCACCTTGAGGGGATGTGGCATAAGTAATTCCGGTTCCTTTTATTGCCCGTGGATCGTAGGCGGAAAATGCCTGACCTTTGGCTACAGGGACACGTTCAACACCAAGCACTTTCCCAGCAGTTGCCGCACCATTTCCCAAAATCCTTCCTAATGGGCTCCCTGCCCGGATCTCAGCCAGCAATTCTAATACTCTCTCGCCATCCCCAAAATCTAGGTAACCTGCATCGGCAGAAACACCCAGGGCTGCGCCAACTTCTATTGAATCCATACCCAGATCATTAACTTCAAAATTTAATTTGGCGATGAGATCCATATCATCAATGCCTAAATTTGACCCCATCAAACCAATTGTTTCATACTCCAATGGAGAAACGGTTGTTCCTCCATCTAAAGTTACATAAATATTTGAGCTTTGGATGGCACATCCGACCATGCAGGGGTGGGAGGGGTCACAATCCCCCCCTCGATCCAATAAATTTTCACGCATCTTTTCACCCGATAAATTTTCAGCACCCTCAAAGGATCCTGATGAGAAATTTCGCGTGGGCAATGCACCAAAGGTGTCAACCATCATAGTTAGGGCTGCTGTGCCATAATCCTTATACACCTTAGTTTGTGGATGACCAAGCAAAGCTTTCGTATATGCTTTTCGTGCGGCTTTTAATCCTTGTTCATCTACAACCTCTGGTTTTTCCCCAAGACTTCCATCAATAATAATCGCTTTGATTCCCTTTGAGCCCATTACGGCACCCAGCCCGCCTCGAGCCGCGATTCGGGATGGTGCTTTATCTTTATCAAGATTTTGTATACCAGCTGCGCTTAACTGCATTTCCCCAGCCGGACCAATTAATGCGATCGCAACCTTATCCCCATAAATTTCAATCAGTTTAGTAGAGGACTCATAGACACCCAAACCAATAAGTTCTTCTCCAGGATCAAACCTAACGCCCTCCTTGCTTATATGAAGTACCGTCCATGATTCATCCGAAGGTTTATCTTCGATAATCAGGGCTTTGATACCCAAACGTACCAGTTGTAACCCTGTTCGCCCCCCCGCATTACTTTCTTTTACCCCCCCTGTTAGAGGACTTTTTCCCCCAATGGATATTCTGTCACAACTCGATAGATTATAGCCAACCAATAGACCGGGGGCAAAGATCAATTTGTTTTTATATCCCAAAGGATTACAATGTGCATCCACTTCATCAACCAAGATACAAGACAATAATGCGCGTCCACCTAAACGATCCCATTGTTCTGGCACCTTTTCGATTTCGAATGATTTTTCTCTTATATTAACTCGCCAAACTTTTTTCACGGAAATTCACTCCTGTCTTTCAGAGAAATTATACTTTTATAAAAATAATATTCTAAATCTTTATTGTAATTAGACCAATCAACCAACCCAAGAAAATGAATAATGCAGCTGAACCAAAACCAGCAGACAATCCTATAGAATCATTCAAATATCCTGTCAAAACTGGGGCAACGGTCGCCCCGCCAAAACGCGCAAAATACTGTAATGCTCCCGCAGTCCCGCGAATTACCGGAAAACTTTCAACCATGATCTTTATCAAAACCGGCAAACAGAATCCCATAAATAATCCTGAGGTTAAAACCATGATAAATACCCAATATATTGCTAAGTTAATTCCCCCAGGATTACTCATCATTGCTAAAAAGCTAAAAGTAATGATCGTACCCCCCGTTCCAATCAATACGGGCAATCGAGATCCGATTCGATCCGAAAGTTTTCCACCCGAGAGTGAACCAATGATCACCCCCACAGGGAGCATCGCCAAAAGCCAGCCGATATTTCCTTCGGTATATCCATATTGTTCCGTAAGAAATATAGGGAGTATCGTATGCATAGTATATAATCCATAAAAATGAACAAAGCCCAATACGATCGCCCCGAAGGTTTCAGGGGTACGAAAAATTTTTAACATGTCTTGTAACCCAACACTTTGAGAATTTGATGGCAATGCTGGTATCACCCAGATCGAGGTGACCATAATCAACCCAGAAACAACCGCTAAGAGAAGAAAATCAACCCGCCAACTAAACCAAACTGCCATTGCAGCCCCAGCTAATGGTCCAGCTGCTGCACCAGCCGCATTAAATGTTTCAAATATACTCATCGCTTGTCCACGTTTTCCATCAGGGAATAAATCAGCGATTAATGCGATCCCCACAGAAGCTGCAGCTGCAATTCCAATTGCTTGGAATCCACGAACAATCAATAGAAGCCAAATTCCATTTGCTAAATAGCCAATGAGAGAAGCAACTGAAAAGAAACCCAAACCTAAGATCAATATCTTTTTTGTATCAAACCGATCCACAATCGGTCCATATGCAATTTGAGAAAAGGCTAAGATCATCCCATAGACCGAAAAAGTAAGACCAATCATCGTTGTTGTGGTAACCAAGTCCTCGCGCATTATGACAATGGAAGGTGAATATATCACTTGTCCAAAAGACCGCATAAATGTGGCTAAAGAAACAACGTAAAGAACCTTAATTTCATTTTTCATAAAAATATCTATCTCTCTAATAAAACAATATGTTTTTCAGGATCACAAAATTAAGTATGGCCTAAAAGAAAATCAGAAGCAAAGAGCCTAAAATTGTAATTATTGCACCAAGCCAAATACGCTTTGTCACATGTTCTTCCTTCTTACCTACCAACAAGGGGGCAACAAATAAAATGACAGGGACATTTAAACGTCCTAAGGACATGACCACCCCCACAGGAGCTAAATCTAAGGATACCCATCGCATCCAGGTAGACAGCCCAACAAACACCCCCGCAAGAATTTGATAGAGCATTACAGGTTGAAAATAATTCACTTTCGACTGTTTTCCATACTGGAAAATCAATATAATTCCATAAGCAATCGTGGAAATTACCATACCTACTGTTACCCCTATTAGGGGTGAATCTATTTCTTCTAAACCCGCCCGAATAAAAACTGCGCTAAATGCAAAACATACAGCAGTACCTAATCCAAAAATCGAATCATGCCATTTTGAATTTGTAGTTTTTTTCATATCGCCATTATTATTCCGGTCTGAGGTAATTAAATAAACGCCGAATACGATTACTGCAATTCCAATTATGATCGGAATATTTAGAAATTCTTCAAAAAAGAATAAACCAACCAGGGTAGCAAATAAGGGTGTTGCACCAATTAATGCACCAGTTCGAGCTGCCCCTACCCTTACTTGACTAATGCTAATAAATGTCCATCCTAAGAAAAAATGTACAAACCCTGCTAGACCAAAATTGACATACACCTTCCAGCTTGCTGTTTTTAATAAAGAAACATCCGCTGAAATAAAAGAAGCAAATAATAGAATTCCTGAACTCACCATTAATAATATAAAGGTGGACTTAAAGGCGTTCCCGATTGCACCCATTGCTTTTCGATTAAATACCTGGAAAAAACCAAATCCAATTCCAGCTAAGGCTGCCCATAGCGCACCAATCATTTAATAAAAACTCCAAAAAAATTATTATTTACAAATACTTTCAATTTCTAACTAATTAACAAGGTTAACTAAATTGCCGTTCATATATCCAGATATATTGTCCAGTGTGATTTTTAGGATTCGATCCACTGCTCCATCTGTATACCAACCTAAATGGGGTGTGACGATCACATTTAGATCTTCAAAATCATGAAATACATCTCGTTCATCTTCCAACACATCAAGCCCTGCTCCAGCAACATGACCTAATCTCATAGATTCAATTAAAGCCTTTGTATCTACTACTCCCCCACGGGCCGTATTCACGAGGATAACGTCTTTTTTCATTTTTGCTAGCCGATTAGAATCGATAATATGCTGGGTTGATTTATTTAAAGCCAAATGAATTGAGATAAAATCACTGTTTTTAATCAAAGTATCTAAGGATACATACTCAAAACCAAACTCATTTTCTGCATCCTTATTTTCATAGACATCATTTGCAATCACATTCATCCCAAATCCATTCGCGATCTGAACACAATGAAGACCAATTCGGCCAGTGCCAATTACGCCTATTGTTTTTCCTCTAAGCTCAACCCCTTCCATGCCATCACTTGAAAATAGTTGTTCTCCTTTATATTGATCATTTCCTCTAACAATATTTCGTGCGACAGCTAAAATTAATCCAAAAGCATGTTCAGCGATCATATGTGCCCCATAATCTGGCACAAAACATACAAAAATACCTCGACGTTTCGCCTCTTCTATATCAATATGATCAAATCCAGCGGACCTTGTAATAACAAATTTCAATTTTGGAAGGCTATCGAAAACCTCAGCAGTAACTTTGCCAAACTGATCTCGCATGCATAAAATTTCTGCTCCTTCTGCAGCAGAAATAATTTCCTTAAATGTTCGGAGGGGAGGATGAAATGAGAATTCGCATCCATCTAATTTTATCTTTTCAACATCCTCAAATACAAAATCGGTAAAAGCTACCTTAATCATTCCTGAAATCCTTTTTTGCTTTGGATACTTCATTGATTAATTGTTTTGCTACCTTTGTCAAAATTTCAAACCTACCTTCTTTTATAATTTCCTTATCAAAAAGTTTCCCTCCGACAGCGACTGCTGTTGCTCCAGCCCGAATATAATCGCCCGCGTTATCGACATTAACTCCTCCGGTTGCAACCATCCTGGCATCGGAATAAGGACCCAGTAGGGCACGAATATATTTGGGGCCACCGAGACTTGCAGGGAATATCTTTAATAGATCTGCTTTATTCTCCAGTGCTGTTTGTACTTCTGTGGGAGTCAACACTCCGGAAATAACGGGAATATTAGCCTCTAAAGTTAACTCAAGGACTTCCATACTTAAGCCAGGAGTAATAATAAATTGTGCACCTGCAGAAATTGCTTCCTTCGCAGATTGGCGATTTCGAACCGTTCCAGCACCGACTACAATTTTTTCACCAAATGATTCTCTGGTACTAGCAATCAATCTTGTTGCGTTTGGGGTATTCATTGTAAATTCAAGCGCTCGAATTCCTCCATCTACTACAGCCTCAGCAGCAGATTCTAAATCTTTGGATGTATTCGAACGAATAATAGCAATAACACTAGTATCAATAATTGTTGCTATTATTAATAGTTTATCGATCAACGAGCCATCCTTTGTTCCCCTTTAGAGATCAGGTCCTCAACTTCCTGCCGTGTAGGCCAAGGCCAATCTGTCGGTGAAGTTTGGGTTAGGGAAGAAAAAGCATTGCCAAGTTCAACTCCATTTGCAAAATCTCCCTCTAGATAACCAGTTAGAAAACCAGCCACACAAGCATCTCCACCACCAAGACGGTCAACAACTTCAATATCATATTCTGTACCTTGGTAGAGCATGCCTTTCGAATATGCAACCGATTTCCAGCGGGCAACAAGATTTGATACCATACTCCGCATTGTGATGAGAACTGAATCAAATCCATATTTATTCGTTAACTTTTCAGCCACTTTTTCTGGGTTATCTGCACTGATGCCAGAGATCAATTCTTTAATATTTGGTTCGTTCGGTAAGGAAGTAACTAATATATCGACATATTCCATCATGGGCAGTTGCCCCTTTCGTGCTTCCTCTAATGTCCATAGTGCGGCCCGAAAATTAAGATCATAACTTACCAAACAACCCACATCTTTGGCTGCTTTCAGAGCTTCCATCTGCATTGATGCGGCTGAAGCGCTTAATGCAGGAGTAATCCCCCCCACATGCAGCAAACGCGTTTCTTTCAATAAGCTATGCCAATCCACCATTCCGGGTTGTATATGGGCAAAGGCAGAATCTTTGCGGTCATAATAAACTTTGGTTGGCCGCGGTGCCGCACTGTATTCCACAAAATAAAGCCCAGCACGATCCTCATTTGCCCAAACAACGTTATCCACATCGACACCAAATTCAGCACCCTTATTGGCCATCATTCGGCCTAAAGGATTATCTGGTAGGCGGCTGACCCATGTGGATTTTAAGCCTAGCCTTGCCATACCAGCAGCCACACTTAGCTCCGCACCCCCAACAGTAGTCTCTAATAAACTCGTTTGTTCCAAACGGGCCTGGCCAGGTGGGGAGAGGCGAATCATCGCCTCTCCAAAAGTTACTACATCATATTTCATTTTATACTGGAGGCCATGCAACTGTGTAGAGGTGTTTTCCACCATTCAATGGGCCTTTTAATAATTCGTCTACTTCTTCCTGGGTAAAGCGTTGGGTTACTAAAGATGCATCCGGCAACTTGCCAACCGGGAATTTTTCCAAAATATCATCATGTAATTTGACCATATAATCTAATAAAGCTTCAGTCCCTTCCCTTGCTTTTTCTACATCAGCGAGCGTGGCTGTCCCTACAACACCTTCTGGATTACCTTCAACTTCAATGGTTCCCAACCCCACATGGGCATACCATGGGATTGGACGTTGATAAGCATTTGCCGCAGAATCAACATGGCCAGGAGGAAGGAACCCAATTGCTTTTGTGTCTACAGCATGTTCCATTTGAATCATTTCAGGGAATAATGCCAAAGAGTAGGAAGTTTCCGCCTCATCTGCATGAACAAATGGTGTATCAAATGGTCCCCCATGTGCTTTATCTTTGATAAATGGTTGAATCGCATAATACCAATTCAAATTTATTAAAATCGAAGGGACTTGATATCTTTTCGCGAATCGATGCATTGCAGTAGGAATCACATATTCTTGTCCATGGCCATTCAATAAGATCATTTTGCGAAAACCCGTATTCCAAAATCCAGCAATGATTGAACTGAGGTAAGCTGTGAAAGTGTCTTCATCGACAGGGATCGTTCCGGGCATGCCAATATGATGGTAAGGATGGCTACCAAACCAAACGGGTTGGGAAACGGTGCAGCCAGTTTTCTTTGCAACTGCTTCAGCCATTCTGGTGACTAAAAAAGTGTCCTCCCCGTAACAAGCATGGGGGCCGTGAGCCTCAGTACTGCCAATTGGAATAATAATGACGTCATTTTCTTTAACTCTTTTTTCTACTTCCATCATATTCATATTTTGGAAGTAAATCCCATCGGCAGCATCCATATGTCCGCCTTCGGGGGGTATCGTCCATTCATGTTTACTCATCTTTTTCTCCTAGGGGTTAATAATTACTTTTATTGATCCACCAATTCGGCCATTAAAAGTATCAAATGCCTCATTGATATCATCTAATTTGAAATGGTGAGTGATTAATGGTTTAAAATTCATCCTTCCGTCGGCCATTAACGGAATAGCCCGTTTTAGGTTTAATTTTCCTTCGGCTTTGGGTCCAGTTATTAATAAATTCCATTGAACAATTTTGTCTAATTGAAGAGTAACAAGGTCATGGTATATCCCATTAAAAGAAATTCGACCATTTTTTCGAATGAAATCTAAAACTTCAGCTGCCGGAGCAGATTGTCCGGTACATTCAACTACCAAATCAGCACCCACCCCATCGGTCAATTCCATTACTCGATCAATCACATTTTCTTCGCGAACATTAATCGTAATATCAGCACCTAATTCTCTGCCAACTGCCAATCTATTTTCTCGCGTGCCTGTGAGAATTACTCGCCCAGCGCCAAGGATTTTGGCAATATGTGCTGACATTAACCCGATCGCACCTGGACCGGTCACCACTACTGTTTCCCCTGCACCTACCCACCCAATACGCTCATAACCATATAATACTGTTCCGGCACCAGTCAACATTGTTCCTTCATCAAATCCGATACTGTCATGAAGTTTATGCAAAGTAGTAACATGGCAGGCCGCATAATCTGCATAACCACCATTGGTGCTGAACCCATAATGACGGTGACCCAACTCATAATTGCCATAATTTAAACAGGTGGTATATAAACCCTTTAAGCAATTCTCACACCGACCGCAACCTTTATGAGGCTCAACAGCAACACGATCACCCTTTTGGAGTTCAAAGACATCGGGAGAAACTTTTACCACTGTTCCAGTAAATTCATGCCCTGGTATAAATTCACCTAATATTGGATAACCCTTCCAACCTTTATTAATAATTCCAGGATCACTCCCACAAATCGCTACAGCCTCTATTTTTACCAAGACTTCCCCTGCTGTAATTTGAGGAACTGGAACTTCGGTAACTCGTAAATCTCCTAAATCGAATAGTACTGCTGCCTTCATTCTTTCCGGAATGCTCATTTATGCTCCTCAGTTTAAATATTTGCCTTTCTAGTTTATTATTTTTATTTTCAGGGCACTAAAACTACTTTGACCGCTTCTCCACTTCTTGCTAACTGAAATCCCTTTTTCCATTCTTTTAAAGGTAATACATGGGTGATAAGATCCGAAGGTTTCAAAGAATTCCTTTCAAACATTGAGAGTGCTTTCTCCCAACTAGAATATTTTGAACTATAGCTAAAAGAGACCTTCACAGCTTTGAATAATGACTGCCGATAAGGGATCTGAACATCATCCGTCGAAGGTTGGCCAATGATGCCTATCCGTCCAAGGGGACCGACAAGATTAAATGCCTGTTGTATAGCCGCCAGGGAACCTGTCAATTCGATCACCACATCAACCCCTTTCCCATTGGTTAAATCGTCAATATAATCATCGAGATTAGTTTTTTGAATATTGACCACATGATCAATGCCTATCTCGCGCGCTTTTGGTAACCGAACCTTTTCATCTTGCTCCAATCCTGTGATGATCACATTGGATGCTCCAGCAATTTGCGCCATTTTTGCTGCTGCTATGCCGATCGGCCCGCATCCTAAAACCAGTACGGAATCTCCAGGTTGTATACCTGTTCGCTCAAGAACCCCATGCACCGCAACAGCTGAAGGTTCGGTGAATGCTGCTTCTTCAAAGGTCAGTGAATCTGGAATTTTATGTAGCAACCAAGCTGGAACCTTGATGAATTCTGTAAATGCCCCATCAGTAAAATAACCCGGGGCTTGTTTTGATTTACAAGCAAAGGCATTTCCCGTGAGACATTGCCTACAATTTCCGCAAGCACCTACATGCTGCTCCGAGACTACTCTATCGCCTGCTTGCCAGTTTCCAACATCTGATCCAACCTCCACGATTTCCCCAGAAAACTCATGGCCAATCACTACCGGGGGAATGAAAGGATGCTGATCGTCAAAAATTTTCAGATCACTCCCACAAATTCCACATGCCCGAACACGAATTAAAACCTCTGAAGGGGCTATTTTAGGAATTTCCACGTCCTGGAGTTCGATTTTTCCAATTCCTTTGGTAGTCTTAATTAAGGCCAACATCAACTTCTCCTGGATGTAAAATTATTCTGAGGACTTCTTCGGTTCTATTTGAAAAAATATCCCATGCCCTTTCAAATTGAGATAATTTCATATGGTGTGTAATTAAAGGTTTAATTTCTATTTCACCATTCTGCATCATTAGATTGGCTTGTTTAGAAATTCTTTTGGGATTTGCCATCGTACCAAACACATCCAAATGTCCCCGCACGATTAAAGAAAGATCAATCTCTAAAATTGTTCCAGGACTAGTTACCCCGCCTAACACGACTCTTCCACCCCGTCTCGCAGCCTGGAGAGAAAGTTGAGCTGCGCTAGATGTGCCAGCAAATTCCAATACAAGGTCCGCGCCAATATTATTGGTCAGATTTTTTATCTCTTTTATGGGATCTGTAAATTCGTTAATACTTATTGTTTTTGTTGCCCCATATCCCCTTGCAATTTCCATACGCTTTTCATCATCAGGTGTACCAACAAGAATTGTTTGTTCAGCTCCAAGTGAATGAGCAACCTGAACAGATAACAATCCCAATGTCCCTGGCCCAACAATTAAAACATTTTCGCCTTTCCTTATCCCACCTGCACGGTCAAAAGCCCAGAGAACGATACCAAGCGTATCCGTAAAAGCCCCATGGTCATAGCTTAATTTCTCGGGCAACACATGGACTGCCTCTGCAGGAACCAAACTATATTCTGCTAAACCCCCGGGTATTGTAAAGCCAATATGAGCATGACCTTTTTCTAAGTTCCCATAATTTAAACAAATATTATTGAATCCTTCAATGCAACGCTGGCAAGAACCACAGCCAACATGTACTTCTACCCCCACCTTATCCCCAACTTTGATATCCTCTACTCCTTCTCCGATTTCTTCAACAAGACCCCCAAATTCGTGACCCGGAATATGTGGATAAGAAATATGTGGAACTAAACCCCGCAACATTTTCAGGTCAGTCCCACATATAGTGGTTGATTTAACTTGAATCAATACTTTTCCAGGTGAAATTACTGGCTTTGATACCTCAGCTAACCTGTATTTATTTGGGTTATCAAATACAACTGCAAGCATTGCACACCTTTCCAATATAATCGTATTAATATCGTTTACATGAAATTAAATAATTAATCCCAATCTAATATTTCGGGCAGTTTTCCTCTCGCTTTTAGTGAACCAACGATCCCTGCCGGGAAGAATAACAATACAGCTGCTAACAAAACACCAGTAGCAACAATATTTAGTTCCGTTGAGCCCAATTTGGCAACAAAGAACTCATTTATCCAGATGAACAATATTGCACCTACGACAGGGCCGGATACTGTACCCTTCCCGCCTAATACCGACATCAAAACCATATGAGCACCTAGAAGGATCGTAAGAAAAATACTTGGCCGCAAATAAGTTAAATAATATCCCCACATCGATCCGGCAACACCTACAAAGAATCCACTCAGAGCAAAGGCCAAAATTTTATATTGCTTTGTTGGGATGCCTGCAGATTCTGCTTTGATTTCATCCTGAGAAATAGCTCTTAAACCAAGCCCAAACTTAGAATGACGAACCCGGTATGACAGGTATACAGTCCCGACAGCAACAATCAACATGGCGTAATAGAAAGGAACTTTAGTAAATTCTAGTGGAACCTGCAGAAATGGAAGATACATTCCCCCGGTTCCACCACCATAATCCCAATGATCAAGAGAGATTTTAAAGAGCAAAACCATTGCAATCGATGAAATGATGAATGATGCACCACTTGTTCGTAGGCTAATCAATCCAAAAAAGAACCCAAAAGCTACAGCTAGCAACCCCGCAATGGGTGCTGTGATGAACGGAGAAATCCCAAATTTTACATAAATAATTCCAGAAAAGTAAGCACCTATGGCTAAAAACACTGTATGCCCTAAGGAAGTATATCCGGTATATCCCCCGATCATGTTCCAGCTTGAAGCCAAGGCAATAAACATGAAAGTGTACAACAGCATATGCAAGTAATAATTTATGCTGCCAGCAAATAATACAGAGACAGGAATTAAAATTAAAATCCCTAAAATTGATCCGATAAACCATTTCTTTTTGGGTGTCACCTTTCCCAAAAGCTCAGTTTTTGATATTGATGAAACTACTGAATTTTTCTCAGTCATCTATTTGACCTCCATCTTTTTACCAAATAAACCTTGAGGCCTAAATAGTAGGATAATGAACAAAGCTAAGTAAAAGGTCGCTACAGACCAAGTTGGACCAAAATAATGGCTAACAAATGTTGCGGTAACTGACAGCAAAATTGCACCCACAAAGGCACCGGCTAAACTGCCCATTCCTCCCAAAACAATTAAGGAGAGCAGGATTCCTATCCATTCCCAATGTTTACTTGGGTAAAACGGGAACATATATGTGGTTAATGAACCAGCCGCTCCCCCCATGGCGATGCCAATACCGAAAGCCGTTACTGATGCTTTTTCAATATTTACCCCAACAATTTGGGCAGCTGTTGAATTTTGCATTGTTGCCCGAATTGCATTTCCCAATTTTGAATATCGTAAAAATGCCCACAAACTAAGTATTAGGGCAATACTTATAATGGTTGCATATAACTGTCCTTTCGGCAGGAATACTTCCCCAAACCAAAAAGAACTTGTCGAATAAGGTACTGACACCGATCGGAGAGTGTTTGTAAAGAAATAGCCCAAAGTACCTTCAATTATTAACGCTATCGAAAAAGTTAATAACACTGTTAACTCGCCAAACCTTGAA
>SWCD01020700.1_pt1 | contig 17676 bp, 13 predicted proteins | sample 4693011 | NCBI WGS metagenome assembly SWCD01 (sample SAMN10267278, study PRJNA491770) | bioreactor metagenome | isolation source: DHS bioreactor inoculated with marine | place: Japan: Omine Ridge, Nankai Trough | reverse complement strand
TCTCGCTGCTGCCATCGGTTGCCCAGTAGATGTCGTTGTCCACATCGCCGCGCCAGGCCCACTCGATCCACCCGTCGAAGCCGACACGACAGGAATCGACCTCCATCTTCATCACCGCTGCAGCAGCGGTGACGTTGTCCGGCCACCAAGCGCTGTATGCACCGTACTCGCCGAGGACGATCGGCATCCGCTCGGCGCCTGCGATGCCGAAGTTCTCCCAGATGTGCGCATCGTCGATCCCGTTGCCCGGATAGTGGTGAAGATCGGCGAAGTCCGCTTCCGAATTACGGAGGAAATACTTTGTCTGTACGACTCTCGTCTCAAGCCCACCACGCACGGGGTTTGGTGTGTTCGGGGCGAAGAATCCGACTGTGACCAAGGCGGTGGGATCGACCTGCCGGATGTTGTCGCGGATCAAGTCTGTCCAGAAGACGAGGCCCTCGTCCACCATCCGGATCTTGTCCTCGGCGATGGACATGTCGTAGGTGTTCCCGTTTGCAGTCGTGACGAGACCGGAACCCAGTGACAACGGTGCGGCATCCATGTGGAAATGGTGCTCCTGTCGCAGCTCGTATGCCCAGATGATGTCGAGCGGGGCTTCTCGATCGACCAAGCCCTGCACGACGGATCGCCAGTAGTCAACGTAGAACGGGACGGCATCAGGATTGAGGAACTCGTTGTTGGCGCTAGCGAAGGTCTCGTCGGCTAAGGCGGCAGTGTTGTCGATCCAGTAGCCCTCGTCGGGCAGAGTGTTCGAGGCAACCATGACAACCAGGTCGTGGGTTTTGGCTCGTTCCAGGAAGTCGACCAGCGTGTCCATGAACTCCGGGTTGAGTTTCCCATCAGGCCCTGGGATGCACCCGTTGGCGTATGTGCCGCATACCTCCAGCATGATTCTGACGACGTTGAATCCCATTGCACGCATTTCGGCCAGGTCCGCATCCACGGTCTCGGGGTCATAGAGGTGCGTGGACAGGACATTGTCCTGGACCTGACCCTCGACCCCGGGAAGAAAGCGGTTGTAGTTCATGCCGCGAGGCACGAACTCGTCTCCCGTCGTGGTGTCATAGAACTCGCCGACGCCGTCGCTGACTCGTACCTGGATCCTGTGCTCCGGCAGCGGTGGCGCCGTGGTTGTGGTGGTCGTGGTTGTGGTCGTTGTCGTTGTCGGAGCTGTTGTCGTCGTGCTCGGGGCCTGGGACGGTGGCGAGGTGGGAGGTGCGGTGGGCTCTGTGTCGCTCGGCGAGCAGGCAGCGAGCAGCAAGGTAACGGCCAGCCAAGCCGTGAGGTAACGAGACATGGCGGCAGTATGGTCGGCCTGCCACACTAATTGCCAGTGGCTGAGTCAGTTTCTCAGCGACTCACCTCATCTAACGTTGGACAGCCGCCATCCGGGAAGTACAACCGGCATTCGTCTTCGGTGAAGCCGCAACAGTGACGACCTAAGTCCCCTTGTAGTTGAGGATGGCCTGGAGACGATGCTCGACCGATACCAAGTCGGCGGAGAGTCGGATGACCTCGCGTACGTCCTTGTAGGCGTCGGGGTGCTCATCTACCAATGCCTTCGCCCGACTGGAGAGCCAGGTGCGTCCTTTCATCGCCGTCGCCAACGACTCAGTGGTGAGCGTCTTCTTCGCCTGGGTTCGTGACATTCGTCGTCCCGCGCCGTGAGCGCTGGAGTTGTATGACTCGGCGTTGCCCAGGCCGGACACGATGTAGCTGTCGGTTCCCATCGATCCGGGCAGGACGCCCATTTCGCCGGCGCGGGCGCTTATTGCACCCTTGCGGGTGATCCACAGGTCTCGTCCGTGGTGGGTCTCCCGCTCTGTGTAGTTGTGGTGGCAGTTGACCCGCTCCCGCTCCCGGCCTTTGCCTACGAAGCGCCGGAACAGATGGAGCATCGCGTTCATCATCGTCTCGCGGTTCTGTAGGGCGTATGCCTGCGCAAACCGGAGGTCGGCTATGTAGTGATCAAACTCTGGCGTGTCCTCGAGCAAGTAGGCAAGGTTTGGGTCCTCGAGCCCGATCTCTAGGCGCTTGGCCACGGCTTTCGCTTTGGTGATGTGGGACTGGGCCAGCAGGTTGCCAATCCCGCGAGAGCCGGAGTGAATGACGAGCCAGACCCGGTCGTCGTCATCGAGGCTGATCTCGGCGAAGTGGTTGCCTGAGCCGAGCGTGCCCATCTGGGCGTACGCCTTGGTCTCGAGCCGGTTGTCCAGCTCGGTGCGCGGCTTGTTCATCTTCAGCCAGGTGTCCGCGGGTCGGTTCTTGTGCCCCCGGCCCACCCCGGCGGGAATCGCCTTCTCGATCTGCCCGAGCAGTTGACCGAGGTCATCGGGAAGATCCGACGCAGTCAAGTCGGTTCGCACTGCAATCATGCCGCAGCCGAGATCGACGCCGACACAGGCCGGGATAATCGCACCGTCGGTGGGTACCACCGAGCCGATCGTGGCACCGAGGCCCAGGTGTGCATCGGGCATCAGGGCTACATGGCCGGCCACGATGGGCAGGCGTGAGGTCCGCTCGGCCTGTGCGAGCGTTGCCTGGTCGAGGTCGTTGGCCCAAACCTTCAGCTTGTCGTTGATGACCTTCATGCGGTCCTCCTTCCCCATTGTCCCACTGGCTGCTGTGTATTGGGAGAAGATGCCCATCGGCAAGAGGCTGCGAGACGTGGTCGAGCGGGTGCTGGTGCGGTCAGTTTGAGGCCGGCGATCTAGACCCGGCGAGGGAGATTCTGACGCCCTGGAGCACCGCTAAAGTTCGCCAGCTATGTATGTCTTTCTCACCGCCGCCGGCATTGTGGCCCTGCGGCTCATCGACGTCTCTATCGGCACTCTGCGGATCCAGTATCTGGTTCGTGGTCAGCGGATCTTCGCTGCAGTGCTGGGTTTCTTCGAGTCGCTCACCTGGGTCATTGCTGCCGGGTTGGTGCTCAGCAACCTCGACGAGTGGTACAAGGTTGTAGCTTATGCCGCGGGCTTTGGCCTTGGCACTGCCCTTGGCGGAACGCTCGACGGTCTCATCGCCTCGGGCCAGGTATTTCTGCGGGTCATGGCCCCTAGCGAATCGCCACCGGTTGCCGACGAGCTCCGCAAACTTGGGTTTGGAGCAACCGTGCTCAATGGAGAGGGGAGACAAGGCGATGTCCGGTTGACGTTGTTGGCAATACCGCGTCGCCGCCAACACGAGGCATTGCGCGTGATTCAGCGGATCAACCCGCGTGCGTTTGTGACTATCGATGCGGTCTCGGCGGCCACGGCGTACACGATGAAGGCCGGACGCATTCAGAAGTAGGGCGCGCAGTACGCCTGCGAGGCGACATCGATCGAGATAAGGCCGGGTCGGAGGGGGTTGGTGTCCCCTCCGACCCAGATCATCGTTGACGGGGAGGCTGGTGGTCTCCCTGCTACGACGTCGCGCGACGGGTGGCGGAATCCCTTCGCGCCGCCTTCTTCGTCGAGGCCTGGCCTTGCGGCACGAGATTGGGCCCGTTGTAGGGTTTGCCTGCCCGCGGGGACCGGACGGCTGTGTGCTGCTGACGGATCTTGGTTGCGTGAACTTGTGTTGCTCTGGTCATTTCTTGGTCTCTTTGCTCTTCAGATTGCGATCTGTTATTTCGGTGACTCTGGATGCTGGGCTCCACGACTCCGGTGAGGGAAGTCATCGCACACCTCGTCGGGGAGCCCAAAGCGGTGCCGGCGTCAACCGGTCCCCGGCGATGCGGGGGCGGGACTCGATTGGTTCAAGGCTGCTGAGCCCCGGAAAGCTCTAGCGGATTCAATATCGTGGTGGATGCGGCCGAGGCTTGTCACCAAGGCAGCGACAATGGTGTCGAACGAGCCGACGGTGGACCGTAGGCGTTTCATATCCCCGCGTTTCTGTGCCCACGATCATCATTCGGGTAGGGGCCCCAGCCGCCCCGGCTGCGCCGGCGTCCGTTATCGCGACCGTGGGCGAGGTGGCTTCCATTTGTCCGACGGCTCCTGATTTTCCTGAGTTGGCTCATCACGTCGTCATCGCTCAGCTCGTGCCAGCGGTCGTCATCACCGAAGTACGTCGAATACTCGATGCGGGGCATTTCCTCGAACCTTTCTAACTAGCAGGCCCATTGCCTGCATCGCTCACAACATGCTAGCTATACAGTAGCTAGCGAGCAAGCTACTTTTGGACATGATGCAGACACGATCTGGTTCCAGGAAAGGGCCGTTATGCGTCGCCGAGATTGACGAGGATTGCCCTGAGATGATCCGCCAGGTCGCTACGGCGCTTTGAATCGATCGGGCCCAAAGCGGTGTCGTACATCTCGAGAACCTGGCCGTAGACCTCGTCGACCAGCGAAGCACCATCGGTCGTGAGCGTTACGACCGTCGCTCTTCGATCTTCGGGGTGAGGACTGCGCACCACCCAGCCGGCGCTCTCGAGGCGATCGAGGCGTCCGCTCAATCCGGCAGAGGTGACGAGAAGTCGCGCCGCGAGCTCCTTTGGCGAAAGCTCAAAGGGATCGCCTTCTCTTCTCAGGTTGGCGAGAGTGTCAAAATCCCCGGGATTTCTGATGCCGTATTGGGCGAGCAATGAGGAAACGCGTTCCTCGATCAAGGAGGCCGCCCGCCGTATCCGACTGATCACAGCCGCGGGCTCGAGGTCTAGACCGGGGCGCTCGGTTTCCCAGGCCTGAATTGACGAATCCACGTAGTCCTTGCGCATATTCGGAGCCTACTAGGTCGCCGAGTACTTGCTAGCTTCCGAATGATCGCGGGTTAGCGATCTGCAAAGGGGGATCGCCCGAACCTCAAAACGAAGGGGCCCCCGTCGGGGCCCCTTCACATAGCTGGCTTGCCTTCCTACAGGCAGCGACCGCAGCGCGGCCGTTGCACGCTCAGCTACAACCTGTTGTTCCGCCGCATCCGAGGCAGACGTAGCAGCTGCCGTTGCGGACGGTGATGGCTCCGCACGTGTCGCAGATAGGCGCATCGCCCATCTTGTCGGCAAGTGCAGCCTGCATTGCCTGTTGCTGCACGGCGGCTGCAGTTGCTACGGCGCCGCCGTTGGCGCCGATTCCCGGCGGGGGAGTCGTGGCGATTGCGCCGCTATTGCGATACGAGTCCTGTGAGGTTTCGATGACCGTCTCGGCGACTCCTGATCCCCCACTGACGGGGGCGACGACGTCGGCATCTGCGAACTCGGCTGCTTCGACAGCGGCGTTGACAGCCTCCTCGGCCGCGGCATCCCGCAGGTCCAATTGGATCCCCGCATCGACGGCAAGGCCCTTGGGTGGCTCCGGGAGCTCATGGCTGCGGTCCGGCGGCACCTGGGCCAATTCGTCACGCTGCAGGTACTCGACGCCGAGCGCCCGGAATACATAGTCGATGAGCGAGTTGGCCATCTTGATGTTCGGATGACCCTCGACCATGCCTCTCGGCTCGAACGTCTGGAACGTGAAGGTGTCCACATACTCCTCGAGCGGAACGCCGTACTGCAGGCCCTTGCTCACTGCAATGGCAAAGCAGGAAAGGATGCCACGCAGCGTGGCGCCTTCCTTCGCCAGGTCGATGAACAGCTCACCAAGCGTGCCGTCCTCATACTCACCGGTGCGGACGAACACCTTGTGGCCGCCAACCCTGGCTTCCTGGGTGTAGCCACGACGCCTGCCGGGAAGCAGGAAGCGGGGCCGCTTCATGTCTTCATAGGCCTCCGTCGGCGATACGCCCGGCTTGATGGTCTCGTGCCACGGCACCCGACCATGCGAAACCAGTTCGATCTCTTCGACGAGAGCGTCTTCGAGCTCGGCGGGCTCGTCATCTGCGTAACCATCGTCGGACTGAGACGACAGCGGCTGCGAAGCCTTCGAGCCGTCCCTATAGATGGCTACGGCCTTGAGACCGAGCTCCCACGAAGTCTTGTACGACTCGGCGATGTCCTCGCGAGTCACCTCGTTGGGCATGTTGATCGTCTTGGAAATGGCGCCGGAGATAAAGGGCTGGGCCGCCGCCATCATCTTGATGTGCCCACCGTGGTGGATAAACCGCTTCCCGAAACGGCCGTTGCGGTTGGCCGTATCGAACACAGGCAGGTGCTCGTCACGCAGATGTGGAGCACCCTCGATGGTTTGACGACCGCAGATGTAGTCGTTTGCTTCCTGAATCTCGGTATCGCTGAACCCGAGCGCCTTGAGCATCGAGAACTCCGGCGACTCATACTGCTCCGGGGTGAAGCCGAGGCGTTCCATGACCTCGGTACCGAGCGTCCACTGGTTGAACGCAAACCCGATCTCGAACACGCCGGGCAAGATCTCTTCGATCTTGTCGAGATCGTCGGCGGTGAATCCCTTGGCGATGAGCGTCGCCATGTTGATATGGGGCGACCGGGCCAGCGAGTTGGTGCCGACCACGTGCTCGATGATTCGCTGGATCGTGTTGTCCGAGTAGCCAAGACGCTTCAGCGCCGGAGCAATCGACTGGTTGGCGATCTTGAAGTAGCCGCCACCGGCCAGCTTCTTGAACTTGACCAGAGCGAAGTCGGGCTCGACACCAGTCGTGTCACAGTCCATCAGCAGCCCAATGGTCCCGGTCGGTGCCAGTACCGAAACCTGAGCGTTGCGGAATCCATGCTGCTCGCCCCAGGTGAGCGCAGTGTCCCATGCGGTGCGCGCGGCCTCGAGCATGTCGAGCGGCGTGAGACCACTGTTGATACCCATGACGTAGTGGCTGACGCCTTCGAAGTCGCCCCGGTCCTTGTTGTAGGCCGCCCGGCGATGGTTGCGGATGACCCGGAGCATGGAGTCACGGTTCATCTCGTACTTCGGGAACGGCCCGAGCACCCCGGCCATCTCGGCCGACGTTGCGTACGAGTAGCCGGTCAGGATTGCGGTCAAGGCACCGGCGATGGCGCGACCGTGGTCTGAGTCGTAGGGGATGCCCATGCGCATCAACAGCGAGCCGAGGTTGGCGTAGCCGAGACCGAGGGTGCGGTAGTCGTAGCTGCCGATGGCGATTTCCTTGGAGGGGAACTGGGCCATCGTCACCGAGATCTCCAGCACGATCGTCCAAAGACGGATCGCGTGGTGATAGCCGTCGAGATCGAACGATCCTATGTGGTCGTCGTAGAACTTGCCCAGGTTGAGGCTGGCCAGATTGCAGGCGGTGTTGTCGAGGAACATGTATTCCGAGCACGGGTTGGAGGCCCTGATCTCACCCTCGGCGGGGGAGGTGTGCCACTCATTGATCGTCCCGTGGAACTGCAGGCCGGGGTCGGCGGATTGCCAGGCGGCGTCGGCGATCTGACTCCACAGATCGCGAGCTTTGACCGTCTTCATGACCGAGCGGTCGGTGCGGGACACAAGGTCCCATTCCCCGTCGTGCATTACCGCGTTGAGGAAAGCGTTGGACAGCCGCACCGAGTTGTTGGAGTTCTGTCCGGCGACCGTTGCATAGGCTTCGCCGTTGAAGTCCGCTGAGTAGCCGCCGGCGACCAGCGCCCGGACCTTACGCTCCTCCTCGGCCTTCCAATGGATGAAGGATTCGACATCCGGGTGGTCGATGTCGACGATGACCATTTTGGCGGCCCGCCGGGTAGTGCCACCGGACTTGATGGCGCCTGCGGCCCGGTCGCCGACCTTGAGGAAGGACATGAGGCCGGACGACTTGCCGCCCCCGGAGAGGGGCTCTCCTTCGGCGCGGATATTGGAGAAGTTGGCGCCGGAGCCGGCACCCATCTTGAAGAGGCGGGCTTCCCGGACCCAAAGATCCATGATGCCGCCCTCGTTGACGAGATCATCGTCGACCGAGTTGATGAAACATGCGTGCGGGGCGGGGCGGCTGTATGCGTCGCGCGACGGTACGACCTCCTCCGTCTCGGGATCGACATACCAGAAGCCCTGTTCGGTTCCGGTGATGCCGTACTCGTGGTGGAGACCTGTGTTGAACCATTGTGGAGAGTTCGGGGCGGCCATCTGATGCAGAAGCATGTAGGCCATCTCGTCTTCGAACGTCTGCGCATCCGTCTCAGAGGCGAAGTAGCCGTTCTCTTCACCCCACCAACGCCAGGTGGAGGCAAGACGCTTGATGACTTGACGCGCCGAGCGCTCGGGTCCAGTGACCGGGTTGCCGTCGTCGTCGAGAATGGCGTTGCCGGCACTGTCGTACTGGGGGACACCGGCTTTGCGGAAGTACTTCGAGACCATGATGTCGGCCGCGACCTGCGACCACTGCGCCGGAATCTCGGCGCCGAGCATCTCAAAGACAACCGATCCGTCGGGGTTGGTGATCCTGGAGTCCCTACTACTCCACTCCACCGATGCGAAAACATCCTGGCCCGCCGTTGTGAACCGACGCTCGATGGTCAATCCCTGGCCCATACTGTCACCCTTCCCGCACGTCCCCTAGACGTGAACTTATCCACAGATATATCAACACCCCCAACATATTGTGTCCCGCTCCTCTCGATGGACCCAATATGTAGCGCAGGGGAGTCTGATACTACTTACACCGGTGTAACTACGCAAGAGTCATTTATGACGCGTAGCCATCGCCAATGCAATGGGGAAGAAGACCTATTTCTAATGGCCTATCCGAGGCATGAGCAAGCTCAAAGACTGCAATTCTTTCGCGAAAGAGCCCCGGTTTTCGCGTTGGCGCCGACATTCCCGGGTTCGTTGGGAATCTATTGCTGTTCGCTGCAGGTTTTTTCGACCAATTGCGAGACCCCTCGATAGGGTTGATGGGTAGCTACCCGAGGAGGGGCGAATGGAATCGCGGAAGGACCAACGCTCACCACGCTCACTCATCATGGCGCTCATCGTGTTTGCGCTCATCGCGGCGACTCCGCTGGCAGTCTCGGCCGCTGCCTCGTTCACCGACGTGCCCGATACGCACACGTTCAGTGCCGATATTCAGTGGCTGGCAGACGCCGGCGTGACCAAGGGATGCAATCCACCGACCAACGATCGGTTCTGTCCCGAGGCCAATGTGAACCGTGGCCAGATGGCTGCATTCATGCATCGACTGGCCACAAGCCAGGAGGTCGACGCAGGGACGGTACAGGGACTCGATCCCGAGGATCTGAGACCGTTCGTGTACACGACCCGTGTTGAAGGGCCCAACGAAATCACCGGAGTCACTACGTTCGAGCCGGTCGCAAGTGTCGACCTACCTGCCGGCAAGTACCTCGTACAGGCCAAGGCATTCTTCTGGAGCAATGACGCTTCAGATTGGTGGGCGGACTGCAAGCTCATCACCGAAAACGTGGCCGATGACGTCTGGCTTGATGTAGCCGCGGAGGCCGACAACAACCAGGCGGCGGCATCATTCATCGCGGTGGACGAACTTACCGCGGCAACGACAGTCACTTTGAGTTGCCGAGACGGCGGCGGTTCGATCCTCGTGCATGAGGCTGTGATTGCCGCAACAGTGCTGAGCGACTTCAGCGGCGACATCTAGGCCGCTGCCTCCCAACGGCGCGGTGGTTGGGCGAGTGCCTGACCTATGTACTAGCGGAGGCCGGCGAACAGATCATCCTCGACGTCGTTGCAGGCAACAGACGAGGCAATCCTGGCGAAGGCCTCTAGACCCAGCACCGCTTCCTCCACCGAATCGGGAACATTGAGGAGGAACCAGTCTTCGGGGATTTGGGAGCGGTGCGCCTTCCACGCAGCCTCCTTCTGCTTCCACCGGTCACGAACGTCAATCCATGCCGTCACCTGGTCATCGGGGAACCCCGCGGCGGCCATTCGCTCGTGTGTTGATTTGTCGATTGTTCCCTGTTCCAGGCGAGCGTCGGCAAATGCCCGAACCCGGGAGCGCGGCCACGCCGTCCAGTACAGCTTGGCGGGAGCCCACTCGACCTCGCCGTCCTCCAATGGATATCGTCCGAGGTCGCGAGCGGCGTAGAACGCAGCCAGGCCAACCCGGTGTACCTGGATGTGATCCGGGTGCCCGTAACCGCCAAACGGGTCGTAGATCGTCATAACCTCCGGCTGATACTTGCGGATCAGCCGGACCATCTTCCCGACCGCCTCATCGAAGTCGGCCGACCAGAAGCAGTCCGGGTGTTTGTTGGATGGCTCGCCCATCATCCCCGAGTCCCGGTAGCCGAGGAACTCGTGCTGTTCGACGCCCAGGATTCCGAGCGCCGCGGCGATCTCCGTGGCTCGCACCTCGGGGAGTCGTTCCTTGATCTCGGCGGCGTTCTCGTAGTTGTGGACCTCGCCCTCGCCGCCATCGGTCGCCGTGATGACAACCACCTGCTCGCCTGCGTCGGCGTACTTGGCGAGCGTCCCCCCGGTCGAGGTGACCTCGTCGTCGGGATGGGCGTGAAAGGCGAGTAGTCCAGGCATGACGATGGAGGTTAATGGCTTCCGGAAGCCTCACCTAGCGACCACCCGCTCGGCCCACAGTGACTCGCAGCCCGCAGAGCTTTCAGCAGCTCGTAGTCGCCCGACGCAACGCGCATGCAGCCGCCATCCCCCAGGGATTTCTGGGGGCCCATCCCCCTTACGTCTGGGCTGCCGAAGGAGGACGATTGATAGGAAAGGAGGAAACCATGTTCGATCTCAACCAACAGCTCGAAACGTGGCTGGCTGAGGGGATCATCTCGCCGGAGCAGGCCGAGCAAATGCTGCGCTCGGCGACTGGTTCGCCTCAATCCCCGACGGAGCCGGAAGAGGAGCGGCGAATCCCGATCGTGACCGAGATTCTCGGCTACGTCGGTGCAGCGCTGGCCATCTGGGCTGTGCTCTTCTTGGTGTCCGAGTACTGGGGCAACCTGACCGACTGGGCTCAGGCGAGTCTGTTCGGGGCGTTAGCTCTAGTTTTCTTTGCAGCCGGGAGGACACTCCTTGATGCTGCAGAGCCGGCGCTGACCCGGCTGTCCGGTGTGCTGTGGGCCGGCAGCGTCTTCGCCCTTGGAGGTGCGCTCTATGTCGTCTTCGACCCGATTCTCGGCTACAGCGTCGATACCACGTGGACGCTCATCGGCGCTGGCCTGTCAGTCGTCGGCGGTTTCATGCTGCGGCGCCAGATGTCGGTCGCGCAGCATGCGGTCTTCTTTGCTGCCGTGATGACAGCTTTCGTGTCGGTGGTGCACCTGGGTGCCGAGCCCGAGATGTTTGTTTACGGATTCGTTGTCTGGGGCATTGGCCTCACCTGGATACTCGTCAGCAGATCGGGAGTGCTGCAACCGCTCGGAACCGGGATGGTTCTTGGTGCCATGGCGATGCTGACTGGATCGCAGATCGCAGTTGGCGAAGGCGATATCGTCTCGTTCGGTCTTGTCTTGGGGCTGGCGACTGCTGCTCTGTTCGCTACGGCCGGGATTGTGATGCGGGAGAAGCTGGCCATCATCCTGGGTGGCATCGGCATCTTCTGGTTCGTCCCGCAAGCGATGTTCCACTTCTTTGGAGAGACGTTCGGTGGCATGTTCGGCTTGTTCGTCACGGGTGTCGCGATCGTCGCGTTGGCCATCTGGTTCAGTCGGCATAAGGAGGCGTTGTGAACCGCCAATCAGGCACGTGGCTTGGAGCTGCCGCGGGGGTTGCGGTAGTCGTTGCTGTGGTCGTTCTGATATTCGGCTACAACGCCCCGCCCGAATTCCCCAGCCTCTATGAAACGGGAGTTCCCACCGTCGCAGGCACCGTGGCCCATCTGGAGTATGGGCCCGAAGACTGTGTGTGGATCCTCGACGTCGCCACCGGCCAGTCTGAGGAACTGTTCTGTGATAGCTGGGCATGGCCGGAGTCCTGGGATGAGGACGGCAACCTACGTGTTCACGCCGGCAACGGTCATGAGCAGATCTGGGTGGTCGACCCGGAGACGGGAGTCGTTCTGGGTTCAGATGACATTTGGGATGGCCCACCCCCGGAGGACGAGGAAGGCCCTCCACTCGAGGAAGGGCGTTTGCTTCGGTCTCGCTCCAGCGAAGGTCGGGTCACGTTGAATTACGGTTCAGGGTCGGGTGAAGTCACCCTCATCGATGTTGAAGCTCCTCGCAACTACAGATTCCACACGTATGGAATCACGGCCGATGCGGCCCATGCCTGGGTATGTGACTCGGAGGATCGCCTTCTCGTAGTCGCCCTGGACGGAAGCGGCGGCCCGTGGGTGGTCGCGGATGGCATTTCCGATCCAGTATGGAAATGAGGCAATTGCACGGCGCAGCTGTGACGCTTGTCGGGGCTGCGCCGCTCGCCACGTGGCTCCTGATAGGGCAGCTTCGGGAGGGCAACGGCGTCGACTTCATCTTTCGAATGCCCGAGATGAATCGAACCCTCGAGGTCTCCGCCGGTCTTGGTGCGTTGAGTCTCGCGGCAGGCGTAGGAAGCTGGTTGTCGCAGCACGGTCGTGACTGGCTGAGCGACGAGGGTTGGTGGCGGGTGTATGGCCGCCTGCTCGCCGCCGGGCTGATGGTTGCGGTCGGGGCCCGCATCGTGACTGCGGCGTCAATGGGCGCCAACATCGGTGGTGGATTCGCCTTGATGTTCGGTCCTCTCCCGGTGTTCTATCTGTTGTTGCGAGCTCGCGACGAAGCGGTCCTCCTCACCTCACCGAGCTCTCCTCCCGGTTGGCGGCCCCCCGCCGTTGAATGGCTTCTCGCCGGCGGTAGCGGGGTTGCATTGACGACGGTCGCTCTCATGTGCGCAGGTTTTCTGGCGATTGTGCTCATACCTACCCCTGCCCTGGCGGTCATCGGCGCGGTGGCCATGCTTGTCTGGTTGGTTGGCCGAAACCGGTAGTCCCCGATGGCCGGGAGTGGCGGCAGCCCGCAAGCCGTTCTCGATCTACCGCCCGGCGCACCGAGGGGAAGGCGAATAGGTGGGGGGTTTCTCAGCTGCGCGCCGGGGCGGGGGAGAGCAGACGCCCGAGCGTCGTTTCCCAGGCGAACCTGGCCAACAGCACAAACTGGTTGCCGAAGATGACGAGACCACTGATGACCGCGACGGCGATGGACATGGGCAGGGGCACCCAGCCGCCGTAGTAGCCGGTCACTGCTGTGGTCACCAGCCAAGTCGTGGTGAGCACGAAACCCACCGAATACACGAGACCGGAGAACACCAGCAGCGGTGAGGACCGCTCGAGGTCGTTCGCAATGAGGCCGGGGACGAAGAGTGGGGTGAGGGCGACGGTCGCCATCGACTCATACGCCGCAATGCTCACGTCGAACACCGCCGTCGATGTCCACACTCCGGCCCAGGAGATGATGCTGGCGCTGACCATCATCAGTGCAAACTTGCGCCGGCCGAAGACGATCATCGTGCGCATAAACACCCGGGTGACCAGCATCCAGGCGGCGAGCCCGATCACTCCGAGGAAGATCAGATTGAGTGGGCTTGTGGTCAGCATCGCCAGATAGGCCGCGCCGACATACCCGGCCGAGCGGAAGCCGTAGTTGTATTGGAGTGCCCACGCGGCCGCCGCCGACAGGATCACGGTCATCGGGATCCACTCCGGTGGGAACGCCAAGACGCCGAAGCCGGCGAGAGTTCCATCGGCAGCCGCATCTGGGAAGAACATGATCGCCAGAGTCATCGGCACCGCAACGAGCGCTGCGGACATGCCGACTGCCTTCATCGTCGGCTTGATGCCTTGGCGGCCGAAGTCATGAGCGATCAACGCCGGGACCAGATAGCCGACGCCGACCAGCAGCGGAATACTCGACTCCCACAGGTACGGAGTCGACGGGCTGAGCTTGAGCAGCACGACCTGGACCGATGCGGAGATGATCATGATCGTCGAGAACTTGTTGCGTCCATCGAGCAGCAATCTCTTGCGCAGTACGTGGTTGACCATCCAGTACGAGAACAAGGCGTTGAGCAGTGTGATCAGGAGGATGAGCGGCTGAAGCACAAACACCGCGACGTACCCCGGGACAACGATGCTGCCGGAGGTGATGTGGAATCGCTCGTAGATGATGACCGAGGCCAGCACACCAACGATGAAGGCAAAGCGCACGGTGTTGATGTCGAATAGGTAATCGTGCATAGCCGCCCCCTATGCGACCGCGACCAGGTGCCTCTTGCCCCTCCGCTTGTCGCGTTCGGCGACCCTCTCGAAGTAGTCGAGCATCATCTCGGCTTGATGAGTGTGGATGTTGACGAAGCCCACGAGCAGCACATCGTCGGTCGGCATCTTGGTAACGGCCTCTTCGATGATGTCGTGAATAGTCGGGTTCCGCTGCTCACCGAGATTGATCAGGTGCTCCCGTGGATACCCGTTGCGGAGCACCACGTTGGTCACCAGATCTTCATATGCCCCGAAAGTCACCAGTCGATCGAAGGACAGATCGTTGACCGCGATGTCGGCAAATTGGATGGCTCTGCGCTGCCGATCCGAACGGTTGTTGAGGATGCCAACGCTCGTGGTGTTGTCACCCATGTACGGACGAAGTTTCTCTGCTGCAGCCACCATCGACTCACGATCATTGACGGCAAAGAGGTTCGCCCAGGTGAGGTTCTTCCCGCCGATCTGATAGCGCTCGATCCGGAGGACACCCGGGTCGGCAGGAGCCTTGACCATTCCGGCCATGGCGACGTGGCGGGGGATGTTGAGGAGCTCTGCGACCGCGAGGACGATTGCGATGTTCTCTTCGAATGAGATGAAGTCGAAGGCAGCCACCTCTTCGGCGGTCACCTTGGATGGATCGGCGACGATCAGGCTCGTTCCCTTGCGCCTGGCTTCGTGAAACATGATGTCGAGGATCTCGGGATTTTGCTCGGCGGTGACGAGAATGCCGTTCTTGGGGCAGCTCGACATCAGCGAGCGGGCGATCTCCGGGAGGGTCTCGCCCATTACGTCCTGGTGATCCTCCCGTACGTTGGTGATGACACCGATGGTCGATCGGATGATGCGTTCCTCGCTGACCCGCTGGTACCGAGGGTTGATGGCCATGCACTCCATGACGACGGCGTCAACAAAGGGTGTTACCCAGTCCCTGACCACCTGGATCTGCTCGAGGATGGTCGGGGAGCCGTTGCGGTGGATCGGGTGATCTTTGCCGTCGGGAGCGATCACGGCAGCGAAACTGCCCGTCGACTTGCCAACGGTGACGAGATCCGCCTCGCGCAGCATCCCGGCGATGAGCCGGGTCACGGTGGACTTGCCGCGGATCCCGTTTACGTGAATGCGATGCGGAACCATGGTGAGACGCTTCGAGTGGCCCCGGGATTCCCCAAACCAACGCAGCATCATCGCAAGCGCGGCTGTGACCGCGATTGCAAAGAAAACGAGTTGTGACCCCATCCTTGGAACCTCCTCCCGGTGTATCGGCCGGGAGGAGGCCCCGACTTTATGGGTCTTTCAACTCATTGTGCAGTATCTAGCGATGATTACCTGTATCAGGTAGCCGTACTGCTCCGTGACATCATCATCACAATCAATGCGGCGAGGAACGCAAGCACAATCGGCACGATCACCGTCGTCAGGGTATCGAGCGGCCGTACCTTCCACATCATCAGCGCCAGTGACAGGAAAAGCCCGAAGATCAGTGCCGCAAACGCCGCGGACACAGGGTGCTTGCGCACGACGGAGCTGACCAGCCAATAGGCGGTCCCGATCAACCCGACCAGCACTACCCAGCCAACGACATTGCCCAGCGGGTTGCCCTCGAGCTTGATCATGGCGAAGCCGGAGCAACTGCCGCCGTCGGCGCTATGGGATGCCGACACCTTCCAGACCCCGGGGATCCAGATGGGGAGCTTGTCGCGGAAGTCGTCCAGTTCATAGGTCTGGTCTTCGACGCCACGGTCGTCTTGCTCGTTGGAGCCACCCCACGGTTTATCGAGGGTGATGTTGAACGGCCCCACTTGAACTTTGGCGACACCCGAATGGTTCGTGTTCACGAAGTCGACTGATCCCGAATACTTGACCCGTACGCCCTTCTCATCTGGGATCGGAATTGCGTTGCCGGGGGTGTCGTTTGCCGGCGTGTACGTTGCTCCCTTGATGGTGGCGCTTCCGGTGCAATCGCCATCAACGCTGGCTGTTGCGATGTTTGGGACAAGAGCAACAACGAGCACCGCGAGTAGTGCGGTGATTAAGAGTCTCCGAGCCATCAACCCCTCCAAGTTATAGATCGTGGGTCCGACCCTACCCATCAGGGGGCGTGCTGGCAGTGGATTCTTGGGAGCGTTGACTCAGGATGGACCGGACCTCATTGATGTCGTCAGGCGACGTTTGTGCGGCCCGGTAGTAGCAATAACCCGTCGGCAGGAAGAAGATCTGGAAGACAGTGAGCCCAACCGCCCAGTTCATCGGCGGTGGCAGTGCCGTCTCGAATGCGCCGGCTACGGCACCGGTGACACCAGTGCCGGCGGATCGGCCGACACCGTTGGCGAAGTTGGCGGCGCCGAAGATCGTGCCCCGATGCTCAGGTAGATTCACGTCGGAGATGAGGGCAAACCAGTTTGGTGAATCTGCGCCGGTGAGAGCGACGGCGCAAACCGAGGCCAGGAACGTGCTCGCCACCCACGGGTTTGATACCGCCTCTCGCAACACCTCTCCGATGAGCGTGCCCGTTCCGGCGCCGTTGGTTATGTCGAGGTTGTGCAACGGGATGTAGAAGAACAGCAAGAAGAACGGGATGGCTCCGAGGATCCCGATCGTGGAGATGATGGCCCTGCCGCGGAGCGTCTTGCGTTGGAGCCGGTCGCCGATGTGGCCGGCGAGTATCGAGAAGACTCCGCCGATCTGGAAGATCGCAGCGAGGATTCCCCCGACCTTCGTCGCGGTTGACGAGTCATAGCCGGCGGCCAGGACTTTCTCCTGGTAGAGAAGGGGAACCCAGATCAGAGACCCGTATGCGACTTGAGCGCTCAGACCCTGGAGAATCAGCCAGCGGTTGGTGCGCCGCTCCCAAAGCTGGGGAATCTGCTGGGCGTCGATCCGGTATTCGTATTCGGCTCCGGACGCGTGTAACGCAGCAAGGTCGGGCTCGCGAAGCCCACGTGGCGGACTGTACGTCAGCAGATACAGCGCCGATGCCGCGGCCCCAAGCGCAGCAATTACCAGCAGCGCTCGCGAGAAGTCGTCGGCTCCGAGTTGGCTGGCGAGCAGGCCACCCAGGATGCCGCCGATGCCCTGAGACAGCCCCCAGAAGCTCATCGCCAGTCCGCGGCGTCGTGGGGACACGAAGTCGCTGATGACGGAGAAGCCGACCGAAGCAATCACGCCGAGGCCAACTGCAGTGACGAGCTGCCACAAGAAGAGCTGCCAGTAGACCGACGCAGTGGAAGAGAGTCCCGCCCCAACCACCCAGATCACGGTACCCCAAAACAGCAGCTTCTTGCGGTCCGATCTATCTCCCCAGTAGCCCCACCCAACCGCGCTGAGCGCGGTGATCAAGATGACGGTTGCGTTCATGAACCCGACCGCGGCCTTGGAGGTGTTGAGTGCCTCAGTGACTGGCAACACCATCGAGGGGATTGTGAAGAGGGCCGCATTGTCGAGAGACGCCAGTGTCACGAAGACAACGATGGTGAAGATGACATGGGCGCGTCCGCCCCACCAGTTCGGTCTAGCTCGTTCCCGCATTCGCCGCATTCTGGCAGAGGAACGTCTTCGATACCCCGACGCGGCGTGGGCAAAGAGCGGGGAGCTAGCCGCGGGTTGGGGAGCCCCCCTACCCCCGCCTGCGGCGGCGGTACCTTCCCCCCAGCCTTCGGCCGGGGGGACTGACAAGACTTCACCCCCC
>SWCD01010682.1_pt1 | contig 17727 bp, 13 predicted proteins | sample 4693011 | NCBI WGS metagenome assembly SWCD01 (sample SAMN10267278, study PRJNA491770) | bioreactor metagenome | isolation source: DHS bioreactor inoculated with marine | place: Japan: Omine Ridge, Nankai Trough | reverse complement strand
GCGGTGCATTAGGCGCGACTGCCCTTTATTTCATATTTGGTAATGCGGACAATGGTTTGGGTGCAACGGTTTTGGCTGAAGGCGTTGGCCCCCTACAAGGATTTGTCTTAGAAATGATCTTAACCTTTTTCTTAGCTAATGCTGTTTTGCAGGGTGCCATCAAAGGAAATGCAGGGAAGTTTGCTGGTTTTGCAATTGGTATGACTTATACCGTGGCAATTCTAATGGGTGGATCCATCACAGGTGCCTCTTTAAATCCTGCTCGAACTTTTGGACCTGCCTTATTTACCGGCACAATGAATCAGTTTTGGATTTATCTGATCGGTGCTGGTGCGGGCGCTACTTTAGCATCCTTGTTCTACAAATATACTGAACAAGAATAAGTAATCAATTTTGTAAATAGCGACCCTCGATCAATACTTTTGATCGAGGGTTCTTTTTATTAAGGGGCTCGAGATAGACCCTCTTACTCAATATATAATCAATTTCCTTGATCAGAAAATTTTCAAATGAATTAATTTTTTACGGTGAAATTAAAAAATAAGCGTCAGTGAGAAATCTCGCTGACGCTTATAAATTTGGTTACTTTCTATGAACAATATGGGTCGATCAGGAAAGATCGAAGCGGTCAAGGTTCATTACCTTGTTCCATGCCGCTATAAAATCTAGCAAGAATTTCTCTTGGGAGTCTTCAAAAGCGTAGACTTCTGCCAAAGCTCGGAGTTGGGAATTCGAACCAAAGACCAGATCCACACGGGTGCCGGTCCACTTGGTGTCATTTGTTGACCGATCACGACCTTCAAATACGTTTTCATCATCCGAAGATACTTTCCAAACTGTGCTCATATCGAGCAGATTTACGAAAAAGTCATTACTAAGTGTATCTTTCTGCTCGGTAAGGACCCCGTGTTCTGACTGTCCATAATTGATATTCAAGACACGTAAACCACCAATAAGAACTGTCATTTCTGGAGCGGTGAGCGTTAGAAGTTGGGCTCGATCAACCAGCAATTCTTCAGCTGATACGGAAAAGTCAGTTTTGAGGTAGTTTCGGAATCCATCTGCAAAGGGTTCGAGTAATGCAAATGAATGAGTGTCAGTTTGTTCTTGCGATGCATCAGTTCGCCCGGGTGTAAAAGGCACGTCCACAACATGACCAGCGTTCTTCGCAGCTTGCTCAATACCTGCACATCCTGCCAAGACAATCAAGTCTGCAAGGGAAAGCATTTTCCCATTTGATTGATTGTTGTTGAATTCATCTTGAATTTTTTCTAAGCCTTTCAACACTTTCTTCAGTTGGGCAGGTTGGTTGACTTCCCAATCCACTTGTGGAGAAAGTTGGATGCGCGCGCCATTTGCGCCACCACGCTTATCAGAACCACGGAAGGTAGACGCTGACGCCCATGCTGTTGATACAACTTGGGAGACAGAAAGGCCTGAGTCAAGAATCTTTTTCTTCAGGTTTGTTATATCTTGTGCGTCAATCAGCTCATGTTTGACTATGGGTAACGGGTCTTGCCAGATCAGCTCCTCCGCCGGGGTTTCTTTTCCAAGATAGAGTGAGCGGGGACCCATATCTCTGTGTGTCAGTTTAAACCAGGCAAGGGCAAAGGCATTAGCAAATGCTTCAGGATTATCAAGGTAATTTTTTGAAATTTTTTCATAGACAGGATCAAATTTTAGAGATAGATCGGCAGTGGTCATCATCGGAGGATGTTTCTTGTCTGGATCATGTGCATCGACTACCATATCCTCATCATCCACATCCTTCGCAAGCCATATATAAGCTCCGGCGGGGCTTTTTACTAGTTCCCACTCATATTTGAATAATACTTTCAGGTAGCCCATATCCCATTTTGTTGGGTTTGGTTTCCAGGCTCCCTCAATACCGCTGCTAATCGTATCCCCCGCTATTCCACTTTTAAAGGAACTCTTCCAACCGAGACCCTGCTCCGCAATGTCTGCAGCCTCAGGTTCAGGACCTACCAGGCCAGCATCTCCTGCCCCATGAGCTTTTCCAAAAGTATGTCCACCTGCAATCAAGGCAACAGTTTCTTCATCATTCATGCCCATGCGAGCAAATGTATCTCGAACATCATGCCCAGATGCTGCAGGAATAGGTTCGCCATTTGGCCCTTCGGGATTTACATATATCAGACCCATCTGCACTGCTGCTAGTGGGTTCTCAAGATCGCGTTCACCGGAATACCGCTTGTCCCCTAACCATTCATTCTCGATTCCCCAGTTTATATCTTCTTCGGGTTCCCAAATATCCTCTCGCCCGCCACCAAAGCCAAAAGTCTTAAATCCCATCGACTCAAGCGCGCAATTTCCTGCAAGTATCATTAAGTCTGCCCAGGATATTTTATTGCCGTATTTTTGTTTGATAGGCCAGAGCAACCGACGAGCTTTATCAAGATTTACATTGTCGGGCCAACTGTTGAGTGGTGCAAAGCGTTGATTGCCTGTACCGCCCCCACCACGACCATCCCCCATGCGGTATGTTCCTGCGCTATGCCAAGCCATCCTGATAAAGAGTCCGCCGTAATGACCATAATCAGCCGGCCACCATTCCTGGGAATCGGTCATCAATACGACGAGATCATTCTTCAAGGCATCAAAATCGAGCTTCTTGAATTCCTCAGCATAGTTAAAATCCTTTCCCATCGGACTGCTCTTTAGAGAATGTTGGTGAAGTAATTTTAAATTCAACTGGTTCGGCCACCAATCTCGGTTGGAGGTACCCCCTCCAGAAATAGGTTTATGTACCGGACATTTGCTTTCTTCGCTCATTAGATTTCTCCTTTTTTTTAGTTCAACTATTATTAAATTGGTTGAATATGTATAAATTAATTATTCTACTTTTCTTTAAAGGGGCCAAAGGATGTAACCAGAAATTATATATTAATTGATAATAATTCCAATAGGTTGTATTGTTTCACCTAGTATACTATTTAATAATTAAAATGGTTTTGTAAAAATTATAAACTATACTATAATTTCTAAAATTCCATAAATTTATCAGCCACCAGGACAATAAACATGGACAAAAAACTAAATATTCTAAGTATCGGTGCAGGGGCGATTGGCACATATTTTGGGGGAAGTCTGGCCTTAAAAGGGCATCAGGTCGTCTTTCTTGAACGCTCGAACGTGGCAAAAGAATTGAAAAAGGGAAGTCTTAAATTAAATTTGAATGGGAAAGAATTTGAGATCAACGCTCCTAATGTAGTGGACAGCTTAGAAAAAGCCATGGAAAATGGACCCTATGACTTTGCCCTATTCGCCTTAAAATCTTTTGACACCGCATCTGCTCTGGAAGGATTTGCAGCTTATTCCGATCAACTTCCCCCCTTTCTATGTCTGTCGAATGGGGTTGAAAATGAGCAAGCGATTGCAAAAGCATTAGGGTCAAACAAAGTGATTTATGGCACAGTGACCACATCTGTGGGAAGGCGTGGAAATGGGGACATCATCGTCGAAAAATTACGCGGTGTCGGAATTGCGAAAGGGCACCTCCTTTCAGAACGAATAGCAAAAGCAATGGACGAGGCTGGGCTGCAGGCCCTTCTTTATGATGATCCTGATTCAATGAAATGGTCTAAGATGTTGACAAACTTAATCGCCAACGCTAGTTCAGCCATTTTAGATATGAGCCCAGCAGAAATATTTTCCCATCCTGGTTTGTTTTATCTTGAAGTAAAACAGCTTCGAGAAATGCTCACTGTGATGAAGAAATTGGGATTAAAAGTTGTGGATGTGCCCAAAACCCCGGTAAAGGCATTAGCGCTGGGTTTGAAATTTCTCCCGCTCAGTATATTGCGTCCGCTACTTGCAAAGGCCGTTGGGGGTGGGCGTGGAGATAAGATGCCCTCCTTTCATATAGATCTGCACGGCGGTCGAGGAAAAAGCGAGGTTAGTTATTTGAATGGAGCAGTGGTTAGAAATGGGGAAATGATGGGCGTACCTACCCCTGCTAATTTACTCTTGGAGCAAAAATTGATTGCCCTCACCCTTGGGCATGAAAAGATCGAAACTTATCGCCATCAACCAGAAAAATTATTATCTGATCTATAGGATTATTTCTATAATCTTAAAGGTTACCTAAATAATAGGTAGCCTTTTTTGTTTAATATATTTATTCGCAAGTCTGATGAAAATTGGTTTTTTTGATTAACTTCCCATTTTAAAGAATTTGACATAAAATAAACTCTCTTTCCATGAAACTTATTAATTTTTAACCCGTATAACTTAATATCATGACTTATTTAAATTCCAATTTCCCCCAAAAACGAATAAACCGGCATGCCCCAAAAGCAAGCTTCGGAGACATTCAACTTCCCAATACGCGCCTTCATTATGTAACTTGCGGGGAAGGGGAACCATTGATCATTGTTCCAGCAACCGTCTCTTTAATCGAACAGTGGCTACCCTTGGCCCAATTTATGGGACAACGATACAAATCTTACTTTTTTGAGATGCCCGGACATGGAAAATCTACTCCCTATCCCTTCAAATTCAACAGTGAATACGTTCCACAAACTGTGGAGCATTTTGCGGATGCGCTCGGCATTGAAAATTTCACTTTGATGGGTTTCTCCTTTGGCGGGCTATTGGCTATGCGCACACTTGAACATTTAGAGCATCGAATTAATAAGGTAATCTTACTTTCTCCGTTGCTCAGCCAAGAAACCTTGAAATACAAAAATCCCAAAAGGTGGATCATTAAAACAGGAATGAATGTATTAAAAAAGCCAAAGGCTCAACAGACAGCCTATCAAATCATGCATTCTGAATTTTTTGAAAAACCCCTGATGAATATGGTCAGTAAAATAACCAATGTCGATCAAAACATATTGATAAGCAAAAATGCATTGAAAATTCCTATTTCAACTTTGGATGTTTTTGCCCATACCGTTGGGGAGATCTTTGAGATGGAGTATCAAAACGGAAAACCGCCCTCAGAAACTCCATGCTTTTTTGGCATGTCGATTTACGATGATATGATCGATTATCAGATGACTAAAGAGATCGTAAAAAAACATTTCAAGAATTTGACCATGCAAAAGTTTTACCATCCCTATCATCAACCTCCAGAACCCCCCACTTTTGAATGGCTGGTCGATGGTTTTGATGAATTTTTATCCATTATGGAATAATCTAAGAATTATTTATTCCCCACTTTGAAAAATCATTTCAGAAAATATCTCGGCTAAATCAACTTAGCCCCATCCTGAATTCTTTTCCAGGCAGCTTCAACATCCTGAATCTCACTGTCTTCTTCAGGCATCCCGCCATAGCGAATCTTCATATAGGCATTAGTGATAATATCCATTTCCGGTATCAGGGTAGATAATTTTTCTCCCGCAACAGAAATAAATTCCAATGGTGTTTGAGCTTTTTTACGGGGAATATCGAGATCAATACATAAATTTAAAAATTTCGCATAGATCCTTCGGATTTTCATCGAGGCTAATAAATTATCAAGATACCTTATTCGAATAGAATCTAAACCTTCTCGAAAAGCCTTTAGCGGATTTTTTACTGCTGTTCTCAATGCTTCTAGGAAATTTGTTTGGGTAATTTCATCTCCCTCATTGATCAAATTCTTTATTTGGTTTCCTTGGATCACTTTCCTCACCCCAAAGATAATTAAAAATACGATCGCAAGAACAGCTGCCCAAATCAACAATGTGTAAATTATATCCCCACCATAATCACTGATCGAATCCGGTGTAGCGGATGGGCCGAAGATAATTCCCTCATATAGTCTGGTTTGATCGATGATTTCCGGGGTAACCTGATCATCCCCCACCCACCATTCCACCAACAATAAAACCGGTAAAAAGATAAAACCAGCGATCGAATAAATTATTTTTACAAGGCCACCAAAAAGAGAAAGAATCCCTCGCCCAGTATCCCGTCCAAATATCAGACCTAACCCCAATGCAAAGGTGATGGTGACCCCGGCCGTGGTCGCCAAGCCACCAAGCCACTGAAAACTAAAAGGAATTCTTGCGCCCCCGCGACTGTAACCTACCAACGCCAATCTTGAGGTAGACATCGCCATCAGGGTGAAGAATGTAAAACTTGCCAATGCCATCAAAGGCAATTCTCCTCCAAATAATAGAGAAAACAACCCATAGAAAACAAGCATGAAGACACCTAATTTTAATTGCCCATACACCCCATTTTGGATGCCTTGATAGCGAGCTAAATTAAATGCGGCTCGCCAAGTTAATATCATGATCGCAATGATCACAAACGAATCAGGTAAATTTTCTCTCAGGTCTTGAAATGCAACAGGGAGATCAAGCATTTTTGATATCGGTTCGTCTGCTGCGGGGGGTAGATCAATAATCTGTAATCCGATCACAATAGAAATTAAAAGCAGGATAATTAAAATAATAAAACTGTTTCGTGGATTACGCGTGCTAAAAACCAGGGATCGAGCGACCACATAAATGAGCATTAATACGGTACCTACAGCAAGGGACAGCTTTATATAGGGCAAGGGAGCATCAAATTGATAAAACCATTGCGTCCATAATAAAAACCAGCTGAGGATCATCCCTAAAACAAAAAGGACGGTGATGATCTGCCAGACAGAGACACCCATATTTTTGAGATTGGTATCTTTCTTTTCAGAGATCATTACAAAGCCCTTTGATTGGTCGAGAATTCATTGACCGTCTTTTCCCCTTTGAAGGGTAAATGGACGGTATGAATGCCCTCAATATCAGGTGGGGGTTCTTCTGCAAATGAAAATAGAACGATCCGACGACCATGCTGGCGAATACGTAATAGCGTCTCAGTTAATTCGGGCTTTACGATCGCGGTTAATACAACTAATGTTGCCCCGTAAGGGATTTTTGGCATTTCACTCATTAAAAATCGTTCGAACGGGCCAACGATAAAGGGAGTGACTCCCGCCAGCGCAGTGAGAAGATTAGCGAGGTGACGAGGTGAACTGCCCGGGCTTATCCGCGACCCTCGGGAAGAATTGGCAATCATGCCATTGGAAACAAGCCCAATCTGATAGCCATCCTTCATCCCAATATCTAATATTGACGCGGTAGCGCTGAGGACATATTCAAACAGCTCAGGATAATACCCTTCCCAGATATTTGGAAAAGTGGAAACATTCATGCAGGCCATCAGCACTTGCGCCGATGTCGGTTGAAACACCTTTACCTTTAGTTCGCCCGTTCGTGCGGTCGCAGGCCAGTGGACCTGACGGAAGCTGTCGCGTGGGCGATAATCTCGGATCCCCATCGGGAAACTCGGGTCTTCGAAAATCTTTTTCCTTGATTTTCGATCTCCAAAAGGATCATCAGCGAGGCAAATGAACCCCTTCAAGCGGAATAAGACTTGGAAAAACAGTCAAGTATTCGATATTTTTTAAGGCTTTTTCTTTGGAGAATATGCCGAAAAGGTCTCCAGTTTCAAGCTTTGTTGGGCCGATCGGATAGGCCCCGCGTGCACGGAATTTTAATGGAAAAGTTCGTTTTACTTTTTCGAGCCATCTCAAACTATATACATTATGCAGGTTCCCCAAATGAGGCAAATGAGAAGAGATTAATCTTTCCTCATCCACAGGGCCAACTGCTCGCGGCCAAGGATCTCGAAATTTCAACCAAGAAACTGGCAGGAACTTATTGTTTTCTACCTCGATCTTTACCTGGACTTCTTCCCCTGGAAAAGCGCCGGTGTAATGAAAATCTCGTGTATATTCGATCTTATCGAATGCCTTTTTGCTCCACCAACTGGCAATCCAAAATATCATTACAAAAGCCAATATGAGCACCGTAATAATCGGCATTTTTAATAATAATGCCGAAATAAATGCGATAATGATTAAAGGGGACCAGTTTTTCAGGAACATTTATTTTTCAACGGGGACGGGCACAGAGGAAACAATATCTGACACCAAGGATTCTGATTTTCTGCCACGTAGTTGTGCTCGGGGAGAGATCATCAAGCGATGTGTGAGAACCGAGGGGGCCATTGCTTTTATGTCATCGGGGATTATAAAGTCTCTGCCCTTTATTGCGGCCCAAGCTTGGCTTGCCATATATAAGGATAAGCTTCCTCTGGGGCTGGCTCCGAGATCAATTTCTTCGTGTTCACGAGTGGCTCTGGATATTTGGACAATATAATCTCTTAAGGAATCATCCACTCGCACGGATTTCCTTTCTTCCTGCATCGTTAAAATTTCCTTGATCGTGGTGACAGGCTCCAATGTGGGTAGTGGGTCCCCTGAATGGAATCGATCTAATATACGAGATTCCTCTTCTGCGCTAGGATAGCCAATGCTGACACGGAGTAAGAAACGGTCTACTTGTGCCTCAGGGAGCGGAAAGGTTCCCTCAAGCTCAACCGGATTTTGAGTTGCGAGCACCAAATAAGGTCGCGGTAGTTCACGGGTGACACCGTCTACGGTAATTTGACGCTCCTGCATTGCTTCGAGCAGCGAAGATTGAGTTCTAGGGGTTGCTCGATTGATCTCATCAGCTAAAACCACGTTGCTCATCACAGGGCCGGGTCTAAATTCAAATTCTTGTTTCTTTTGATTGAACCAGTTTAATCCCGTTACATCGGAGGGAAGAAGGTCCGGGGTGAATTGGATTCGCTTGTACGAAGCCCCAAGAGTAATTGCCAAAGCCCTTGCCAAGGTGGTCTTTCCCAATCCAGGAACATCTTCTAATAAAACATGTCCTTCACATAAAACCGCCACAATCGTGTGGTTAATCACTTCATCTTTTCCAACGATAACTTTTTGAATATTTTCTCGAATTTTTTGAGCAACATCAATGATCATAGGTTCTCCATAACGCAAGTTCAAATGTAATTTATTACTAATTTGAACAAAATAATTTTCTAATCGTCCAAATATTATAAACTGCAATATAAATTTTTGTTTTTCCTTTTTTCATTCGAGGGAAATTTATCAATTTGGTAAAATAAGCTATTGTTTTTTCCATTTCTCAATTTATTAAAAAGAAGCAATTTGTGGAGGCATTTTTATGACCGAGCAATTTGAATTTGGGGGCAAGATCGTTTGGCAACCCTCAGATGAACACATAAAAAATGCCCGTCTCACCGAATTTATGCAGTTAAATGAGATAGCTACTTATCAAGAACTGATGGAACGATCCACTTCAGATATTGCTTGGTTTACCGATGCCCTATTTAAATTCTTAGATATTCAATTTTATAAAAAGTATGACAAAGTTGTCGACCTTTCAAATGGCCCCGCTTGGCCGAAGTGGTTCGTGGGCGCAAAACTTAATATTGTGCATAATTGTTTAGGCAAATATATGGGCACCGAGAAGGAAAAAGGGGCGGCGTTTACCTACGAGAGTGAAGAGGGCAGCATTCAAACGATCAGTTATGGTCAATTGAATCGACAGGTCAATCAGGCCGCAAATGCGCTCAGAAGCTTAGGAATCGGTAAAGGGGATGCGATTGGATTATATATGCCGATGATCCCTGAAATTGTGGTTGCCTTCTTGGCAATTGCAAAAATTGGCGGGGTGATATTGCCGCTATTTTCAGGATATGGGGTCAGCGCTGTGGTTACTCGGCTCGTGGATGCAGAGGCCAAATTATTATTTGTTGCAGATGGGTCCATCCGGCGTGGAAAAACAAACCCGATGAAATCAACTGCCGACGAGGCAGCCCTGCAAATCCCAAGTTTAAAACATATGATCGTCACCAAGCACCATTCAATAAATATCGATATGCAATCTGGGAGAGATCGTTTTTGGCATGAAATCATGCCAACACAATCTGATGTCTCCTTTACGGAAGAAACAGAAGCAGAAGATCCTTTGATGATCATTTACACCTCGGGTACTACAGGGAAACCCAAGGGGGCTGTTCATACACATTGTGGCTTCCCGGTGAAAGCTGCGCAGGATATGGCCTTTGGCACAGATATTCATGCTGGAGAAATGATCTATTGGATGACCGATATGGGGTGGATGATGGGGCCTTGGTTAGTATTTGGTGCGCTGCTTCTTGGTGCTACATTTTTCATTTACGATGGTGCACCTGATTATCCTGGCCCAGAAAGACTATGGTCAATGGTCGAAAAACACAAAATCAACAGTTTGGGTGTCTCCCCAACCCTGATCCGTGCATTGATCTCACATGGCGAAGAACCTTTTAAAAAACATGATCTGAGCTCCATTAGCAATTTTGCGTCTACGGGTGAGCCCTGGAATCCTGCCCCCTGGATGTGGCTATTTGAGAAAGTAGGCAGGAGCAAAGTGCCGATCATTAATTATTCGGGGGGGACAGAGATCGGCGGAGGTATCCTGATGGGCAATCCGCTGATGCCTCTCAAACCCGCCTCTTTCTCGGCGGTATGCCCCGGCATTGCTGCAGATGTTTATGATGAACAAGGCCAGCCTGTTGTAGGGGAAGTAGGCGAATTGGTGATCAAGGCTCCTTGGATCGGGATGACACGAGGATTTTGGAAAGACTCCCAACGGTATGAAGAGAGTTACTGGTCCAAATGGGAGGATATATGGGTTCATGGAGATTGGGCTGCCCGAGATAAAGATGATTTTTGGTATATCTTGGGACGTTCCGATGATACGATAAAAATTGCGGGTAAACGATTGGGGCCTGCTGAAGTTGAATCGATACTCGTATCGCACTCTGCGATCATTGAGGCAGGCGCAATTGGCATTCCTCATCCGGTCAAAGGAAGCGAATTGGTGGTGTTTTGTATATTAGACCCTCAGATTGATGGGAATGAATCCCTTAAAAATGCACTGAGGAAAATGGTGGTCGAGGAAATGGGAAAACCTTTGGCGCCTAAAGCAATTTATTTTGTTAGTGATCTTCCCAAAACCCGAAATGCAAAGGTGATGCGCAGAATGATCAAGTCAGCCTTCCTTGACTTAGACTTGGGAGACACTTCTTCATTGGTCAATTTGGATATCGTTGAAGAGATTAAAAAATTAGGAAAATCTAAATGATCCAATCCAGCTATTTAAACGCCCTGCAAAATGCACATCAATATCAGGGAAAAACCAATGATTGTGCCGCAATAAGTGTTGCAATGGCCTGCAATGTTTTTAATAATACAAAAATTAATGGATATCTACTCGGTCAAGAAATGAATGGATTTATTTGGCGAGGTATATTCCCCCTCTTTCGACGAATTCCAGATAATGCAGTGATGCCCTGGGGGATGACAGATGCTGCAAAATATTATGGATTAAAAGCAACCTGGCGGATGATTAAAAAGGAAGAGTACCTTAAAACCAAATTGAATGAAGATCTGATCTTGCTCCCCGTGATCGGCAGATGGAAACCCCTCTATGCCCATGTAATGCCCCTAGTTGCCTTCGACGAGAAAAAGGGGTGGGGATTTATAAATCCGGCTAAAAAGGATAATAAGGTCTTTTTTATTTCCCAAGAGAAATTTACGAAACAATGGAAGTGGTCAGCAAAGACGCTAATCGAGATCAAGAAAAAATAAGTTGAACTATTTTAGGAGAAAAAAATGGATTTTGAGCTGAGCAAAGAGCAAAAACTGTGGCAAGAAACTGTGCATGCTTTTGCCGAACGAGAGCTCCGTCCACAAGCCCACGAGGTGGACATTACTGGAAAATTTAATTGGGAAGCCACCAGAAAAATGGGACCCTTGGGCCTTTTAGGAATGATGGTACCAGAAGCGTTGGGTGGATCAGAAATGGACACGATAAATGCCGCGATTGCCATAGAAGAATTGGGGTGGGGATGCGGCAGCACGGCATTGGCCATCTCTGCGCATAACGGGCTGGGCTGTGCCCCTTTGGCTAACTTTGGATCAGAAAAATTAAAAAATCAATTCCTCCCCAAAATAGTATCGGGTGAGGGAAAATTGGCCGCAATGGCTCTTACAGAACCCGGAGGCGGTTCTGATTTGAAAGGGAGTATCCTAACTCGGGCAGAGAAAAAAGGGGATGAATGGGTAATTAATGGATCGAAAATGTGGATCACCAACCCGGGTGTTGGAGAGTATGTGATCACTTTGCTTCGGATGGATGCGAATGCGGAAAAAGATGCCTATAGTTTGATCCTGGTGCCGATTGGAACAGAGGGATTTCATGTAGGCCCAGCAGAGAAAAAAATGGGTTTAAATGGATCGATGACGCATGCCTTAACCTATGAGAACGTCAGAGTTCCAGACTGGTATCTGATCGGGGAGGAAGGCAAAGGATTGAAATATACGCTCAAGACCCTGGACAGTGGACGGATCAGCATTGGGGCCTTGTCGATTGGTCTGGCGAGAGCAGCCCATGAAGTTTCGATGCAATATGCGAAAGAAAGAAAAATGTTTGGGAAAACCTTGGCAGATAAACAGGCGATCCAGTGGATGATCGCCGATGCAGCCACTGAAATAAAAGCAGCAAGATTAATGGTTTATCACGCAGCTAACTTGAAAGAAGAAGGGAAAGCCTTTACCCAAGAAGCGGCGATGGCAAAACTTTTTGCTTCAGAAATGTCTGAGCGGGTTTGCCGAAATGCAATCCAGATTTTGGGGGGCTATGGCTATAGCAGAGAATATCCCGTTGAGCGCTTTTACAGGGATACAAGATTAATGACCATCGGTGAAGGAACAAGCGAAATCCAGCGTTTGGTTATCTCGCGGTTGGAAATGGATAAAAAGTAAAAATTTATTAACCAGAGAATTTTTTAATGTGACCCTTCCGCATCAGGATCGTTTTTCAATAATTGGATCGCATGGGGGATAACGGAGCGGATAACCGCAAAATTTTCGACAGCAGCTTTTGGGCTTCCGGGTAAATTAATGATTAGAGTGAACTTTCGAATGCCCGTTATTGCGCGGGAGAGCATCGCATGATCGGTTATCTGCATGCTTTTTGCCCGCATCGCTTCCGCAAGACCAGGCGCATTTCGATCAATGACCGCTAATGTTGCTTCCGGTGTAATATCTCTTTCTGCAAAACCTGTTCCCCCTGTCGTTAGTATCAGATCCAATTTCTCTAAATCCACCCAAGAAACCAAGGTGGATTTTATTTTCTCTAAGTCATCTGGCACAATCACGGAAAGGGAAATCTCCCAACCTTCTCCCTTGACCTCTCCTTGCAAGGCGGGGCCAGATAGATCTTCCCGTTCCCCTCTCGAGGAACGGTCTGATATTGTGAGAATGCCAACTTTAATCATCTTCTGTGTCTAAACCTACTAATTTTCGCCATGAACCATGAATGCCGTCTTCTGTGACGCCAAAATAATATCTGTATACATTTCCTTGTTTCCGTACCAGGTCATATCGCTGACTTTTCCCCTGTTTGCTGGTGTGGATCAGTCCGATATTTCCTTGCCATTCAGCTTTTGGTCGTTTGGTCTCTACGGGCAATTTTGCATGATTGGTAATTGCATAATGCCATAAACGTCGGGCAGATTTTTCGGTAACATTCTTTACTTGATTGCCATTTCGTAAATCTTTAACCGTGTAATAGGCTACCCCGCTCCGTTCTGTTACCGAGGTTACCTCTACACCCGTGCGAGGAGGCTGAATACCCGTTTTGGGTTTTCGCAATTTACCGGTTTTCTTAGCTTGCTTTATGGGACCTGCCTGAGCAACTTCAGCTTTCACCTGCGTAGGTATCGGCGCTTTTTTACCCCGTTGGACCAAGCCCACGATCTCATCGCGTACTGCCAATCCTGTTTCGGCTTCCGCACGCACAAATATCTTATTATCATCCACCGCATAGGGAGGATCATCTCCGCGTGGAATGAGTACTTGGATAATATTTTTATTTCCCGATTTCTGAGAATTCACAGTGCAGGTTAATGGAGGACTAATCCGATTACTAATTTCCTTTTCCAATTGTGCGATCGCATTAGCTGGATTGCTAATGCCCACAGCTGAAATCGAAGAATCATTGCTGGAACCAATATAGATCGTGCCACCAATTGTATTTGCAAAAGCACAAACATCTGCGATCACTGCAAAAAGCTTCCCCCCACGTGCAGTCATCCCTTCGTGGAATTCCTGAACAATATTGCTTCCCTCTTCCAAGGCTGATTTCAGGAAATCAAATTCATCGCCGCCCTTCTTTTTCTGATGGGGTCGTGTTCGAGAAAAATCATTCCCGCGGAATAGATCTCTTAAGGCCTCAAAGCTATTTTCGGGGAGCAATACATCTGTCGCCCGGTCGCCGATCCCTAAGTTCTTTTTTCGTTTTGAGTCCATCACCATTCTATGCGCATCCGATCCTTGAATGCAGTGCATACGGCGAGGATATTCTGGTTTACTGCCATTGAAAAAACTAGATGTTTTTCGGCGTCCATATTTTTCCAGGTCCGTCACTTCAAGGGCGATCAAATTTGGATCTTGAGTATAAGCAATTTTTGTTTGCCCCCCAAAGGAGAATCCCCGCATTGCCACCCCATTACTTGAATTCGCATGAGCGGCGATCACCATTCCCCCCGCATCGTTGATCACCTGATAGGCTTTGAGTACATCTGCGGAAGCACCGATCGTGGCGGATCCTTCATCCAATTGATCAGAAGGCACATTCAAGTCCAACAATAGATGTTCAACATCTCTAACAGGTTTTTCTGGAGGGAAAATTCCGAGGATATGAAATCCGAATGTAGCGGTAAACTCAAATCCTGGTAAAACTGTGATTTTCTCAAGTAAACGCTGATATTCTTTCAAACGTGCATCTTCCTCAGGAAGGGTACGTTTCATTTCTTTGAGCATTAATAGTTGATCGATCTCTTCTTTCATTTTACGGTAACCGGCAACAGTATTATGATCCGTGTACGCGATCATATCTAATCCCTGTTTCTCAGCTTGCTGTAAAATTTGCAAATTGCTCACATCGCTATCTTGATAATCACTAGATGCGGGCGTATGTAAATGTAAGTCCATTGCGTACCACTTTCTTGTGCTACGCGTATTATTTTTTGTCATTTTTATTTCTCTTTAATATATAAAGGATTTAAGTCGCAATCAAATTTTCGATCTTGCCAATTAGTTCATCGGGCATATAAGGCTTGAATAAAAAATCGTCAGCCCCATTTGCGATGCATTCCTTCCTCAGGTCAGAACCACTGGTCATAATAATTTTTATAACACTCAGAGATTCTTCTTCTTTAATAGAAGCTAATATGTGATTGCCATTTTTTCCATCATCGAGATGAACATCCATCAAGATAATTTCAGGCATATAATCCTGAATTTCGGCAATAATATGATCAATATTTAATATTGTTTTAACTTTAAAACCCTCTATCTGTAACAATGTTTTCAATAATTCTAACATTGTCGGGTCGTCTTCTAATAGCATTACTTTTTTCATTTGGTAATCTAAATTATTTCTTTGGCTCTTTTTTAGTTTTCGCTGCATTTTTACTAGCGGAAATCTGTGAGCTGCTTGATTTCTTTCCAGCCGATTTCTTTTTGGCTGGCTTTTTATTTTTTGGCTTGGATAAGGCTAGGTCAATAACCTGATCTACGGTATCAACAAAATGGAATTGAATATCACGCAGAACCTCTTTTGGCAGATCTTCAAGGTCAGATTCATTTCGGGCGGGCAATATAACTACTTTCAATCCTGCCCGGTGGGCTGCGAGCATTTTTTCTTTGATACCACCCACGGGCATTACCTGCCCACGAAGCGTGATCTCACCGGTCATTGCAACTTCTGGTCTGATCGGTCGATTCGAGATCAAAGAGACCAACGTGGTCGCGATCGTCACTCCGGCTGAGGGACCATCCTTAGGTTGAGCACCGGCAGGAACATGCAAATGGATATCTGTAGTTTCAAAATATTCTGGATCAATATTCAGGTTTTCTGCATGAGAGCGCACATAAGATAAGGCAGCTCTGGCAGATTCCTGCATTACATCTCCCAATGAACCAGTCAGTTGAAAACCCTTTCCACCCGGCATTCCCGTGGCTTCAATAAATAACACATCGCCACCAAAGGGTGTCCATGAGAGCCCTGTGGCAACACCCGGCAAGGATGTGCGTGTGGAGATCTCATCTGTATTGAAATATTTGGGTCGACCCAAATATTCACGAACAATTTCAGGGGTAATTCTGACCTTCTTTACTTTGCCTTCGGCAATTTGAGTAACCACCTTTCGACAAACCGAGCCGATCTCTCTTTCTAAGTTTCGTACCCCTGCTTCACGCGTATAAGATCTGATGATCGTCTGGATCGCTTTCTTATTAAAAATCGCCTCAGATTTACGCAGACCATTTTCTCTTAACTGTCGAGGAACGAGATAACCCTTGGCAATCTCGATCTTATCCCCTTCGGTATAACTTGAGATCTCAATAATTTCCATTCGATCACGTAAAGGACCCGGAATAGTAGCAAGAGAATTCGCCGTGGTAATAAACATCACCTGTGAAAGATCAAAAGCAACTTCCATATAATGATCTCTAAACTCTGAGTTTTGTTCAGGATCGAGAACCTCAAGTAAAGCAGATGCTGGATCCCCTCGGAAATCGTGTCCGAGCTTATCGATCTCATCCATCATAAATATTGGATTACGGGATTCCGAACGCCGCAAGGCTTGCAATATTCTGCCGGGCATCGCCCCAATATAAGTGCGTCGATGTCCTCGAATTTCGGCTTCATCTCGTACCCCGCCTAATGAAATTCGGACAAATTTTCGGCCCAAAGCTCTAGCGATAGATTGCCCTAATGAGGTTTTACCAACACCAGGAGGACCCACAAAACACAAAATCACACCCTCGCGTACTTGTCTGATCTGGTCGGGGCTTTCTTTTTTCTTAAATTCATCATGGCGTTCATTTCGCAATTTTCTTACTGCCAAAAATTCAAGCAACCTATTTTTAACATCCTCCAGCCCATAATGGTCATCATCCAATACTTCTCTCGCATGGGCAATATCAAAATTTTCTTCAGAGATCTTCTGCCAAGGGAGGTTGACCAACCATTCTAAATAGGTCCGGATCACCCCATATTCAGCTGAGGAAGAGGATAATTTCGAAAGTCGATCTAATTCCCGGAGTGATTGTTTTTCTGCTTCTTCAGTCATTTCCGCAGCAGTAATCATTTCTCGAAAATCTTCGATCTCCGCGGTTTGCTCATCCTGCTCACCAAGCTCGCGTTGGATCGCTTTCAATTGCTCGCGTAAGAAATAATCTCTTTGCATTTTTTCAATTTCGCCGCGAGCCTCATTTTGGATCTTTTGACCTAGCTCCAAAACTTCAACTTCGCGTGCCAAAATTTTCGTAAGCATTTGAAGTTTTTCAGAAATCGATTTAATCTCGAGTAGTTTTTGAGCATCCACCATGTCCATTCGCTGGAAATTTGCGATGGTATAAGCAGTTTGCAGGGGATCTTCCATTTGCAAAACTGAGTTTACAATTTCTTGGGGGATCGAGGAGATCAATTCTGTGATACGTTCAAATTGATTTCGGACGTTGCGAGCCAATGCTTCCAGTTCTAGCTCATCTTCACCCTCCTCTTCTGGCAACAGCTCAACTTTTGCTTCCAAATAGGGTTTTTCAGAAACAAATTCTCCTAATCGAAATCGGGAGATTCCTTGAACCAACAAACGAATGGTGCCATCGGGCGCACGAACTAAGCGATTTATATTTGCAACCGTACCGATCTGATATAGATCATCTGGGCCAGGGTTCTCCAAATCTGGGTCTTTTGAGGTTACTAGACCAACCAATCTGTCTCGAGCCATCACATCATCTACTAAGCG
>SWCD01006810.1_pt1 | contig 17759 bp, 16 predicted proteins | sample 4693011 | NCBI WGS metagenome assembly SWCD01 (sample SAMN10267278, study PRJNA491770) | bioreactor metagenome | isolation source: DHS bioreactor inoculated with marine | place: Japan: Omine Ridge, Nankai Trough | reverse complement strand
CGGCGGTGCGGCTCTGTCCATCAAAAAGGTGACTCAGCGCCCCATCAAGTTTGTCGGTGTGGGTGAAGAGCTTGACGCCCTGGAGGTTTTCCACCCTGATCGTGTGGCCTCCCGTATTCTTGGTATGGGCGATATCCTCACCCTTATTGAAAAGGCTGAGGAGGTCGTTGATAAAAAGAAGGCTGATAAGCTTGCCAAGAAGATTAGAAAAGATGCCTTCACCCTGGAAGATTTTCTCGATCAGATTAAACAGATCAAGAAAATGGGGTCCCTTGAGCAGATCATGGGGATGATTCCTGGCATGGGTAAGATGCAGCAGATGCAGAACATGCCAAAGCCAGATGAGAAGGAGCTTGGCAAGGTTGAGGCGGTTATCAGCTCCATGACAGCTGCTGAACGTCGCAAGCATCAAATTATTAACGCCAGCCGCCCGCGGCGCATTGCCAGGGGTAGCGGGACATCGGTTCAGGATGTCAATAAGGTGATCAAGAGCTACACCGAAATGCTCAAGATGATGAAGAAGATGAAGGGCAAGATGGGTGTCGGAAAGATCGTTGGCGGCAAAAAGAGGCGCAAGCGGCCAAAAGGATTAATGAGATAGAGGAACTGCTTACAGGCAGATCTTCTTTAACAATATAATAAAGACGAGTTGTTCTATAAATAAAGGGTTTTCGTGGTGACAGTTTAGCACCACCAGTAAAGCTCTCTTAAGGAGAAAAACATGGCTGTAAAAATTCGTATGACCAGAATGGGTAAGAAGAAAAAGCCTTTTTACCGCATCGTGGCTGCAAACTCAGAAGCTCCCCGTGATGGTAAGTTTCTTGATGTGGTTGGAACCTATGATCCTCTTCAGGATCCTGCTGTAGTTACCTGGAAAAAGGACAAGCTTCAGTATTGGCTGGACCAAGGTGCTACCCCTTCCACTACCGTCAAGAGTCTGATGGCTAAGGAATCTGCAGAATAAATGCAGGAGCTTATCCGCCATATCGCCACTGCCCTGGTTGAAGATCAGGATAGTGTTGAGGTTAAAGAGATCGATCAGGAAGATGGCCAGGTCATTGAACTGCACGTGGCCCAGGATGATCTTGGCAAAGTGATCGGCAAGCAGGGCCGCACAGCCCGGGCCATGCGCTCGTTGCTTGCTGCCGCCAATGTCGGCAGTGATAAGAATATCCGCCTGGAAATTGTTGAATAACAGGTGGCTGGCGGTGAGGTGACAGAGCCTGCGGGCCTTGTCCATGTTGGCAAGATAACTAAACCTCACGGTATTCGTGGTGAGGTGAAGATTTACAGCCTATCCCAGCAGCCGGAGAATTTCCGTGACTACCCTCAACTTGTTCTCATTGGAGAAGATGGGGAGCGTCGGGAGTCTAAGGTTGGCAAGTTCCGGGTTCAGGGTAATTTTGCGGTTGTGAGCCTAGCAGGCGTTGCAGACCGCAATAGCGCCGAAGAGCTCGTCGGCTGCCAGGTTTGGGTGGCTGAAGAATATCTCCCGCCCTTGGCTGATGATGAGTTCTACTGGCATGATGTCATGGGCGCAGAGGTGGTTGACCAAGACGGCAACTCCCTGGGCAAGCTAGACTCGCTCCTTGCCACGGGCAGCACTGATTTAATGGTGGTCCGGCAGGGTGATGATGAGGTGCTTATCCCCAGCCAACCTGAATTTTTAATAGAAATTGGACCGGAGAAGATCATTGTGGATCTGCCTCCCGGTTTACTTGATATCAACCGGAGGGATACCTGAAACACTTAATTGTGCAAGGTACCCGTAAAAATGAGCCTTCGTTTTGATGTTCTGACCATCTTTCCGGACCTGCTTGTCTCTCCATTAGAAGAGGGCATCATCCGCAGGGCCAAGAATGATGGCAAGATTGAGGTTGGTATTACAAATATCCGTGATTTTGCCACGGATAAACATGCCATGACCGATGACCGCCCCTTTGGCGGTGGAGAAGGCATGGTTATGAAGCCGGAGCCGCTCACCGCTGCTACTAATCAGGTGAGAGGGGCAGGAAACGGGAAGGTTGTTTTGCTGAGCCCCCAGGGCCGGCGTTTCGACCAGCAGGTAGCAGAAGAATTTGCAGGGCTGTCGCATCTGATTTTGGTTTGTGGCCGCTATGAAGGAATTGATCAGCGTTATATTGATCAGCAGGTTGATGAGGAGATTTCCATTGGAGATTTTATCCTCACCGGCGGCGAGCTTGGAGCCATGCTCATCATTGATGCGGTGACCAGATTATTGCCGGGTGTCCTTGGCTGTGCTGAATCGGTAAGTGCCGACACCTTTAGCCGAGGCAGCTTGAAATATCCGCAATATACCCGCCCCCGGGTTTTTGCGGACCAGGAAGTGCCTGAGATTTTGCTCTCTGGCGATCACGCCAAGATTGAGCAGTGGCGCTGGCTGCAGGCAGTGGAAAAAACAAAAAAAAAGCGGCCAGATCTCTTTGCGGCCATGGAGTTTTCTAGCAAAGAGCTTAAACTGCTAAAAAAGCACGGCATTGTATAAAAAGCCGTGAGTGGCAAAAGTGGTACCTATGCTGGATATCGCCCTTATTCATTATCCGGTATACAACAAGAATCGTGAGATTATTGGTTCAGCAGTGACCAACCTTGACCTTCACGACCTGGCCAGGGCAGGCCGTACCTATGGGGTTGGCACAGTATATATTGTCACCCCTTTTGCCGACCAGCAGGAGCTGGTGAAAGAAATTGTCGGTCATTGGCAGGATGGATACGGTGCCCAATACAATAGGGACCGTAAAGAGGCCTTGGCCGTTATTGAAATTTGTACGGATCTTGAAGAGCTTTTTGAGCGGGTAACAACTGCCAGAAAGAGGAGGCCAACCATTTTGGCCACCGCCGCATCCAGTCAGGGCAAAACAATGTCCTTTCAGGATGTCAGAAACGGGGTAGAAAAAGACCAGGATTTTCTCCTTCTCTTCGGAACCGCCTGGGGGCTGAGTAAAGAAGTTTTTAATATGGTGGATGGCAGCTTACCGCCCATCACCGGAGCCGGCGACTATAACCACCTTTCGGTACGGTCAGCTGTTTCCATTATGCTGGATAGAATTCTCGGACAACGGGATTCATTATAAGATAACTACCCGGACTTAAACCGGATAAACACAAAAAAGAGAGTACGATCATGAGCATCATCGAGCAGATTGAAAAAGAAAATATGAAGTTTGATCTCCCGGACTTCCGTCCCGGTGATACCGTCAAGGTGCATATCCGTATTATTGAGGGTGCCAAAGAAAGAATTCAGATCTTCGAAGGCGTTGTTATCGGCCGCAAAAACGGCGGTATGGGTTCCAACTTCACCGTCCGCAAGATCTCCCACGGTGTTGGCGTAGAGAAAGTTTTTGCCCTCCATAACCCTCGTCTTGAGAAGATTGAGGTGGTTACCAAGGGTCGTGTTCGCCGTTCCAAGCTCTATTATCTGCGTGATCTTCGTGGTAAGGCGGCACGTATCAAGGAGCGTGGCGTCAACTAAATGTCCGTCCAGAAATGGTTATTTTTCTCGATCTCTGCGTCACAGGGAAATGAATAATGCTCACATATGGTTATATGCTGCGCTTATTAATTCCCCTGCTCCTTGATCTCAAAAAAAATTCCCGATTTCTGAATCGTACATTGACGAATTTTTAGTTTTTATTTGAGGTGCTCCCCGTAAGGGAGTGGTGACCTCGCTTGTATGAAGGCGCGAGTGCAGCGTGGTGTCAACCTCTGCATTTGCGCCTTTTTGTTTGGTGGAATGACTAATACGCAGGTAGTGGATACGTATTCTTGGGAGCGTCGCTTGCATCAGGATGGTTTGATGCCGGTGGCCGGTGTCGATGAGGCTGGACGCGGTCCTTTGGCCGGGCCTGTGGTGGCTGGCGCTGTTATCTTGCCTGCTGATCTCGATCATACTCCTTTTAAGGATTCAAAAAAGCTGACGGCAAAAGGGCGAGATAGAGTGTTTGACCTTCTTGCGGAACTCAAAATCCCAATGGGAGTGGGTATCTGCTCGGCCCAGGAGATTGATAAAATCAACATCCTTCAGGCTTCACTCCTTGCCATGAAAAGAGCGGTTGAGCAGCTCTCCCAGTCTCCGGCCTTTTTGCTGGTGGATGGAAAGTTTACTGTGCCAATGGATTTACCCCAGGAGGCATTGATTAAAGGTGAGTCGAAAAGCGCCTCCATTGCTGCTGCTTCAATAGTTGCTAAGGTGACCAGGGACAGGTTGATGCTCGACTATGACCAGCAATATCCTCTTTACAACTTTCGGCAGCATAAGGGCTACCCCACCAAGGCCCATAAGGCTGTCATTGCCGAGCACGGCCCATGCCCCATTCATCGTCTCAGTTTCAAAGGCGTCCAGGAGCATATTTAATGTCTTTGCGCGGCAAGGCCCTTGGTAAGGAAGGGGAAAGGCTGGCAGCCCTTTATCTTAAGAAAAAAGGCTTGGTCGTTGTTGAAAAGAATTTTCGGGCTCGCAGCGGTGAGATCGACCTTATTGCGCGAGATAAAAAAGAGTTGGTTTTTATCGAGGTTAAGACTCGTTCCGGTACGAACTTCGGTACAGCCTTGGAGGCTGTCGACACACGAAAATGCCGGCAAATTGTCCGCGTCGCCCAGGAGTATCTTTTGCAGCAGGATGGTTTTGACCAGCCAATACGTTTTGATGTGGTGGGCATCCTGCTCGGTGATCAGCCTCAGTTTGAACATATTACAAATGCCTTTGATGCCAGCTAATTCCAGACAATGAGTAAACCCGAATCAGATAAAGCGCCCCTCGCAATTACCATGGGTTGCCCGGTGGGAGTCGGTCCAGAACTGATTCTTAAGATTTTTGCGGCAGGTCAAGAGAATGCCGTGGTAATCGGTGACAAAGGGGCACTCAGCTGGTGTGCTGCCGAGACAGGCCTGCCGGTACCGGTTGTGTCGTGGCAGCCGGGAGATAAACTGCAACCTGGCACTATTCCTCTCTATACTCCCAGCGCTACCGAGCTAAGCAAAGATGAGCTGCAATGGGGAGCGCCAAACGAGAAAACAGGCAGGGCCATGGGGCGCTATATTGAAGAGGCTGTGAGCCTGATTCAAGATGGTATGGCAATCGCCCTCGTTACCTGCCCTATAACCAAGACCGCCCTCAATGCCGGGGGATATCATTTCCCGGGCCACACTGAGATGTTGGCACAGCTCTGCAAAACAGAACATTTTGCCATGATGATGGCTGGAACTTCGCTGCGAGTCACCTTGGTTACCATTCATACTTCTCTATCTGCTGTTCCTGCGCAGATAACCCCGGAATCAGTGGGGGAGATGATTGACATGACCTGGCAGGCTTTGCGTGATGATTTCGGCATCAACACGCCTCGCTTAGCTGTGGCCGGACTTAATCCCCATGCCGGCGAAGATGCCATGTTCGGCACAGAGGAACAAGAGTCAATTACACCGGCCATTGAGAGTGCTCGGGCTAAGGGTAAAGATGTTCAAGGGCCGTTCCCCCCGGACACGGTATTTCACAAGGCAAGCCAGGGACAGTTTGATGCCGTGGTCTGTATGTATCATGACCAGGGGCTTATTCCTTTTAAATTGCTCCATTTTAGTGATGGCGTTAATGTGACCCTTGGTCTGCCCATTGTCCGTACTTCAGTGGACCATGGCACAGCTTATGATATTGCCGGAAAAGGAGTGGCCAACCCAGCCAGCCTGGAAGCCGCCTGCAACCTGGCCCGGCAGATTAGCTATAACAGAAGAGAAAAAGGCGTATCGTGACAAAATATTCAGGGATAGGACTGTGCGGCAGTCATCGTACAGGTAAAACCACCACAGCCAAAAAGCTTGCTGATGATAATGATATTCCTTTTGTGGAAACAACCACCAGTGCCGTCTTTGCCAAGCATGATTTGAAACCGTCATCTCCAATGGATTTTTCAACCAGGCTCTGGATTCAGGACAAGGTGCTGGAAGCTGCTGAAGAGATCTGGTCCCAGCATCGGCATTTTATCACTGACCGCACTCCGTTGGATATGCTGGCCTATACCTTGGGCGATATCCAAGGGCGAACCCAGATTGAGTTTGAAGCTCTGGAGCATTATATAACTCGTTGCTTTGAGTCCTGTAATAGGTATTTCAGCCGCCTTTGTGTGGTGCAGCCCGGCATTCCGCTTATTGCCGCCCCGGGGAAGGCAGCTTTAAACGAGGCCTATATTGAGCATCTCAACACATTGGTTCTGGGTCTGTGCCTTGATGAGCGCCAGCAAACGCCGTTTTCAGTAATGCCGAGAAAGTGCATTGCCATTAGCGAACGGTGTCTGTTTATCCAAGAGAAGTGCTTTACCCCTCTGTAGAATCGAGATAGAATGGAACTCTTTGCCGCTAAATTGTTTCTACCCATAGAGAATATGGTCGAAACATCTTGAAAAACTCTATGACTTACAAAAACATTTTTCTTTTTCCGTTGTTGCTGGCCCTGCTGCTCACCGGTTGTGCCACTCAACACGTTCCCACCCCTGAGGAGATTGCTGCCGCTGAGCCGGATGATCCTTCCTGCGCCTATTTCTATTTCTCCTGGGGGCGGTTTGCCGAGATGGCGGGTCGCCTTGAGGAGGCACAAGATGCCTATACCAAGGCCCTTGTCTGTGATCAACACTCCACCTATCTGCATCAACGCCTTGCCTATCTTCTCATTGCCATGGGCAAGAAGGAGCAGGCAGGTGTCCAGCTAGAGAAAATCCTGGAGAACTCACCGGAAGACAATCGGGCTCGCTTAGAACTTGCCGGAATATTTGAGAATCTTGGCAAAACAGATAAGGCCGTTGAGATTCTCGAGCAAAATATCATCGACGATCCCCAGGATAACCATAGCCGCCTGACCCTTGGCTATCTTTATTTTCGCCACGAGCGTTTTGAAGAGGCCCGTGCCCATCTTGAAAATCATGTCGCCCAGGAGCCTGATTCCTACTCAGGGTCTGTTATGCTTGCCAAACTGTATCGGACCATGGGCGAAGTGGAGCTTGCTAAAGGGATGTATGAGAAGGTTCTTGATTTAAACTGGTCCTTCCTCCAGGCCCTGGATGCCGCAGAATTCTATGAGCAGATTCGGGAGTACGAAAAGGCGGTTAAGCTCTACAAAAAACTTCTTGAGGAAGAGCCTGACAACGAGACATGCCGCCGTAAGCTGGCCGGTCTCTATATGATTCTTGGGAAACCTGAACAGGCAGTGGTTGAGCTTGAGACCTTAAAGGAGAGCAGCGATGCCCCGGATAAGGTCGATCTCGCCATAGGTCGTCTTCTTCTTGAACAAAAGAAGTATAAAAAGGCTATTAATCATTTTGGTCGTATGCTCGTTGCCTATCCGCAGATGGACATAATAAGGCCTTTGATGGCCCTGGCCTATTACGAGTCAGGTGATGCGGAAGGAGCCAAGAAAGTGTTGGCCCAGGTACCGGTTGATTCGAAAGATTATGAAGATGCCATCCTCATGCTTGTTCGCCTCTATCAAGAGGAAGAGAAGCTGGCAGAGGCTTCGGAGATTCTTGAGCACGCCCTGGAAGCAAGTTCTGCCCAACACCAGAGTTTTTTCTTTTTGCTGGCTGCTGTTTACCAGAAAAATGAAGAGACCCAGAAAGGACTGGATGTTTTTGAAAGAGCAGCAAAAGCCTACCCTGAGGAAAGCCGCGTCTGGTTTGAGTACGGACTCTATATGGACAGGATAGGGCGCCAGGAAGACGCCATGAAGCATATGACCCGGGTGCTTGAGATTGACCCTGAAGATCCATATGCCCTCAATTATGTGGGGTATACCTGGGCTGATGCCGGTATCAAGCTTGATCAGGCCCTTGATTATATCAGCCGGGCTGTTGCTGCCCGTCCTGACGATGGTTTTGTTCGCGATTCTTTAGGGTGGGTCTATTATAAGCGAGGCGAGTTCAAGCGCGCCGTAAAAGAGCTTGTCAAGGCGTTAGAGATGCAGCCCGATGATCCCACCATGAATGAGCACTTAGGCGATGCCTATGTGAAGACGGGCCAATTTGCCAAAGCTGTTGAAAGCTACGAAAAGGCGGTGGAATTATATAAAGATGCCAAGAAGAGGGCCGTGGCACGGCGTAAGCTCGAAGAGGCCAAAGAGGGAGCGCAATAATCTGTATGCGTTTAATGAAAAAATAACTCCCATTAATTCTTGGTCTTTTCCTGCTTTCTGGCTGTGTGACCATGCCAAGTCTTTTTGGTATCAGTCAGGAGGAAAACCGCGAGGTTCGCAGTCGTTTCAAAAAGATGATTGCCCTTCAGCTTAAATGTCATTGCTGCCTTGATGGTTCTGCCCATATCTCTCTTCGCAATCTTCTTTACTCCGGTGCAATTTCCGGCTATTTGCAAGCCATGAGCCCTTCTTATCTGAAGTTTGTCGGTGTTAATCCGCTTGGCCAGCCGTTAGGAATTTTCACCACCAACGGTCAGCAATTTCGCTATGTCTCAACCCCGGAAACCAAGGTTTATACCGGCGAGGTGAGCAGTGAGACCTTTACTAAATACACCCCGGAGGGTTTTATCCCCACCCTATCATACTACTGGCTGATCGGCAGATTGCAGCCAGGGCCGGTGCAGTTGACCAGAGTGAGCAGAGACGAAGACAGTGGCTATTGGGTTGAACTTCTCTATGACAACGGCAGAAAGGCCCTGGTTCTTTTTGATCCGGATGCCCTGCAGATTAGGCGTCATATTGTCCTTAATGACGATGACAAACGCATATTAAATATCCTCTATGACGAATACGGCCCGGGTGAGTGCGATGTGCCGCGTCATATTACTGTAACGTCTCTGAACCTGGATTCGACCATGGAGATCCGCCTTGATGATCTTCTGGATAATGTCTCTCTCTCTCTCCAGGATTTTGATTATTCTCCCCCGGCAAACTTCAAAGAGGTGGTGGTGGAATAATGCACGAGTTTCATGAGACTCTCGTGAAACTTCATTTTTCGGTCACCTAAACGTCACAAGCCCTGATTTAGCCCTATACAATAAACGTGAATCCCGAACAGCTTCTTCCCTTGGTCCGCAAGCCCAGCAGGTATTGCGGCAACGAATTTAATGTCCCTGCCAAAAAATGGCAGGATGCTTCTTTGCGTTTTCTTCTGGCCTTCCCTGACATGTATGAGATTGGCATGTCCCACCAGGGCCTGCAGATTCTCTATCATATTATTAATAACAGGGCTGATCTTCTTGCCGAGCGGATTTATGCCCCGGATACTGACCTTGAAGACCTGCTACGAGAGAGCAAGACACCCCTTTTCAGCCTCGAGTCACGGCATCAGCCCCGGGATTTTGATGTCCTTGCTTTTACCCTCCCTTATGAGCTTTGTTACTCAAACATTCTCACCATTTTAGACCTGGCTGGTATGCCTTTTTATGCCAAGGAACGTGGAGAGGAGCATCCCATTGTTCTTGGTGGCGGTCCTGGCGCCTTTCACCCTGAGCCTGTGGCTGACTTCTTTGATGCCATTTTGCTTGGCGATGGTGAAGAGGCCATTGTTGAAATAAGCGATGCCTTATTGGCCGCCAAGAAAGAGGGGTTGGCCCGCCAGGATGTTTTAGAAAAATTAGCCGACATTGAAGGCGTTTACGTGCCAGCCTTGTTTGAGCCGCACTATAACTCTGCGGGTGATTTTCAAGGCGTGACAGCCCTTAAACTGGGTTATGAAAAAGTCAGGCGTCGTATTCTGGCGGAGTTTCGTGATGAACCGGCACCCTCACCCTTGGTTCCGTTAAATAAAATTGTCCATGACCGGCTGGGAATTGAGCTTGCCCGCGGCTGCACCCGTGGTTGTCGTTTTTGTCAGGCCGGTATTATTTACAGACCGGTGCGGGAACGTTCGCCCGAACAGGTGCTGCGCCTTGCTAAGGAGGGTATAGGTTCCAGTGGTTTTGAGGAGCTTGCACTTCTTTCCTTGTCCACAGGTGACTATTCCTGCATTGGCCCGCTCTTGGTTAAACTCATGGATACTTTTGCCCGCAAGCGTGTTTCCGTATCCATGCCCTCCATGCGGGTAGGTACTCTGACTCCGGAGATTATGGAGCAGATTAAGAGGGTACGTAAAACCGGATTTACTGTGGCGCCAGAGGCAGGCACGGATCGTCTCCGGCAGGTGATTAATAAAGGGATCACCGAAGAAGATCTTCTTGCCACCTGCCAGTCAGCATTTGGTCTTGGCTGGAAGTTGATCAAGTTTTACTTCATGTTTGGTCTGCCCACCGAAACCCAGGAAGACCTGGAAGCTATCCCGGAGCTTGCCTTAAAGGGTTTGAAAGCAGGTTCGGGGCCGGGTCGTCGCATTACAGTAAGTGCTGCCACCTTTGTTCCCAAACCCCACACTCCCTTCCAGTGGGAGCCACAGCTTTCCGTTGATGAAGGTTTTAAGCGTATTGATTTTCTCAAAGGAAAATTAAAAGAGAATGGCCTGCAACTGCGTTGGGGTGACCCTCGCCAGAGTTTTTTAGAGGGCGTTTTTTCACGGGGCGACAGAAGATTATCTGCTTTGATTGTTGAGGCCTGGCAGCGTGGCGCCCGTTTTGATGCCTGGAACGACCATATGCGCCTTGATACCTGGCGTGAAGCCGCCGCAGCGCTTGGCTTAGACTTGGAACGCTATTTATCCAGGCGGGATTTTGATCAGCCCCTCCCCTGGGACCATCTTCACTGTGGGGTGGATCCGGCGTTTATCAAGCAAGAGTATGATAAAGCCCTTGAAGGCGCCTATACACCTGATTGCCGGGTTCATGGTTGCCAGAAATGTGGGCTCTGTGATTTTGAGACTGTATTTCCGCGGGTCAATAAAAAAGATCCGGAATGGCAAGCAGAAAAAGAAAACGACCAGGCAAAAGAAGAGGGGGCTGAGCATTTTCATTATCGTCTCGATTATTCAAGATTAGGAAGGGCGCGCCTTCTTTCCCACCTTGAGCTTCTTCAGGTTTTTTTCCGTGCCTTTAATCGGGCTGGGCTGCCCCTTCATTACTCCAAAGGTTTCAACCCTTCACCTAAAGTTTCTTTTAGCCCGGCCTTACCCCTTGGCACAGAGAGTAAAGCCGAATATCTTTTTATTGACCTGGTTAAAGAAATTACCCCGGAAGAGTGGCTTGAAGCCATTAATGAGCAGCTCCCTGAAGGCCTTCAGGGCAGTCAATTGAGCCGGGCCCAGTCAAAAAAGATTCCGGCAAAGGTGGAAACGTGTTACACAATTAATTTGAATTTGCCTGTGGCAAATCAGCGCATCGCGTCTTTCATGGAGAGTGACAGCTTTCCAGTTCAGGTGACCAGGAAAAAGAAAGCACGTAGTATCGATGGGCGTCCACAGGTTATGGACCTGCGTCTCGTTGATGAAAAGAGTGTCGAGCTCCAGATGATAACTGAGGTAAGTAAGGCCGGTCTGAAACCTTTGGAGATTATCCAGGCGGTTTTCGGACTGTCCGACCAGGAACTCACACAAACCAGGGTGGTTAAGGAGTGGTTTAAGGCTGCTTAATGATTAAAGTTGTAAAACAGCCTATTTAAAAGAAACCCGCCACCTGTAGCTTTAAGAAATATTATGGCAACCGATCTTCTTATAAATGCAACCTCGTATGAGGTGCGCATTGCCCTTATTGAGCATGGTAATCTTGTAGAATTCCATGTGGAAAGACCAACGGAAAAAGGGCTGGTGGGTAATATTTACCTGGGCAAAGTGGTTCGCGTTTTACCGGGTATGCAGGCCGCCTTTGTTGATATTGGTCTTGAGCGCACCGGCTTTCTCTATGTTGACGATGTCCACATCTCCACCGACGTTTTTGAGAAGAGACTCAATAACTGTGGTTCCGAAGGTACGGGTACTTGCTGCGACAATGAACCTCCGGAATCTCTGGCAGTTCGCACACCAGGTCAGTCCATTGAGGACCTTCTTAAGGAAGGCCAGGAGATTCTTGTTCAGATCTGTAAAGAACCCATTGGCACCAAGGGCGCACGTCTCACCTGTCATATTACCTTGCCGTGTCGGAATCTCGTTTTTATGCCCATGACCGATCATATCGGTATTTCCAGAAAGATGGAAAACGAGGTGCTCCGTCAGCGGCTGAGAAAAGATATTGAAGAATTACGGCCAGCCGGAACAGGCTTTATCGTCCGCACCGTTGCCGAAGACGCCAGCCGTGAAGATCTTGAAGCGGATATGGAGTTTCTTCTCCACCTTTGGAGTGAGATCCAGGATATTGCCGAGAAGTCGAAACCCATGAGCCTGGTCTATGAAGACCTGGATATTATTTTACGGGTGGTGCGCGATATCTTCTCGCCGGATGTTGACCGCCTTGTGGTTGATGATCCGAAAACATATCAGAGGGTCTTGAAGTTCATCCAGACCTTTGCCCCTCACATGCATAATCGGGTCTTCAAGTATGACCAGAATATTCCCATCTTCGATGCTTATGGCGTGGAGATGGACATCAGTCGGGCCCTGGACAAAAAAATCTGGCTTCGCTGCGGTGGCTATATCATTATTGAAAATACCGAGGCCCTTACCGTTATTGATGTAAATACAGGGCGTTATGTGGGCAAAAATGATCTTGAAGAAACCATCTTCAAGACCAATATGGAGGCTGTTCGGGAGATTGCTTACCAGCTCAGACTGCGAAATATCGGCGGAATCATTATTGTGGATTTCATTGATATGGAAGAGGAATCCCACCGTGAAGAGGTTTTTCGGGCTATCACCGAAGCAGCCCAAAAGGATAAGAGTCGGGTCAACATTCTGAAGGTTTCCGAGTTTGGCCTGGTTCAGATGACCAGAAAGCGCAGCCGTGAAGACCTGGTGAACATGATGTGCGAACCCTGTCCTTACTGTGGCGGCGATGGGCTGCTCAAGTCCAGCCGGACGGTGTGTTATGAGATTTTCCGCAGAATTTCATTGGGTGCCCAGAAGATTTCCGGCCCCAGTGTGACCATCAAGGTCCATCCCAAGGTGGCAGGCATGATGCTTAAAGAAGAAGCAGTAACCATCCACCAGCTTGAGGACGAACTGCAAAAAACCCTCACCATTATTCCCAAAAAAGATATCCATATGGAAAAATATGAGATTGTCTGGGAGAGTGAGGATAAGGCCTTGACTCCTGTTGTCGATGAGGTGAAGTTGAAGGCACAGTCGGCGAGATAAGAAAAGGAGAGTCTTACTTTGTTGTAAATGAAAAGACTCCATCCCAGTCGCTGTCTGTTTGGTTGAGGCTGAAGAAGGAAGCGCGTTCAATATACACCTGATAGACAGTTGAGCGATACTCTTGATTTAAAGAGTTGAAAAGGCGGTTTGCCTCCTCAAAATCTTTATTATGGTACAAGATAAGAGCTTCCTCGAACAGATCGAGCTGTGGCCGGATGGCCTCTAGAGCGTTTTTGTCTAAAGGCTCAAAAATTCGTACCGGCTTGTCTTTTCCCTTTACTCGCACGATATCAATGTACCGACCAGCAATTTTCCCCTCCACAGCCTTCATGGTATTTTCACTTATCAGAATGTTGGTGCCGTAGGTTTTGTTGAGTCCTTCAAGACGAGAGGCCAGATTAACATTGTCGCCAATGACGGTGTAGTCGAAGCGTTTCTCGCTACCAAAATTCCCCACGGTCATTTTTCCCGTGTTAATCCCAATTCCAATCCTGATGGATGGCAGACCCTTTTTGCTCCAGGCAGGCTGTAGTTCATTAAGAATATTTATTGATTGAAGAGCTGTTTGCACAGCCTTTTTTTCTTGGTCAGGAATATCGAGGGGGGCACCCCAAATCGCCATGATAGCATCGCCAATAAATTTATCCACCGTGCCACCCGTTTCCATAATGACATTACTCATGGCCGTCAGGTATTCATTCATCAACTGACTGAGCTGTTCTGGGCTCAAATTTTCTGAAATTGTCGTGAAATCTCTGATGTCGCTAAACAAAACAGTCAGCTTTTTTGTCTCTCCCTTAAGAGATAGGGAACCTGGATCTCTTATAACTTCTTGTACGACCTCAGGTGCCACATATCGTTTGAAAGCATCATTGAGATAACGTTTTTCCCGACCCGTGAAGAAGAAATTGAAAAGTGTGACGCTCAGGAAAATAATAATAATTGTAAGTAACGGAAAGGATATGCCGACAATTCGATTGTTGAGAAAAAGATAATAACTGGTGGCAAAAGCAGCTAGGACAAATAGAATACCACCTATCCCTCCAACAATCGGTTTTGAGTAGGCCAGCATTGCTGAAAGAAGGACTCCCCCGACAATGAGCATTGTATAGGTCAGACCTATCTCCGTAAAGGTGTCGTAGACCATGGGGTCAGCGGCAATCATATTGTCCATTATAGTGGCCTGGATTTCTACTCCCGGGATAATGTTGGCATAGGGTGTGGCCCTGAGATCATAAATGCCTTCGGCTGATGTGCCGATTAGAATGTGTTTGTTGCTGAGATTGTGGGAGCTTTTCCCTGAGAGAATGTCAGCTGCGGAAATATAGGGGAAGCTTCCATATGGGCCTCGGTAGTTGATCGATAATTGCCCTTTTTCATCAGTTGGCAGGAAAGTATTACCAACAGATATACCAAGAATGCCGGTGTTGGCCGATTTAGTCTTCTTCTCTAAATGAATAATTCCATTGTTGTGTCTTTCTCCAATACGAAAACCTTCAAGGGCTAAAGATGGGTAGGGTAGCCCTTTATAGGACATAAAGAGGGGTACTCTCCTTACGATTCCATATTGATCGGGGAATATATTGAAAAAACCTTCGCTCTCTGCCAGAGCTATTTCTGGTGTGTTTAAGATAGCACTTTTGCCAGTAATTAAATTAAGGTCGTTAAATGATGAGGTAGGCGGAGCTATTGCGATATTTATGGAAGGAAATGGCTGGTTCTCTGATTGGCCCTGATACCCTGAGTCAAGAGAAAATGCGTAACCGAGTACGGTGGGCCCCTTGGAGAGTGCATCCCCCAAAAGACTATCATAATTAAACTGTGCCAGATTTTGTATGTTGCCTAGTTCTCGGCGGGTGTGTTCGGTTGAGGTGTATGGAAGCAGTTTAGCAATGAGAGTCTGTGGTGAGGTTCGATCAGGCTCTGCAAAGACGATATCGAGCAGAATGGATGAAGGGTTCTGAACGGCAAGGATATCGATGAGGCGGGCAACAGTATTACGGGGCCATGGCCATTGACCGAGTTGGACCAGACTTTTATTGTCAATGTCAATAATAACAACTCTACCTGTTGTCGGCTGAGGTCCCCGTAAGTGGAACATCATGTCGGTAAGGCGGTTGTCGGACCCCTTCAGTAGTTGCGGTTTCTGGGCCCCGAAGGAAAAGTAGACAGCAATACTGAGGAAAACAAGTAAGCAGCCAATCTTAAAAGGGGAAGGAGCTAGAAGGCTGAGAATATTTTTTTTAATCCACGGGGACCCTGTCGGCACCATAAATTCCTTGGTAGGTAATACCCCCTTCACCGTTATTAGTTGTAAAATTTCCGCCGATAGAACCGGCATTAGGGCCGTACATGGTTCCGTTGAGGTTGCCGGTAAAGGCGCCACCATTGAGGGTAGAACTGAAATGGGGGCTGCCGGCGACACCCTGAGAATCTATGGTGAACAAGTTGTCATCAAGGGACATATTACCGGTGATCGCACTTGCGCTTGTATCGCCCAACATCGAAAAATCTACATTAATATATATTTCGCCGGTTAATTGAGAAACCTGCACAGAAGATGTGTCGATTTTATTGGCTATAACATCACCGGTATATTCACCCACAACCTTGTTGCTTGCCAAGGCGGCTATATCAGTGATTGAGGTAGGTTGCCCTGCCACCCACATGGCCCTAGGTGGGCGGTTAAGGTATTCATGGCCTGTGTCGGGGTCAATGTATGCTGTTTGCCAATAGCCCCAGGATGCATAACCCATCAAAGTTGTATTACCCGTTGTCAGGAAGTTACCTCGGGAGTTGAGTGGGCCCAGGGATTCGTAGCTGTCAACAACCTTGGAGCCACCACCAAGGATGGTAACAAAGATGTCGTCATCGATGAAAGCAGAACCATACGAGTCACCAACCGTGACATTACTTAAGCTGAAACCATAGCCGTTCGTAGCAGAAAGGGAGCCGCTTATATTGCCAGTGTCTTTGTTGATGTCGAGATAGAAGTCTCCAACATTACTTGTTAGCAGATGCCGATTACTGTCAACATTATTGACATCTTCTGAGATTCCAACCGCATACCCCTCCCAAACCTCAATGCCGCGTGGAGCTGTGATGTCACCGTAAAATCCCAAGCCAGCGCCTTCAACCTCCCAGGAGCCGGTTTCTAGTTGGCTGCCAGGGTCATAGTAATAACCATTGCCTTCCATATCAAAAGCAATGACCTCAGTGGCTAGTGAACTACTCTTCACCTCGTAAATACTTGTGGAATTTGTGTCCAACAAAGTAGTGAGGTCCATAAGGTAAAAATTGCCATTACCACTACCCTCGACCAAACTGATTTGATCTGAAAGTGAGTAGTAGGGATCTATTGGCTCGTTATAATCGTTACCATAAACCTTAACGTTGTTGACCGAAGTGCCGTCAATATCGCCAAAGAAGAAAACAGGTATACCACTCTCGATGGAAGGATCATGGACAACGCCAAGTACTTTTCGATTATGCCAGTTGGCAAAGATACTAACAATTTCTTCAACACTCTCCTGGCTGTCCTCTGCATAATATTGAGAGAAGCCCCAAATTTCTCCTGGGAAAAGAGTGATGCCGTCTGTGGGAAGAAACGTTGAGGGGGGAGGGGTAATATCGTCTTGAGGTGGCAAAGTGGGCAAAGGAGGATCATATTCGTTTGGAGATGGTAATTGGGGAGAGCCTTCTCCAAGGTCTTCGCCTGGAGACCCGGGGGGGGGGATGGTTACGCCCTCGTCATCACCTGGACCAGTAAGTCCAGAAGTGAAAGGGGCAAGATCATCTCCACTAAAAATAGTTGGTGGTGGTGGTGGAGCACCAGCCCTGACAATTGTTCCATAGCCAGGCTTGGGAATTTCTACACTCCCGAACTCGTTTCTTACGAAAATGCCGCGGCCACCGAGGAAAACTATTGAAAGCAAGTCATCGGTAACAACACCAGCATAGATAGACCCTCTAATGCCGATGGTAGCTGCTGGTGTTTTGGTTGTGAAATTTTTCGGTACTGTCTTGGTAAGTTTGCCACCCATGACCCTGAAAATACCTTCTTTAACCTCGGATCGGAATTCACCATCCTGCTTGTCGGGCTGCCAGAGGTAATCATTGATTACAAAAGTGGTGTCACGGCCCAGACTGACAATAGTATTATCGGGGAAAAGAATCTGTAAACGACCTTTTTTACCGGTTTGGATGGTGTCACCCTTATAGATCTCCGAGCTTACTCTCAGACTTCTTTCTTTACCAGAGGAGTTTATGGCCGTTACCTGGTGACGCAGTGCTGCCACGCGGGCTACTGGGTCATTGTCAACCGCAGCAAATGCTGGAGTAATCGACATGTGGAGGAGACCTAAGGTTGAAACAAGAAAAAGTAGATAGCGCATTGTCTTCCTCCTTGGCTAAAAGGCATAGGTTAAAGCGAGGTTGGTGACGTTTCTTCTGTATGAATAAAGATCGATATTTGAATCGGTGTCTGTGTATTTGTGACTTAAAGAGATGATCAGGTTCTGGTTAGTCTTAACATCTTGCCACAATGATCTAGAGATACCGGTTGATAGCTCATGAAGATCATCGTCTCTTTTTCGT